>JGI11705J14877_10002241_pt1 | contig 10536 bp, 11 predicted proteins | sample Etolaghawater15m_FD_14877 | JGI IMG/M metagenome (IMG submission 14877) | reverse complement strand
CCATTGTGCAATATTCCTCACTGCTGCCTCCCGTAGGAGTCTGGTCCGTGTCTCAGTACCAGTGTGGCGGATCATCCTCTCAAACCCGCTACCCGTCATAGCCTTGGTAGTCTCTTACACTACCAACAAGCTGATGGGATATAGACCGATCTCTTAGCGAAAAACTTTCCCGACTCAAATTATAATGAGAAGGAGTATCTAGTATTAATCATCGTTTCCAATGGCTATCCCAGACTAAGAGGCACGTTATCTATATATTACTCACCCGTGCGCCACTAATCCACCTAGCAAGCTAGGTTCATCGTTCGACTTGCATGTGTTAAGCACGCCGCCAGCGTTCATTCTGAGCCAGGATCAAACTCTCCATAATTAATTATGTAAAGTATGTATTGCTACATATTACTGATCTTTTGCCCAAGAATTAAAATTCATTGGCTTTATTTTATACTCAAACACCATCTGCTTAAAGAATAGTGTCAGAGTTTTTAATACTGTGAAGTATTAAAGTATAGTTATCTATACTATTTAGGGAACTTAGATAAACTTAATTATCTAAGAATTCAAATAGAATAGACGGTTGTTGTTTTATTAGTTATTTCTAAGTAATATTAACAACTTAATAGTTTTACTATTAAGTCTATTACTTGCTTAGTTTTCAATGATCTCAAACTTGCTCTTATCTCTTCAACATGAAGCGATCGTATCCTCGTTTTAAACAAGGTGTCTCTGTTTGTGGATGGGAATTATAGGGGATTAGATATCTAATGTCAAGGGTAATTAAAAAGAATTTACAAATTTAGAAAAAAGTGTTTATTTTATTATCATCTCACCTTATGTAAGTCTTAATTTTTACGTTCTGACTTATAATAGTTACTATTTATTAACTGTGTTCTATATATAATGCTAATTCAAATATATATAAAGGAAATATAAATGGGATTATATGATCGTGATTACGCAAGAGAACACTCTTTTGCTTACGAATCTGCTTCAAAGAGCGATTCACAAATAATATCTTTTGTTAAAGAGACTTATAAACTTTTCGCAGCATCTATGATGGCTGGAGCAGTTGGTGCTTATGTTGGTGTTCCAATGGCTGGAACAATTGCAGCTTATTTCTGGCCGCTTTTTGCTTTAGAAATAGGTTTACTAATAGGCTTACACTTTGTAAAACATAAACCAGGGATTAACTTAATGGTTATGTTTAGTTTTGTATTTATGACTGGACTTATGTTAGCTCCTTTACTTGCACGTACTTTAGGTATGAGTGGTGGGGGAACTATTATAGGTAATGCTTTTGCTATGACTTCAGTTGTTTTTGGCGCTATGAGTTTTTATGCTATTAAGACTACAAAAGACTTTAGTGGATATGGAAAGCCATTAATGATTGCATTATTCGTAATCATAGGATTTTCAATTCTTAACATTTTCATTGGTAATCCAATGCTTCATGTTATTATCTCAGGTGCTGTTGTTATATTATTTAGTATATTAGTGGTATATGATACGCAAAACATTATCAAAGGTGCATATGAAACTCCAATTGACGGAGCTATTGCGCTTTACTTAGACTTCTTAAATATCTTTACTGCTTTATTGCAACTATTTGGTATTTTTGGAAATAATGACGACTAGTCAAATTTCACCCGAACTTTTTCGGGTGATTGACGCAAATCTTAACCGCCTTAAAGAAGGTATTCGTGTTGTAGAAGATATTATGAGATATCGGGATAACAACAAAGAGCTTTCAACTTCACTTAAAACCTTAAGACACAAAGCTAGAATAGATGAAATAGACGCTTTACTACTTCACAGAGACAGTATCAATGATGTGCTTCGTCCTACAATAAAAAGTGAATTAAACCGTAGTGATATAAAAAGTATTATTATTGCCAACTTTAAAAGAGCTCAAGAATCTTCTCGTGTGCTAGAAGAACTTTTCAAATTACATAATCCAACTTATAGTGAGAACTTTAAATATATGCGTTATGAACTTTATAATCTAGAAAAACAGATAGTTCTTAATGAGAGTTAATTAAGACTATTTCAAACTCTAGATAATCTAAGGGGTATTCTTTCATTAACTTTTTCGTTTGTTTATATGTGAGAATATTTCTTGACCCACTCACTCCGCTTTTCTTAATATAACGAAACATATCTCTAATGGATTCAAATTCCAACTTATATTTTAAAACTTCAAATTCTGCCTGAAAATATTTATCTGATAACGTTCTAATCGTGTCACAACTCCGAAGCAAAGGTTCCAGATTCGCTGTTTTATTCAAAGTCTTAAAAGTTCCAGATGTAAATATTGCTAAAGACACCGGTCTCTGAAGTGCCTTTATATTTTTAAACACATTCTCTAAATCTTGGGCCCATTGAAGTGATGATGCAGAAAAAATATGCTCATATTCACATCTTGCTAAGTTTTCAAAAAGGTTTGCATCATTAAAGTCGCCATATATACATTTAATATTTTTAGATTTTGGGTGAAGATCCAACATTCCCTGTGCAAAATCAATACCAAGAAAAGAATCATACTCCCAGTCTATCGCCTTGCAAAGTGCTCCGCTTCCACAACCCAAGTCTAAAATACGTTTTGGTTTATAAGTTAATTTACTAAGCAGTTTCTTCACCACTTTGTTTTGAATTATATTATATGTATTGTATTCTAAGGCGTATTTTGAAAACTCTGAACTTATTTTCATTTTATTTTTTATTTATAAAGAGAGAAAGAACGAAAACACTTAAAACACAAAGAACTATTGTCGCCCCGGAAGGAAGAGAAAAATAAAAGGAAAGAGTCATACCGACAATAACACTGATAACTGCAAACGTTAAAGACAATAAAGAAGTGCGTAAAAATCCCACTCTATACTGCAAGGCAGCCACCGTTGGAATGACCATAAGCGCACCGATAAGCAAAGTACCGATAATCCTAATAGACAGCGCAACAATAATAGCAACAATCGTTACAAGAAGATAGTTTAAAAGTTTCACTCTAAGACCGCTGGTTTTCGCAACTTCTTCATCATATGCTATAAAGTAAAACTCTTTTGAAAAAACCAACAAAAGAAACAAAGCGATAAAACCAAAAATAAAGATAGTAACAATATCTTCACCGCTCACAGAAAGAATAGATCCAAAAAGATATGCAAATAAGGAGTTGTTGAATTCACCGCCAACAGATACAATGATTACAGCAACAGCCAGTGAGCCGGACAATAAAATAGCTAAAATAGCATCTGAATATAAAGCAAAAGCACTTCTGAGATACTCAATAAGCCAAGCTGAGAGCACAGATACAATAACAGCCACCCATAAAGGGTTATATCCAGCGACTAAAGCCACAGCAACTCCAACCAAAGCCGAATGTGCCAATGTTTCACTTATCATCGAATATCTCTTAAGTACAACAAAGGTTCCACTCACAGATGCTAATATTGCGATGAGTATGCCTGCAAAAAAAGCTCTTTGCATAAATTCATAAGAAAGCATCTCAATCATGATGAATGCTCATGCTTATGGTTATGCACCAAGTGTGCTGAAATGCCGTAAAGTTCACTCATATCTTCACAACTGAGTGCTGCTTTAGGGTCATTACAAACAATAGCTTTTTGATTGATTGTGAAAAGTCGGACAATATCATCAGCTATAACGCCAATATCGTGTGTTATAAAAACAATTGTTATATTTTCTTCTTTATTGAGTTTTGAAAGAAGCTTATAAAAATTTTGCTGTGAGACTATATCGACTCCGGTGTTTGGTTCATCTAAAATTAATATTTCTGGATTTGAAGCTAATGCACGGGCTATCATCACTCTTTGTCTTTGTCCGCCTGAGAGTGTTCCGACCATCTTATCTTTTAAGTTCGATATATCCATTTTAGCCATTGCATCATCTACCGCTTGAATATCTTCTTTGGTTTCGCTTGAGAAGATTTTTCTTTTTGAAGTTCTTCCCATTTTTACAATATCCAAAGCTGTGGCTGGAAAATTCTGATCCACTTGCGCTGCACGCTGCGGCACAAAACCTATCTTATTCCACTCTTTAAAATGTTTTAAATCTTTGCCAAATATTTTTATAGTTCCATTCGTCGGTTTTTCAAGTCCTAGCAAAAGGCGGATAAGTGTTGTTTTCCCTCCGCCATTAGGTCCAATAATAGCGATATATTCACCATGAAAGATTTCTAAGGATATATGAGCAAGTATATCTTGTCCGCCAACACTGAAGTTTAAGTTTTTAACATCGAATATAGGAGATTTAAACGCTATTGACAATGAAGCGCCCCAGAAATTTTTTCTAAATTTTTAAGCATAATATCTTCATATGTATAATTTTGTTCAACATCAGCTTTACTGATATTACCCAAAGGATGAAGTGAGTCCACTTTCACATCTATTTGTCTAGCCAAACTTTTCATAGCTTTATCACTTCCAAAATCTTCAAAAAATACAACAGTTATATTCTTTTTTTCTATCTCTTTCATAATTCTAATAACATCTTTTGGTGAAACCTCTGCTTCAGGTGAAAGCCCCGAAAGTGTTTCAATATGAAAACCGTATCTATCACTAAGGTATGAAAATGCATTATGATTTGTGATAAGTGTATCCAAGGCACACGATTGCAATTTGTTTTTATATGAGCTATCTAACCTGGTAAGCATCTCTATATAGCGATCTCTGTTATCCAAATACAACTCTTTGTTTTGTGGACTTAAAGCTATCAGTTCATAGGTAATAATACGGCTTATCTCTTTCATATTATCCACATCAAACCATATATGGGGGTCTAACTCAGAATGCGAACATGCACTGTGATCATCATGTGTGTGTTCTTTTGAAGCAAGATGCTTTAAACGAAGATAGTTTCCAAGCCCCAAAGCCCTGTTTTTAAAATTGAATGCATCCAACCATGGTTCCAAACCCCCACCATTATAGATGAGTAAATCACTTGTTTGAATCTTTGCTATGGTTTGCGGAGTCGGTTCAAACGAGTGTAAATCAACTCCCGCAGGAATAATTTTTACCAATTCAATCGTGTCTTGCGCAATATGCCTTGCTACATCGTATAAAACAAAAGTACTTAAAGCAACTCTTGGCTTAGATTTGGACTCAGCTTTTTCTTGTGAACAGCCGAGAAAAATAAATGGGATTAAAAAAATACTTATTGTTACAATCACTCTAGTAATTCTATTTATTTGCATATGTGAATCCAATCTTTTTGGAAATTATATCTTAATCTAACTTTTTTTTAGATATAATTCGCCACTTTAATCATTCAGGAATTTATAAATGACAGCTAGTTTTTTAATTATTGTTCAAATAGTATTAGTTATTATCTTGGTTATAGCTGTACTTTTACAAAAAAGTTCAAGCATCGGTCTTGGCGCATACAGTGGCTCAAACGATTCAGTTTTTGGAGCAAAAGGTCCCAGCAGTTTTTTAGCAAAAGCCACATTCACTATTGGTTTTTTGTTTGTTGCAAATACAATCACTTTAGGATATATGTATTCAACTGCAAATCAAGCATCAGTTATAGATACACTAGTTGAAACTACGAATGTTGTTGCTCCAAATGCAAAAACTGAGACAGTTCCAACACCTACTATAGAAACAGAAGTTGCTACAAAAACAACTGTTGAAGCTACTCCTGTTAAAGAAATAACTCCTGCTCCATCAGAAGAAACAACAAAATAATCCTACTTATTTCATATAGCTTCATCTAATTGAAGCTATATACACATTTTTACTCCCTCTTAAATATATCTTGCTACAATATCGTACTAATTTTTATACCTTAAGGAACTTTAATGCTTAACGAAATATATAGCGAATGTGAAACAAAAATGCAACACAGCATAGAACATATGCAAAGAGACTTTAAAACACTCAGAACAGGGAAAGTATTGGTTTCTGTTTTAGACAATGTTAAAATAGACTACTATGGTACTCCTACTCCATTGGATCAAGTTGGTTCGGTTTTAGCAACAGATGCGACAACTATTGTTGTAAACCCTTGGGAGAAGAATCTTTTATCTGACATTGAAAGTGCTATTGCGGCTGCAAATATTGGAGTCAATCCAAACAACGATGGAGATCAGATTAAACTGTTTTTCCCACCTATGACAGTGGAACAAAGACAAGAATCTGTAAAAAAGATGAAAACTATGGGTGAAAATGCCAAAGTTTCTGTAAGAAACGATAGAAAACACTCAAACGACCAAATCAAAAAACTCGAAAAAGAAAAAGAAATCACCGCAGATGAGTCTAAAGCTGGACAAGATGCAATCCAAAAAATTACAGATAAATACTCATTAAAAATCGATCAAATATTAAAAGATAAAGAAGCAGAAATATTAAAGGTTTAAGTATGAACGTAAAGCAAATATACATGGATGCTGATGCACTTTTAGAAGGGCATTTTAAACTAAGTAGCGGTAACCATTCACAGTTTTATCTTCAATCTGCAAAAGTTTTAGAAGATCCAAAAACGGCAAAATTACTTGCAGAAGCTTTAGCTGTTCAAATCAGAGAAAGCGGATTAGAAATAGACACAGTTTGTGCTCCTGCTCTTGGCGGTCTCATAGCTGGTTTTGCTCTTGCAACTGCCCTTGATGTTCGTTTTATTTTTGCAGAAAGAGTGGATGGTGTTATGAACATCCGTCGTGGTTTTGAAGTGGCTAAGGGCGAAAAGGTTTTAATGTGTGAAGATATCATAACAACCGGTGGTTCTGCTATGGAAGCGGCTTCAGTAGTAAAAGAACTCGGTGGTAAAATAGTGGGAGCGGCAGCTCTTGCAAACCGTGGTTTTTGTAAACGTGAAAATAGCGATATCACAACAAAAGAAAACTGTAAACTACCTCAAGACATTCCATTTTTTGCATTGGCCGACTTCACATTTGAAATGTATTCACCAGATGTATGCCCACTTTGTAAGGATGGAAGCGAAGCTATTAAACCAGGTTCACGAGGGAATTAAGAAAATAACCTCGTAACATTCTCTGCAACAGTATTCGACTGTGCTTGAGCAAATGAGCCAACTTGAACTTGTAAATTTTGTTGGCTAAAATTTGCACTTTCTTGGGCAAAGTCAACATCTCGCAAGTTCGATTCAGCAGAAGCTGTATTGATTTGAAAAACGGAAGTATTTCTAATCTCTGCTAGAAGCTGATTTTGAGAAGAGCCAAATTCTGAACGAATTCCACCCAAAGCATTTCTAGCAGTGTCAATAGATTCCAAAGCCTTTTCCAAGCCACCCGCTGAAGTCACATCAATCTCTGCAGCTGTGATGCTTGCAGTGTTTGCCAAACTTCCATCAGAACCATCTAAAAGCGATATGCCGTTATAGCTCGCTGATGATGCCATTTGAGAATTGGATTTCATCAATCCGTTAATCTCATTTTGAATTGAAGCTCTGTTTGCATCATTCATAGTCGCACTTGATGCTTTAAGCGTCAACTCTCTAATTTTGTCCATNTTNTCACTCATACCAGAGACTGCNCCNTCAGCAATTTGAATCATACCNATNCTNTCATTTGCATTCATTATGGACTGTCCAGCTTCACGAACCTGCGCTGAAAAATTATTTGCAATTGCCAAAGATGCAGCATCATCTGCCGCACTGTTTAACTTTGAGCCAGTTGCCAAATGCTTTAAAGTATTGTCAAGTTTTTGATTGTTAAGATCATTGAAAAAGTTTGAAGTCATCGCGCTAGAGTTATTATTTACTGAAAAACTCATGAAATCCCCTTTTGTCTTAAAAGTTTTGTATTATAATTGTACTATTTTTAAGATACAAATCCAAATTACTTATACTTCAACTGGCAACTCAACATTCTCTCTACCAATACTCTTGCCACTTCCATTTTACCATCAACTATAACAGTAATGTTAAGATCTTTTAACATTTCCTTCTCTTCTAGGGAAACTACTTTTACAACTAGGTTAGCATTTCCTGTATGTTTTGAAACTGCTTCGCAAACAAGTTTTTTCTTTTCTGGATTATCGAGGGTAACAACTATAGAAGAGGCTGTTTCAATATGAATTGCATCCAATGTAGATTCTTTTGAAGCATCACCGAGATATGCTTCATGTCCATCATTCAATGCTTCTTTAACATGCTTATGTGAATTATCAATCACTACATATGCTGCACCCAAGTCATCTAAATATTGAGTTACATATTTACCAACTATCCCATATCCACAAACAATTACATGATTTTTTCTAGTTGAAAGAGCTGACATATCTTCAACTTCGTCTATCTTTCCACTAAAGAACTCCACTATAGGGCTTATTTTCGTAATAAAAAATGGAGTTACAATCATAGAAAAAATAACTACTAAAACTAATAATTGCGCCAAATCATCATCCATTAATCCTCCCACACTCGCAAGTGCAAAAATCACAAAAGAAAATTCACCAACTTGAGATAGTGCAAGAGCAGCTTTAAGAGATCTTCTGTGCCTTGATGTAAAACGTAACATCGCATACGTCATAATACTTTTTAAAATAAAAACAGCTAAAAATATCCCTACAATCAAAGCAATATTATCTATAAAATACAAAATATCAATTTTCATACCTACAACAACAAAAAATGTACCAAGCAGTAAATCTTTGAAAGGTGCAATGTCTGATTCTACTTTATGATGGTACTTTGTTTCTGCTATAATCATTCCCGCTACAAATGCTCCAAGAGAATAAGTAAAACCCATATAATGGGCAAAAAGGGAAGCGGCAACAACAATAAAAAGAACTGAACCCATAAAAAGTTCTTCAACTTCTGAAGAAGCAGAAAAGTGTAACAACCATGTCATCACTCTCTTTCCAACTATAAAAAGAAGCAACAAAACTACAATAACACTCACTAAAGTGTTAGTTATGATGGTAAATACACTATCGCCTCCTTCTGTGGTCATAAATCCTATAAGAATTAAAAGAGGGATCACTGCTAAATCTTGAAATATTAAAATACCTGTAGAGATCTGACCATAAGGCTTATATATTTCTTTTGAGTTTTTGAGATAGCTTAAAACAACTGCAGTTGAAGAAAGAGCAAAAGCTGTGGAGATAATTATTGATGCTTGAAACGATAGAGAAAAACCTAAATATGCAATTGCAAAAAACAAGAGTGCTGTAGAAGTAGCTTGTAAAAAACCATTCACAAAAATCTCTTTTTTCATGGAGCCCATTTTTGCTAAGGAAATTTCAAGTCCTATAGTAAACATCAAAAATACTATACCAAACTCACCAACCATGCCCAATGTATGAGAGTTGCTCGCTTCTTTTAAATCAAAAGCATATACGATGATTGTACCAGTGATTATGTAGCCTATTATCTGAGAAACACCTATGCGTTTTAAAAATATATTCAGTATAATAGATATTCCTAGGGCTGTTATAACATAAAGGATTGTATTTTCCATTGTTCTCTTTCTTTTTAGAGATATTATAGCAGTATTTTTCAGCACCAAGTCAAGGCTATACAGATTTTAAGTGACTCTGTATTATAATCGCGAAATTATTAAAGATTTTGGAGCTATACATGACTAAATACATTTTTGTCACCGGTGGAGTTTTAAGTTCTCTTGGAAAAGGGATTACGGCTGCCAGTGTTGGTACTTTATTCAAACACTCTGGTAAAAAAGTGGGAATGTTAAAAATCGATCCATATATCAACGTCGACCCTGGAACAATGTCTCCTCTTGAACACGGTGAAGTCTTTGTCACCAAAGATGGGGCTGAAACAGACCTTGATATTGGAAACTATGAAAGATTTCTTGATAGCTCATACTTAAAATCTTCTAACTTCACCACTGGACAAGTGTACTCTTCTGTTATTGAGCGTGAACGTGCCGGTGGTTACCTTGGTCAGACTATTCAAGTTATTCCTCATATTGTCGGAGAAATTGTAAACCGCATAAAGCTTGCAGGTGAAGGGCATGAGATTTTAGTTGTTGAGCTTGGCGGGACTGTTGGAGACATAGAAGGACTTCCTTTTATGGAAGCAATCCGTCAAATGAAGCATGATGAGGAAGTGGCAGGGACTTTCTTTATCCATGTGACGCTTATCCCTTATATCAAAGCAGCGGGGGAGTTAAAATCTAAACCTACACAACACTCTGTGCAAGAACTTCGCCGTATCGGTATCACACCTCAGATGATTATTGCCAGAAGTGAAAATGCACTTCCAAAAACATTTAAGAAAAAACTTGCAATGAGCTGTGATGTGCCAAATGACAGTGTTATAGAAGCACTTGATGCTGCCACTATTTATGATATTCCTGTAACTTTTTTAAGACAGCATATCTTAAAGCCTATTGCCAAAGAGTTGGAATTAGGTGAACTTGAACCAGATATGGAAGCATGGGACACTTTGGTAAAGAAGATTGTGCAACCAAAATTTAAAACAGTGGTTGGATTTGTCGGTAAATATCTTGAACTTAAAGAAGCCTATAAATCTCTTACAGAATCACTTATCCATTGTGGTGCTCACTTAGATACTAGAGTTGAGATAAGCTGGGTTGATTCA
>JGI11705J14877_10002240_pt1 | contig 10538 bp, 9 predicted proteins | sample Etolaghawater15m_FD_14877 | JGI IMG/M metagenome (IMG submission 14877) | reverse complement strand
ATTTAAAAGTCTTTCACTAACCATTTCATTTTTTTGTAGTGGTTTTGAAAAATCTTTTAGTTCTATGTTAGTAATATCCTCACGTAGCTTAATATCACCATTTCTAACAGATTCTATTACTTCTCCAGTAGAAGCTGCTACTCTTTCAAATGTACTAAAGCTAAGAGATGGTTCAAATAATTCAACATCTAAATCTAACTCTTGCTTTAATCTTCCTGCATAGTCAGATTCTCTTATTACAGCACTATCTATACCAGTTATGTCACCGTCTTTATTTCTTAATATAGCATTTTTACCGTATACTTTTTCAATACCTTTTGCTAAATTTTCTCTGATTGTGTTAGACTGAACACCCAATTCAGCATTTTTAATTTCTGCAGCCTTAGTTTGTTTTTCCTGCATATTTTTTAACGCTTTAGTAAGTTCACCACGTGTTGTTTTATCAACTCTATTAGCAGTTAAAAAAGTACCACCAGCAGATAAAGAACCAGAAACTAAAGCAGACACACCTGCTATTTTTGCTGTTCTTTCATAATCTACTTCATCTCTTGCACCCATTTCTATTTCAGCTTGTTGTATAGCTAAATCAGTTGATGCTGCTGCTCCTGCTTCTAAAGGTGCTGATGTAGCCGCTGATATAATAGCTTTTTTCATAGCACTACCAGTAACACGTCCTGCAACAACCCTACCTGTACCTGCTGTAACTATTGTCCACGGGTCTGATAAAACACCTAGAACTGTTGCACCAGCAGCTTGCACTATATCATTTACCATTTCTCCTGTTGACATATTTTCATATCGTTTTTTATCAAAAAATCCAGCAAGAGATTCAGCTTTTTGATACAATCGTAATGCTCTAGCACGTTGCTCTGCGTAGTTATTGGCTAAATCGCCATCACCAGCTTTAAGTGCTTGTTCTTCTTTTTGTTTTAACCCACGTAACCAGTTAACTTCCAAGCTACCATCTGCAAAATTATTTTTTAAAAATCTGTAGTGGTCTAAATAATCATCTACTACATTTTTTGGTGTAAGTTCTTGAGTAGCACCTACAATATTTCCTATAAGTATATTTTTAGCACCAACATCTTTAGGTGTGCCGAATCTGTCTTCTCTATACTGCAGTATGTCCTCAAGAAATTCTTCATCAGATTCTAATTCTATTACGGATAATTCTTCTGTAGGTTTTTCTTCTTTAACTTTTTGTATCAGTTTATCAGAAGGTAATGTGTCGCCTTCTTGATATACAGGTTTTTGTTTTTGTTGTGTAGCTATATCATCTGGTTCACCATTTTCTATAGTGTAACCGTATCCTTGAGGAAGAATAGTAGAAAGAGTATTACTTTTAGTGTCCTCTACTTTTTCTTCTTCGTCAGTTTCTATGGTATAACCATATCCATCTGGTAAATACTCGTTCATAAAATACTCCTAAATAAGCGGAACAAATTTAAGTTCGCTCCCTAAGTAAATATGTGGTATGTTTTTATTATTTTTAGATATGTTATACACTTTTCCTACTTGAGGTACAGTATCTTCTTTATATTTATTTACATTAACTACATAATTACCTTTGTTATCCGTAGACGATGCTTTTGCTAGTAACGTACCTAAATTTCCTTTATCTTTTAATGTTCCAGTAGCCGTTAGTGCTACATTAGTTGCTATTTCAACGGTATCTGTTAAGGCTTGCGATAAATTTAAGTTTTGTTCTTCAGCAGTTTGTATATTAATTGTTCCATCATCATTCAGAGGTATACCTTGGTTGGTAGTAATGTCGTCCATGTTAGCTCTAAATTCAGCATTAGTAAAAGCAAATTTTTGTTTAATTGCTTCTCTAGCCGCTTCATTGTTAAGAATTTTAGCAGCTAAATCTAGTTGATACATTTCTTGTTCTTGTCCATATTGTTTAGCAGCAGTGGTTTCTAACAACCTAGCTGTTTGTATATCTAAACCTTCTACATCTTTAACTTGCGTTAATGGAGCAGCAGCTTCTACACCTCTTTGAATCTCTTTAGAGAAATCAGGTTTAAATAGTGCTTCATATAAACCAACACCGCCAACTCTTTCTTCAGATGGTGTACTTATTAATTCTTCTGGTCTACGTACAAGTTTAGTCAGATAATCTTCTGCACCAAAACCTTTTGTTTTTGATTCAACAAACTCATACATTTTATCAATACTAAAATCGTCCCCCATTTTTAACTGTTCTTCTTGTACTAGCTTTGCTATATTTTGCGCTCCAGCAGCATTTCCACCTAGTTTATATAACTGTGCAGCTTTATCAATGTCTCCACCAGTTAAACCAGAAAGAGTATCCATCGCTTCTCTAGCTTCTCGTAAGTCTTTTTTATAAATATCTTCAGCAGCTTCTCGTCTTTCAATTTTTCTTAATCTAATATCTCTTGCAAATTCGTTAGATTGCTCAATACTTTTGCTGAGATTTTCTTCAACACTTTCAGCTACACCACCTAATACATCTAAAAATCTCATTACTTTTTCCTCGCCATTAAACCTTTAGGCTCTTCTTCAGAAAGTACTTCTTCCTCTTTAACTTCATTAGTACTTTCTTTTTTATCTTTTTTATTCTTTAATTCATTTTTTATTTTAGCTAAAACGGCATCAGAAGTTAAATCTTTTTCTGGATTATCTAATCCTGTATTATATTTAACGTCAGCGGCATCTCCAATTAACATCATTACTTCCATTATAACAGGCATTACTAACATACCTACATCAACACTATGTTTTCCATCCATAACCCCGGCTAATTGCACAGTATTAGCTACCGTAGTTACTGGTATACCTAATTCTAGTATACTTTCTAACTGTTGAGAAAACTCTTCAGTAGACATTCTCTGTATGTAATAATCTATTGCCTCATCAACAGTAGTGTATTGAGGTGGGCTTTGCCAAGGTCTACCTCCAAGTTCTGCAGTTAGAGACATACCCGGAATAGGAGCATCGTGTAAAGGTTGCATACTATCCATTTTTCAGTTCTTCTCTTTGGTTACGAATTACTTCCATATGTTTCATAGCACGAACTATAGGTTGGTTTTCATCATACTTTTTATTACTACTAGTTTTATTACTAGAAAGTAAACCCATAGTTGGTTTTTTAACTTCTTGTTTTATAGAGCCAAGATTTCCATCTATTTGCTTATACAGCATTATTGCTGGATTGTTTATCATTTACCAAATACTCCACCTATGTATGCAGAACCTAATGTACCTATTAACTTACCTATAGCAGAACCAGCTTGTGAATCTGCAGCCATTTTTTGTGCTTCTTTTGCGGCATCTGCACCTAATTGTGCTATTGCCATATCTGTATATCTGTTTAACTCATTTTCTGAAGACTGCCATGCCCACTCCATAGTGTCACCATAATACTGCCAAAGATTGTTATAAGCCTGATTAGATATATCTAACACTGCTTTAGCATTTAATTCATTAGCACGATTAACTGCGGCAGTATCTGCTGTAGCTATTTCTCTACGCCATGTAGCATTACTCTGTGCAATCACTAGCTGGTTCTGTGCATTGAACTGGTCACGTTGATTTGCAATCTCCTGATTAAATCTTTCAACTGTATTCACCTGACCTGCATTAAACTGTGCTTGTGCATTAGATTGTGACGCATTAAACTGTGATGTCTGTGATTGTAGACTTGCAAAGAACTGGTCAACTTGGTTCTGTGATGTAGCATTAAACTGTCTTGAAGCATTCTCTGCCGCTTGGTCTGTAAACAAAGACTGAATACGCTGTTGTGCTTTAAACATTTCTGTCTGCTGTTGATTAGACAGGTTCTGCATATCCATCTGCATAAAGTTCTGTGCATTCTGTACAGCAGCTTGTTGTCTGTTGTTTAAGTTAGCCATATCTAACTGAGACAATGCGGCAGCTTCTGCCATAACCATTGCCTGTGAGTTAGACAAGTTCTGTAAGTTCATTGTATTAGCGATACGGCTGTTCTCTAGTGCTACCTGTTGTTCAGCAGTAAAGTTCATATTAGCTACATCAGCTATACGTCCTGCATTCTGTACTCTAGCTTGGAATGCTTGGTCAAACTCCATGCCCATAAATGTGGCACGTTGTTGTGCAGCCAACATATTACGTTGCTGTCTGTTAGATAAGTTCTGTGATTCAAATTGTGCTACAGTGGATGCATCAGCCTGTGCTATAGGCAGTGCTGATTCCATTGCAGCTTGTACTATAGCCTGACCAGCTAATGATGAAGCACCAAGACCACGCTTTGCTAACATGCCTTGTGCATTTCTCATTGCACCAGCAGCCCAAGCAGGTGTTTCACCACCTTCAAACTGTTGCATTAGTCCTTCTAGTTGACCTTGCACAGTAGCTTGTTGTGTCGGGGTTGCTTGTGCGGCTTGTATCTCTTCTGTAAACTTAGCAGCTTTCTCTGCATCTGCTACACCACTAATAAGTTCACCATCCTGTATCTCACGCTGTACAGGATTTTCCATAAGTATACCAGCACCTTGAGCAGCTTCTAAGTCACCCACAGATGACTTTGCTTGTTGTGCAGCTACTACATTAGCCCGTGGGTCTACAGTGCCTTGTGCAGCCTGTGTAGCATCTAGTGCTGTCTGCACACCTTCAGCAGACTGTGTTGCTTCCATCTTATTTGCTTGTGTCTCAGTGACTGTATCAGCCTGTGTTACACCTGCAACAGCAGTAGATATACCTGCTCTTGGGTCAACCATGCCTGTGTCTGTTTGCAACATTTGCTCACCAGCTACTGGTGTAGTTGCCGCTGTTGTTACACCACCTTCGGGTAATGCGCCTGTTGACATTCTATCTACAGTAATATCACCTATGCTTGGTGACTTAGGTGCTTCTTCTACTGGTGGAGTTTCCTCTACAGGTGCAGGTGGAGTTGTACCACCTTCTTGCATCTTAACTACACCACCACGTGCCATCTGCATAGCTTGTCTTGTGTAGCCCTGCATCTGTTGCTGTCGCATTGGGTCTTGTGCAATATAATCTTGAAAGCCTTGCATATTACCTTGATAGCCCATAGCACGTGCTATCTTTTCCATGCCACTAGGCTTAAATGCTTTGAACATAGCCATGCTTATTTCCTATCTAATGCCTTATCTAACTTGTCTTCTAATCTGTGCAATGCTTCCATAACTCTGCCCATGTCATCTTTTAACTCTAGCTTAGTTGCGTAGTCTTCACGAGTTTTGTTTAGCAATATCTGTAATCGTTTAACTTCAGCGAACATCTGGCGAAATGCCCAGAATACTGGTGCAATTACCATTGTTAGTATTATGTTCCAAAAAAGCATTGCGTCCATTTCCATTTTATTTATCCTATACTGTAGTAAGATTACCAAACAATTGGCATTATGAGAAATCCACTATGTTAGCAAATATTGTAAATGTTGCATCTGCTGTTTTAATAATTGTGTATTTATAACTATCTATTGAACTAGCGTTACCTGCTGTTGGTGCTGTACCTGAAGCCCATTTAGGTGTGACACTAGAACCATCTACTTGTACAGCAGAGTTATAGTAAGCTGTTGCACCATTTGTTACAAGAAAAGTAGCAGTAATAGATTCACCTATATTCATAGAAGAGTTTAAGGTATTGCTTCCATCACCTCTAAAGTTAACAGTAAAATTAGCTGAAGCATTTGTAGTATAGTATAACACATTTTGTGTCAGCAAGTCAAATGAAATCGTACCAGTAGCTGCAGTAGCACTGACTGTAACATCTTCTCTTGCACCTTTAAATACGGGATTACTTAATATGTTACCATTTAAATCTGTTTCTTTTGTAATAGAAACTTTACCTGTACCATCAGGAGATAGAGTAAGATTATCGTCTGATGCAGTTTCTATTGTACTACCGCCTGATAATAATATTCCGTTAGCAGAAGTTCTAAATCTTTCATTACCACTATAATATAAATTAGTATCAGTAGCATCAAATGACGCTATTACTTTGACTAACGGGTCAGTTTGTTTTATAATTAAAGAAGCGTTTGTAATTATATCATTATTAATTGAATTGTTAAGAATTTGTAAATCAGAACCATCTCCAAATATAGCTTTATCATTATCTGCAAATACTATATCATTCCCATTAGTGCCTAAATCACCACCTAGTTGTGGAGTAGTGTCCTCAGAAACATTTTCTAACTCACTTCCTGTAGCTTGAGTTATTGTAGCAAAAGCTAACTGACCTGCACCATCTGTCTTTAAAAATTGTCCTGTAGTACCATCTGCTTGAGGATAAGATAAACCATCTAGTATAACAGAACCTGTACCATTAGGTGTTATATTAATATTACCGTTAGTATTACTACTAATAATAGTATTGCCGTTAATATTTATATTATCAATTTGTGCTTCAGTAACAGCAGAGTTTGTTCCTAGTGTTATACCATCTACAGCACCACCATTAACATCTATACTGCTAAATGTTGAAGTACCACTTGATGTAACATCACCTGTTACATTTCCTGTTAGATTACCAGTAACATTTCCAGTTATATTACCAGTAACATCCCCTGTCACATCCCCTGTTATATTGCCAGTTACATCTCCAGTTAGATTTCCAGTGACATTACCCGTCACGTTACCAGTTACATCTCCAGTTAAATCACCTGTCACATTACCTGTCACATTACCAGTTACGTTACCAGTTACGTTACCAGTAAGAGGTCCGACTAAACTAGTTCCTGTAATAGTAGTACCTGTTATTGCTACAGCAGAGTTTGCTCCAATAATAGTACCATCAATAGCACCACCGTCTATATCAACTTTACTAATATCAACTTCACCAGTTCCGTTTGGTGTTAAAGCAATGTTACCATCTGTATCTGTTGATATAATAGTGTTGCCATCAATATTAATATTGTCAACGTCTAAGTCACCTGTTATATTAAATGCTCCTGTTGCATTCATTGTAGGAGCAGTTAATTCTAAAGTAGTATCAGCATCAATATCTAATTGACCATCAGCACTAGAATTAATAAATAATCCAGCATCTCTAAATTCTATTTTGCTAGTTGAATTAACTCTAACGGTTTCACCTAAACCGTCTATGTAAGCAAGACCATCAATGTACAAATCTTTAAACTGGACAGAGGAACTTCCTAAATCCACAGTGTTAGTTGTACTACCTTTTAATATTCCTGTATCTGCAACTAGATTACCTGCTGGGCCTAGCGTTAGTACTCGTCCACCATTACCTGCTGTACCATCGTGTGCATGTCCTGTACTTGCTAAAAAAGCATTTTCAATAGCATTATATTCAGAATTTAAATCACTGGCATTGATAACGCTTCCTGTTGCTATATTGTCTTGTACGTTAACGTCAGCCCTTACATAACCTGCCATTGTATATTACCTTCTATCGTTCGTTGTATATTCAATTGTTACTGCGTCTAATGTAAATGGTGGTATATTATCATTAGAATCTATTTGCAATGCTGCAGTAAATCCTGAACCTATTAATTGAGTTTCAAAAGTATTTTCAAGAGATGCATCACTATATGTAGCTATTCCAAATTTAGAAGTTATACTTCCGTAAGTAAATAAATCATCTGTTACATTTGAAAATGTTATGGAGTTTGGTTGAATTAAACCTGTATTTTGCCTATCAAAATCTAACTTTAATGAAACATCTGCTTGTACACTACCTGTCGGGTCTGTGTATAAAAATAATTTGTAAAATGTTTTTCTAACTCGTGGGTCTTGAAAAGCAATATAAGGTGTTCTAAATGATGATACTATATTAGTACCATCAAACTGTCTTCCTCTTTCTAATCTGTACACATAGCCATCGTTATTTGCAAAATATATAAATTCTTCACCGCCATCATACTCACTGTAAGTAGCATAGGCTTTTATACCTCGTGTTTCTGCCCATGCCATTTGAGAACTTTCTAATAACTGCGTTCCCAATATACCCAGAGCAGATTCAACAGATATGTTTTCATCAAAACCAAATATTCTATACTGACTTTTTTCTCTAATTACTAAACTGGAAAAACTCGTTGAGTTATTTACTACGTTTGTTATTTCAGACTGTATAGATTTTGATACAACAGATAAACCAAAGTCTCCAATTTTTTCTGTAGCACCAAGAAGTCTTAGTCCATCTGGACCTAGAAACATAATGTCTCCACCTACTTCTTGTGCTGTATCAGTTTCAATAGCACCCAAATCATCCGATATAGGTTGTAATACAAAATCAGCAATACTATTTCCTACTAATCTTTTTATGCTATCTTGTGTAAAAATAATTAACTGTTCTCTAAAAACAATTAAGTCTGTTATTATACCACCAACATCTATATCACCAGCACCTTCAGCTAAATTAAATAAAGAAGAAACTCCTGAATCTTTTTGTTGTGAATCTAAATCTGCATAACCTTCTGTATATACAAGTTTTGTTCCATTTGCAATAAATATAGCATTTTTAAATACTGTTACAAAGTCTGCACCTTCCACTGCACTAGGTGCTTTAGTTAAAGATGTAAAGGTAGAATTGTCATACGTAAAAGGTTTGTTTAAACCGTCTACTACTATAAACTTTTCATTACCGTCAAAATTATACTTCGCAAATCTTACTTTACCTGTACCGCCTAAAGATGTTGATACAGATGTCCAACCGCTACCTGAAGACTTATATAATGTTGTACCCCTTGCAGCATATATATTTGTTTTATATCTTAAAAGACCTCTAATTACTCCGCTACCAGATAATTGATTGTCATCAGCTTTAATAAAACCTGCTAGTCTTCTATATCCACCTTCAACTGATGGTTCATAGTTTTGCAATATAGTAGCAGAACCGGGTGCATTAAGACCTTGCTGTAAAGGACTTAGGTTAGTTACTAACCCACCACGAAACTCTATAGGAAATGTTTGCCAAGCGTCTGCCATATTTATATCTCACTAGTAATATAGTTATACATATATATTTCTTTTTGTCAAGACTTTAAATTACAGAACTACTATTAGATGGTCTTATAATCATACTAGAACGTACATAGTCATATCTATTAACAAGTAAAGAACGCATACTTTTTAAGCCATCATCAAATCTTTCCTTGGCTACTAAAGCATCTTGAGTATTGCCTCTAAATAAATAGGCATGATGCATTGCTCCATCCACTATAACATGTTTAAATCTTTCAGGTATTTCAGGAACATCGTCATAGTTTTCCATATCTACTGGTATACGATAATATTCATACACTACTGTATAGTCTTCATTAGGTGGTGGTACTATTCCATATTCTTCACCCGGACTTCTAAACACATAAACTGGCACACCTGATTGGCTATTATCTTCAGAGTATTCATAGTGAGAAAACTTTTCTAAGTATTCTTCATATGATAATTGTTTTAATTTTTTAGTTGATACATTGAGTGCAGCTTCTTCTTTTATTCTGAAACTATCCATAGTTACTGTTTTAGCATCAAATGGAAAACCGTATCTAACTTCATTTTCAAGTAAGACATCTTCCTGTGTTACATGATTAAAAGGCCAGTTATACTCTGTTTGATTTATGTTTCTAATAGAAGAGTTAACAGCATCTTTTACTTGTGCGTAAAATCCCGTAGCAGTTGCAAAGTTAGAAGAGTTTAGTTCTACTTCATTTAACTTTCTATTAACTTGGTTTACTAATTCCAAATAGTTGTACGCCATTATCGTTCTCTTACTCTAAGTTTAACAGTTCTTTCTGATGTAGTTCCTGTGCTGTCAGTTATCTGACAAGTAAATAAATAATCTGTATTGTTTGTACCACCTGCTATATTAATCGTAGCTACTTTATTTGTAATATTAATTGTTTGAGCAGAGTTTCTAATAGTATTAACAGTATCTCCTTGAGCAAGTTCTGTTTTTACACCACTCGCATTATTTACAAACCAAGTTACACTAACAATAGTAGCACTAGCCAAGTAACGTGACCAATCTATGCTGTAGTCTAGTGTTTCATCAGGGTCTTTACTAGGCCATCTAAATGACATTTATATCTCCTATGCAGCTTTCGCTGTCCTGTCTCTTGTAGTGCTTTGTCTCTGTATGTATACTGTTCTATTTTCATATGGTACTTTAACTGTTCGTTCGCTTGAAGTAGTTTGACTTTCTACATAAACTGTTCTGCTTTCCGTAGCAACATTAGCTGTCCTATCTTTTGCTGTAGTTTGTCTTGCTACATATACTAATCGTCTTCGGTCATAATTATCTGCATTATTTAAATAACTAAATGTTATTCCAAGTATGTCATTAATATTTGAGGTAGCTGATAAGTTTGCAGATACTTCAAATAAAACCAGCATTTCAGCATCGTTTACTAAACTGCTACCAGATATGTTAGCATCAGCTAATCCTCTAAGTGTTGCTTTACTATTTGTTTCTGTTAAGCCACTTATATTAGCACTATTAATTGCTAACTTAGTGCTATCACCCACAGTGTTTGACACACCACTTATATTAACTGTAGGATTAGATACCTTAGTTATAGCACTATTCGTTACTGAATTAGCAGATACATCGCC
>JGI11705J14877_10002239_pt1 | contig 10539 bp, 10 predicted proteins | sample Etolaghawater15m_FD_14877 | JGI IMG/M metagenome (IMG submission 14877) | reverse complement strand
GTGACCAATGCCGACGGCCGCGTGTCTGAGCAATTACTTTCAGAAAAAGAAGCATTATTTGGTGTCTACGAAATCACTTTCCATGCCGGAAAGTATTTAAGAAGCCTCGGGTTAACGCTCCCGGAGTATCCATTCCTCGATATTATTCCGATCCGATTTGGTATCTCCGAGGATGCGCACTATCACGTTCCTCTGTTATTGAGTCCCTATGGATTTTCGACGTATCGGGGTAGCTAAATAACCCTGACCTCATAATCAAATTCTCTAGGCAGCCGAACCATTGCTTTTTGATACACTCAAGATTCATTGTTCAGATAGTAGTATCTATGCCCACAGTAAAGCGCGCCGTCGCGCTCCTAGTTTTAGTAACATTGTCGATCTGTGTGAGAGCGGATCAAACGAAGCCCGAGCTTGACGGGTTGTTCCGGGCCCTCAAGCAGTCTGGTGACTTGATCAAAATATCGATGATCCAGAACCAGATCTGGGTTCATTGGTACGAGCTCCCGGAGGAGGCTCGAGCCGTCCAAACAACATTTGATCAGGGGATACTGGCCCTACAACTCGGTCAGCCTAAGATCGCGATCGAGCATTTCAGCCGAGTGATCGGAGCTGCACCAAAGTTCGCTGAGGGTTGGAATCGTCGGGCCACGGCCTATTTTATGGTGGGAGATTTCGAGGCATCGCTCCGAGATATCCAGCAAACACTGGCCCTAGAACCAAGACACTTTGGGGCTCTCGGGGGGCTCTCGATGATTCTTGAGAATACGATGCAGTATGACAAGGCTATTCAGGCTGAAAAACTTTTACTCAAACTGATGCCGGAAAACGGCTTGATAAAAGAGAGAATCCAGAACTTGCAGACACGAGAACTCGAGTCTCGCATCTGACTCAGTACTTACCACTCACAAATTCAAGCACTATCAGAGGCGACGCCAAACTAACTATCACTATGATCGCCAACAGCAACCAATCTAGGTAGCGGTGCATTGATACGACCTCAAACGCTTATACCTCGTTAGGCGTATTAGGTAAAAAAAGAACAACACGACAACGGTTAACCTTTTCAGAGACCTGATTGGATTTCATCTTTCCAACGCAAAATTCCGGCTGTGAATGTCGCCACCACTCCGTTCTTGGAGTCGGGCATCGAAAACATCAGGCTGAACAACTTCTCCTGAACCGTTCCTGCTCGCTCCCACATCTCAAAGCCCACCTCGTCGCTCGTTATGTCAATCAAACAAAAATCCGCGTACTTACCGGCCTCTAGCGAACCAATAGAGTCATCTTGATGGAGAGCCTTCGCGCCACCAAGTGTGTGCCAATAGATCAACCGCAACGGATCTAATACCCGCCCCCTGAGCTTGGCGACTTTGTAAGCCTCTGCCATCGTCACGAAGGGGTTTAACGAAAATCCGCCGCCGACGTCGCTCCCTAGCCCAATATTGATATCTCTCGAGACGTATCCATCGGCATCAAAGAGCCCTGAACCAAGAAACGTGTTGCTGGTGGGGCAGTGGATTACTGACGCACCCGCCACAGCCCATCTCTCGTACTCAGTTTCCGTGTTATGGATGCCGTGAGCAAGCAGTGACCGATTACCCAGCAACCCGAAGCCGGCATAAACATCGAGGTAATCAGTGGCGTGGGGAAATAGTTTAGAGGTCATCAGGATTTCATCTGCTGTCTCATTAATATGAGTTTGCATCAATAAGCTTTGGTCTGATTCCAGAAGTTGACCGCAGTAATCCAGCATCTCCTCGGAGCAAGAGATAGCGAACCGTGGCGTTATTACGTAACTGAATCTTTCCAGGCCACGACTGGTCTCGATTGCCCTCTGATTCATGTCTTTAAAGGCCGCGATGTCGACCGACAACGCATCAGGAGCGCCTCTGTCCATGCCCGTAATCCCTGATACGAGATTCAACCCTAAGTCGCGATTTGAGGCTTGGAGGGACTCAAACGCGATCTCATGTATAGTTGAAAAAACAGCGGCGGTTGTGACTCCCTTCTCAAGAATCATTTCCAAGAATCTGGTAGCGCGTTTCCCTGCATATGATCTATCACCGTATTTGATCTCCTCCGGAAACGTGTACTTATCCAACCACTCAAGGAGGGAGGTTCCATAGGAAGCGATAACCGGTAACTGAGGGTAATGTACGTGAGCGTCCACGAATCCAGGAAAGATCAGGTGCTGAGTACGGTGGATTTGATTATGAGCGTACTCATCAGGAAGCTCAGAGCCAACGAACAAAATCCGACCATCATCACCGATCACCAAGAATCCGTCGTCGTAGTAAAGGTATTCGTCTGATCCCCTATCATCGAGAAGGGTAAAGAGTCTACCTCGAATAACGGAAGTCTCTTTTTTATCTGAAACCACAGGACCTCACCTCACGGTCTTTATCTTGGTAATATCTTCGCTGTAAACCGGAGGACTCATTCACGTTTTAATACGCTCTGCCGATTGCCAAAGAAGAAACTCTGCAACCGCTGACACCGCTATCACTGAAGGCTCCTTGCCGAAGATCCCGACGATACCAATCGGACAATTTATTTTACTCGGGTCGAGACCGAGATTTTTCAGTCGACTTTTAAATCGTGCTTTCTTGGATTTAGATCCAATCAGTCCAACACAACCACTCACCTCACATTCAATGAGAGTCCTACAAATCTCGAAGTCCAATTCATGACTGTAGGTCATCACGAGGTGATACGCCTTCTGTGGGATCGAACCCATTAAACTCGAAAGGTCTGAATAAGTTGCCCCTAACTCTTTCCGGTCGTCAAAGGTCAACAACGGATGCGGGATTGTCGCCATGATAGTAGCGATCGATGATCCCACGTGTCCCAGCCCGTACAAGACCATTGGAAAACCAGTTTCTAAATATGTTTCAGGTTCCTCGACGGCACTGAAAGCCAGATCTACAATCCCCCCGCAACACTGAGCCAAGATGGGACCCAGGGGCAGACTAACCTGGGAATCGCGCAGTCCTTCAGCGATCATGTTGCGGGCTCGATCGGTTGCCGCTAACTCCAACTGGCCGCCGCCAATCGAACCAACCTGGGAATCGGAACTAACCCACATCTTGGTCCCTTCAGCACGCGGGGCACTGCCTAACACTCGAACGATCTCGACTAGGATCCAGTCGTCGCGCACCGGACACACCTGAGAATTTCCTGAGGGGTGGCCGGCGCGTTCAGCTCCGGCCAAAACTGGCTGTCCGAACTCAAGCCACTAATGGCATGGCAAATCGCCGAGTGCACACTGATCGCGAGCATGAGCGGTGGCTCGCCAACCGCTTTAGACTGGTAAAGCATCTCCCGCGGATTCGCGCCATCCCACAACTGAATGTTCATCTCAGGTCTATCGGAAGCGGTTGGGATCTTGTAAGTGCTGAGACCATGTGTCAACAGTTCGCCATGGGTCGAGTAGACCAACTCCTCCGAAGTCAACCAACCCATGCCTTGAATATACCCGCCCTCGATCTGACCCAAATCGATGAGCGGATTGAGGCTCTTGCCGACGTCATGAAGTATGTCCGCCTTCAGGACCTTGGAGACCCCCGTCAATGTATCGATCTCCACCTCCGTAACGGCCGCTCCGTTTGCAAAATAATAAAAAGGACGGCCTTTGCCGGTTTTAGGATCCCAACCAATGTCCGGTGTCGCGTAGTGTCCGGTCGCGCTCAGCGGGACCCGCGCAAACCAGGCCCTTCTAGACAGTTCTGCAAACGTCAGCTTATGACCATCGATCTCGACTGCGCCACCTGAAAACAGAGCCTGTGCTGAGGTTTGGTAGGTCTCTCGGAGGAAAGTCTCTAACCTGTTCCTGATCTTGGTTGCGGCGATTAATGCAGCCATCCCATTAAGATCTGAGCCGCTAGAGGCAGCCGTCGGAGAAGTATTGGGGACCTTATCTGTCCTGGTGGCGGTGACCTGTATCGCGTCCAGTTCTATACCCAAATGCTCTGCCACAACCTGTCGAATCTTCGTATGCAGACCCTGACCCATCTCGGTGCCACCGTGATTGATCGAGACCGAACCATCCTTGTACACGTTCAGGAGGGCACCGGCTTGGTTCAGGAAACTCGCGGTGAACGATATTCCAAACTTGACTGGCGTTAACGCAATCCCCTTTCTGAAACGAGCCGACTGCGCGTTTCTGTCGTCGATTTCTTTTCTTCGGCTTCGATAGTCAGACGTGTCCGCTAGCTTTTGCATCAACTCGGGTAAAACATCTTCCTCGACCGACATACCGTAGGGGGTTTCTCTACCAGAAATCCCATAAAGGTTGAGGAGACGGATATCCAGGGGATCTTTACCAGTAACCCTTGCAACTACATCTATGCAGCGCTCCATCCCCATCATCCCCTGAGGCCCACCAAAACCTCGAAACGCGGTGTTTGAGACGGTGTGCGTCTTAAACCTATTCGAAGTGATTCTGATCGAGGGGATAAAGTACGCGTTCTCGGCATGAAACAGGGCCCGATCATTCACCGATCGGCTCAGGTCGGAGCTCCAACCGCAACGAGAACTCAGCTCAATATCTGCTGCTGTGATAAGGCCCTCTGCATCGTGTCCAACCTTATAATTAACCAGGAAATCATGCCGTTTACCTGTGACGCGCATGTCATCGTCCCGGTCGAGACGGAGCTTGACGGGCTTACCAGACAGATGGGCCCCAAGAGCGGCCAACATCGCGAAGTGAGCTGCCTGACTCTCCTTGCCACCGAACGCCCCACCCATTCGGCGAATCTCGACGGTCACAGTCGCCGCGTTGACGTTGAGTAGGTTGGCGATCAGGTCCTGTACCTCTGTTGGGTGCTGGGTCGAGCTAACCACATGCAGTCCGTCTGATGAGGGGACAGCAAGCGCTACCTGGCCCTCCAAATAAACATGATCTTGGCCACCGATCGACATGCCACATTGGGTGACGTGGGTACACTGGCTGAAAGAAGACTCATTGAAGCTGTTCTCTAGAACAAGAGGCTCATGGAGAACCTGACCCGCTTCAGCTGCCGCAGTGATGGTTGTCACTAGAGGATCTATGGGCTCACCGTTGATGCGATAAATTTTCGCTAGTCGACGCGCGTCGTCTCGATCTTTGCACAAAACCAAACCTACCGGCTGGTGGGAGTAGCTCGTCTCATTGGTCGGCAACAGTGGCTCATCATGAACTACCGGGCCAGCGTTATTCTCTCCAGGAATGTCCGCAGCGGTATAAAACATGTGATCACTGACAGATAAGCTCTGGAGCTGATCCAATTCAGGAGCCTGAATGCTAAGATCTCGACTCGGAATCCTGGGGCCTAATACCAACGCTGCGTGAAGGCAACCTCTCGGTTCTGGGATGTCGTCGCAATAGGTAGCCTGACCGGTTAGATGCTCCACATTACTGTCATGATACTCTGGGGCGCCAACCGGCCCGGTTTCACTCATCTTCCTTTGACTACTCATGGGAAGCACCAATACTGAGAAAATCACGAACTAGGTTCTCTGATACAGCCAGACGATACCAGGCATCCGCCCGGTGGTCGGACAGCGGGCTAAAGTCATTAGCCAAATCATTAGGGTCCAACGACTCCATGGTCTTCCTGGCGAGCATCGGAATCCCTGCCATACCTCCAAAAGCAAATCGGTACCCGGGCACATCGTCAGAAAATTCAACCATCGCGGCCAGAACAATACTGATGTCCTGATCATGCCTCTTGCTGATTTTCTCCACCGATATTCGCTTTACGTTTTTCCGCCTGGGAACCAAAACGGAAACTAGTAGTTCGTTTTGACTCAGATCTTGCTTTCCGTACTCGATAAAGAAATCTTCGATAGGAATGATCCTCTCGGCTTGATCGGAACGTATTTTAAGTGACGCGCCTAGCGCGATTAAAACGGGGCTCGCGTCACCGATTGGCGAACCATTAGCTATATTTCCGCCTAGCGTTCCGCTGCAACGAACTTGCGGTCCGCCGAACCGTTGAAACCACTCGCGAAGCTCTGGATATTCTAGGATCAAACTATCTCCAAAATCTTCTATGGACACGGCGGCGCCGACCTCGATTACGTCTGACCCGGTGCTTACAGACGCCAGCTCGACACAAAACTTAGTGAGAATGATGTGCGCTGGCCTGTCCAGTTTCTTGGTTACCCATAATCCAAAATCAGTCGCGCCAGCCACCATCGTTGCAAACGGAAAATTACTCCTAAGAGCCAATAGCTGCTGGAGTGTTTCTGGGGCATCGATTCTGGACTCCCCTGAAACGATCGAGAATCCGCCCGTCGACAGGTCTCTGAGGACCTTCTCAGCTTTCTGTATTTCTACAGCAAAGCATTCATTGATGGGGAGACTCTGGGCTCGTCGGGCGGCCTCAATCAAACCACCATAACCAGTGCATCTGCACAGGTTCCCAGCCAGAGTCTCTTCCGGCGTCTGATCTTGCCGACTAATCTGGGCATAGAGGATCGCCATCACGAACCCCGGTGTACAGAATCCACACTGCGACACGTTCAGGGTAAGCATCTCGCTTTGAACTGAAGCCAATAATCCGCAACTACTGAGTGTCTCAACCGAAATTAACCAAGCGCCGTCAAGATAAGCCAGCGGGTAGATGCATGTATTAATCAACCGAAATTGTAAAACGCCAGATTCATTAAGATGACCGACGATACACGTACATGCCCCGCAGTCACCCTCGTTACAGCCTTCCTTTGTACCGGTCGACATCGCCTCTGATCGCAACCAACGCATGACCATATCAGTCGAGCGCACATCCTTTAGTATTCTCAACTGGCCGTCGAAAAAGAACCTAATATGACTGCGTAGATCTTGTTGCTTCTCCATAAACCAATTCCGTCTGACCGATGACACAGATAATCTAACGCGACAAACATCACCGAGGTCGTTTAATCTAACCTCGCTACCCTAGATTAACCGTTTTAGATCAACCGAGCATCTGTAATAAGAACGTGACAAAAGCATCTAAGGAAGTCCATCCAAACGATCCATTGATATCCATAGACAAATTAAATCTTGGGTATCAGGGACAGCCGCCTCTTGCCACGATTTCATGGATGATTCAGCGAAGCCAAAAAGTTATCCTTCTCGGAAAATCTGGATCCGGGAAGTCGACATTGTTGGATACCATTGTTCGAGGGTCATCAGCCATCCAATGTCGGACCCCACGTGTCGCATACCTATCCCAGCAACCAGCCCTTCTTCCTTGGCTGAGCGTTCTCGATAATATTTTGCTTGGATTCAGGTTGCGAGGAGAAAAAATACTCTCAGAACACCTGGAGCGCGCACACCAGCTTTTAGTCGATGTCGAGCTCCCCCATTTAAAGAATCAGCGAGCTCAACAGCTCAGTGGGGGAGAAAGATCACGCGTCGCAATCGCACGTGCGCTAATCGAAGACGCAGACCTTATGTTACTAGATGAGCCATTTGCCGCGCTCGACCGATCAACAACAGTGCAAATGATAAAGCTTTGCAAGCAGTTACTTGCAGACAAAACAGTGATCCTAGTGACACACGATCCCAGAGACGCTCAAGACTGGTTCAACGAAGCAATGGTTCTCACTCCGGTCGGACTCAAAGGACCTTTCGATCTAGGTCATTTCAAGAATGATCATACGTTGATTCAGGTACTGGACGGTGAGTTATGAGCAGAGTCCTAGCTATCCTGGCTCCAATGACTCTCTTAATCACTGTTTGGTGGTCGACGGTGATCATTTTCGATATTCCGCACTTTATACTTCCGTCACCTGACCGAGTCGCGAGGGTGTTATTCAACAGGCTTGGTCTGATCAGCGTTCATGCCGCTACAACGGCTTTGGAGATTATTTGTGGCCTATTATTGGGTTCTTTTCTTGGCTTCACTGTCGCCTGCCTGATCGGAGATTCTAAGCGACTCCAATCAATCACCATGCCAGCGTTAATCATTAGCCAAGCTCTCCCGGTATTCGCGATCGCTCCGATCTTGATGCTTTGGCTAGGCTACGGGTTTGCCTCTAAACTTGCGATGACAACCTTAATAGTTTTTTTTCCAGTAACTGCCAGCACGTTGTCTGGATTCAGGGCACTGCCGTCGTCTTGGGAAACCACATTCCAAACACTTCGGCCTCGACAATCGAAGTTGTTTTTCCTTGTCCGTCTTCCACTGGCTATCCCTTATGCCCTCGCAGGTGTTCGCGTGGCGGCCTCGGTAGCACCCATAGGGGCTATTGTCGGAGAATGGGTCGGATCCTCCAGCGGGTTGGGTTATCTGATGTTGCACGCCAACGGGCGGGGCCAAACTGACCTCATGTTTGCCGCCCTTGTCGTTCTTTGCGCGGAATCGCTAATAATATGGAGTATAACGAACCGGATATCTCACCGGTTCGATCAAAAATATGCAGACGCCATTTAAGGTGTCTGACATGGATTACGGCAAAGAGCCTTCGATACCTTCAACGTAGAAGTTCATCCCGAGCAAGGTACCGTCATCTGCTGTCTCGCCCTCCTTTAACCAAGGCGTGCCGTCCTGCTTGTTCACTGGTCCTGTGAATGCGTGAAGTCGGCCCTCGGTGATTGCCTTCCGAGCTTCCTCAGCCATTGCCTTCACGTCATTTGGTACTGCTTTTCCATAAGGTGCAAGCGCAACCATCCCCGTATCAAAACCGCCCCATGTGTCAGTTGATGTCCACGAACCATTCATCGCTTCATTAACTCGGCGGACATAATAGGGAGCCCAATCGTCGATAATTGCAGTGAGCTGAGCGTTCGGGCCATATGCGGCTTGGTCCGATGCCTGACCGAACGCATAGATACCGCGTTCTTCAGCAATCTTCATGGGCGCGGCCGAGTCAGTATGTTGCATCAAAATGTCGGCGCCTTGATCGATGAGCGCTTTAGCGGCGTCCGCTTCCTTACCTGGGTCAAACCAAGTCGAAACCCAAATGACTTTGAACTTTACTGATGGATTGACGCTTTTGGCAGCCAGATATGCAGCGTTGATACCTCTCACGACCTCAGGAATTGGAAATGAAGCGATATAACCAATGGTATTTGATTTGGTCATTTTGCCAGCGATCAGACCGAGAACATGGCGCCCTTCGTAAAAACGCGACGAGTATGTAGCGACATTGTCTGCGCGTTTATATCCAGTCGCATGTTCAAATTTCACATTTGGAAATTGTTTGGCAACTTTAATGGTCGGATTCATGTACCCAAACGATGTTGTAAAGATCATGTTGGCACCATCAGCTGCCATCTGAGAGATTACTCGTTCGGCGTCGGGACCTTCAGACACGCTTTCCACGAACACTGTCTCAACCTTATCACCGTACTCCTTTTCGACCGCCAAACGCCCTCGGTCATGCTCATACGTCCATCCAGCATCCGCTACAGGACCGACGTAAACAAATCCAATTTTCGTGGGCTCTGCCGCACTTACCGAGGTTACAAACGCCAAAGACGCAAAAAAGCATCCCAGACCATACAAGCTTCTGATATTCATCATGAAATTTCCTTATCTAGACTCTTTAAAAGTTTTACCCAATGAACCCGGAGCAGCGTGATTTGAATTCGCTCGGCTAGCAATTAAAACCAACGCAACAATCGTCACGAGATAGGGTAGCATCGATAACCACTGTGAGGCTATTGACATACCGAGTGCCTGACCATGAAGCTGGATAATCGAAACGCTCCCAAACAAATAAGCCCCAGCGATCACTCGGAAGGGTCGCCAGGAGGCAAATACCACCAATGCCAGAGCAATCCATCCTCTGCCTGCGGTCATTCCTTCAACAAACAGCGGTGTCTGCACCAAGGTGAGATAGGACCCACCGATACCAGCCAGTGCACCGCCAGCGGCAATCGCCAAAAACCGAATTCCCATCACAGAAAAGCCCAAACTGTGCGCGGAGGTGTGATTTTCGCCGACTGCACGCAGAATCAGGCCCGCTCGGGTTTGCTTCAAAAACCACCAAATCAAGGCCGCCATCAAAATCGACAGATAGACCAGTGGATCGTGTGAAAAGAGCGCATGCCCAACCACTGGTAACTGACTCAACAATGGGATTGTCCACACAGATACTTGAGGTGCAGCCTGCCCAACATACTGCGCTCCAGCCAAGGCACTCAACCCCAATCCAAAGAGCGTCAATGCAAGTCCAGTCGCCACCGGATTGGCGTACAGCCGCAACACCAATAACGCAAAGATTGCTGCTAAAGAAGCACCAGCGAACGCAGCTGCAATCACTGAGAATAATAGTGGATAACCAGCCAGAGCAGTTGCAAAACCAGCCAAGGCGCCAACGATCATGAGTCCTTCAATACCCAAATTCAATACACCAGCGCGCTCTTGGATCAATGCACCAAGACCCGCAAACACCAAAGGGGTTGAAGCTACCAAAATCGCATGCAAGATAGATGACAATAAGCTGTAATCCATCACGCCACCTGCCCCAGACGAACCCGATAGTTCACAAACAGTGAAGTCCCAAGTAGGAAAAACAACAACAGCCCCTGAAAGACCTGCGTGCTCGCAGCCGGAACCCCGAGCG
>JGI11705J14877_10002231_pt1 | contig 10563 bp, 12 predicted proteins | sample Etolaghawater15m_FD_14877 | JGI IMG/M metagenome (IMG submission 14877) | reverse complement strand
CAATTTAAAGCCTTCTGGCATCGCTTCTACACGATCACCATGAGACATCCAAACATCCAGCATACCGTAGCCTTCTGGAGTGACTTCATCTTCAATATCTACTAAAAACTTTGTATGCCCATGAGCTCTAACCTTAGCGTAACCATACTCATGTTCATCAGCATTAATAACCTGGCCACCCAACTGTTGAGCCATAGTCTGCATACCGTAGCAAATACCCAATACAGGTACACCAAGATTAAAAACAATATCTGGTGCTGCGGGAGCATCATCACCGATAACCGTTTCTGGCCCACCTGAAAGAATAATTCCGCGTGCGCCAAAACCTTCAACGTCTTTTGCGTCAATATCCCAAGGCTCTACTTCACAGTAGATACCAATTTCACGAATACGGCGAGCAATTAACTGTGTGTATTGCGAACCGAAATCAAGGATAAGAATACGATGATCATGAATATTTGCTTGTGTCATAATTTTTTCCAAATCTGAGCAGTTTTTATAAGGACAAAAGGCTTTTACAGAAAACTGCAAAAGCCTTAATCAATTCATTCTTTGATATCTAAGAATGAATTTACGATTACATACGGTAGTTAGGTGCTTCTTTAGTAATAGTAACATCATGCACATGGCTTTCTGCCATACCTGCTGAAGTCACCTTAACAAATGAAGGTTTCTTATTCATTGTAGGAATATCTTTACAGCCCGTGTAACCCATACTCGAACGAACACCACCTACTAACTGATGAATAATTGGTGCTAAAGGTCCTTTATAAGCCACTCGACCTTCAATCCCTTCTGGAACCAACTTATCTTCCGCATTTGAAGCTTGGAAATAACGGTCACTTGAACCTGATGGTTGAGCCATTGCGCCTAAAGATCCCATACCACGATATGACTTATAAGCACGACCTTGTAGGTATTCAATTTCACCAGGTGACTCTTCCGTTCCAGCGAACATTGAACCAATCATACAAGAAGATGCACCTGCAACAATCGCTTTAGCTACATCACCAGAGAAGCGTAAACCACCATCAGCAATAACTGGAATCCCCGTACCTTCTAACGCTTTAGAAACATTAGAAATTGCTGTAACCTGAGGTACACCCACTCCAGCAACAATACGAGTTGTACAAATTGATCCTGGACCAATACCAACTTTAACACCATCAGCACCCGCTTTAACTAAATCAAGAGCTGCTTCACCAGTGGCAATATTCCCACCGATAACTTGTAGTTGAGGGAAGTTTTGCTTAACCCATGCAACACGATCAAGAACACCTTGAGAGTGACCGTGTGCTGTGTCAACGATGATGACATCCACTCCCGCTTTAACTAGAGCAGTAACACGTTCTTCAGTTTCCGCACCAGTTCCCACTGCCGCACCGACACGTAAACGACCTGAATCGTCTTTACAAGCATTTGGGTGATCAGACTGTTTCATCATATCCGAAACGGTAATCATGCCTTTTAATGCAAAGTTATCATCAACAACTAATACGCGCTCAATACGATGATCGTGTAAAAGATTTAATACCACTTGTGGATCTTCTTTCTCTTTAACCGTTACCAACTTGTCTTTTGGCGTCATGATTTTTGAAACGGGCTGAGACATATCGGTTACAAAACGAATATCACGACTTGTTACAATTCCTACTAGGTCATTACCATCCATGACTGGTGCACTTGATACACGATTCTTTTTTGTAATTTTTAAAACGTCTGCAACACTGTCAGATTGTTGAACCGTAATCGGCTCTAAAATCACACCATGCTCGTATTTTTTTACTTTACTCACAACATGAGCTTGTTCTTTAACAGTCATATTTTTGTGAATAATGCCTATCCCACCTTCTTGCGCCATTGAAATTGCAAGACGTGCCTCTGTCACTGTATCCATTGCAGCAGAAACAAACGGAATGTTTAACGTAATTTCTTTTGTTAATTTTGTTTTTAATGAAACATCTTTTGGCAACACTGTTGAGTGTGCTGGTACCAATAAAACATCATCAAAAGTTAATGCATCTTGCAAAATTCTCATTTTTTTTCTACCTTATATAAAACTTATAGGCTAATCAGTTATTTTTCTAAAAAAAACCAAAAAACTTCACTAAAAAGTCAATTACGTTAATTTTCAACAGGTTAAGTGTAAAAAACCTATTAAGAAACTAGAAAAATAACGTTATTTTCATCCAATACTGGGTATTATAAAGATTGACAGGGGCGGGGTAAACTTAATAACGTATACAACCATGCGAAAACAGCAAAAAAAGTGTTCGTATTAAGCTTTAACATTATCTCAATAGCGATTACAATGGCTTGTGATATAAAAAATATATAAAAATATATGAAGCTTTAAAGCTATATAGCTCGTTTTAACCTGGAGGATACCAAATGAAGAAATTAATTATCGGAACAGCAATTGTTGCAGCACTAAGTATGGGTGGTTGTACATCTAACGAAGCAAAGCCTACTAGCTACGCTGACTATGTTGCTAGTGCAACAGCTGCTCACGCAAAAGCCAAAGCGGTAAACAATGTGTGGAAACAAAAGAAAATGAAACAGTCTTATGTTGATACTTACCTAGCCAAAGCTGATGAAGCTAAGAAAAAAGGCGATGAAGCAGCTGCACTTAAGTATGCTAAAGAAGCTTACAAATCTGCAAACGCTGAAGTTATGCAGATGGAAGCATGGAAAAGCCAGAAGGCTGGTTGGGAAAAATAATTTCTTAACAACAATGCTTTAAACGAAAAAACCGGCCTTATGTTTTACATGCGGTCGGTTTTTTTATGCCTAAAAAAGCATGACAAGTCTATTCATTTCAAAATAAAAATGGGTTTAGATAAAGTTACCAGGCCTGGTATGAGTTGTGGTCATTAATAAACTGTAGGCATAGGGTATCTTTAAATTTCATTATTAAAAGACCTGACCTTAAATTACTTACCATTTATGTATGTACTATCATGAAATGTCGCAATCCAATGCGGCTTTAAGACAACTAATGCAGCCAATATCATTCCGTTTACAAAACCTTCTGGCGTCGCCATTAAAGGAATATAAACAATAAAGCTCTGCTCTAATACCTGATAACTATAAACTTCATTCACAGATAACACCAAGGCAGCTAAGCTTAAAGAGACAACCACACCAACAGCTGCGGATAAAAAACCGTTATAAAATATGTAGACAAAAAAGTTTGCTTCCAGAAATTTTGCACCTAACCTGTACATCAACCAAGTCACAGCTATAGGTATAACTCCCATTAAAACTGCATTAAGACCAAAGCCTAACCAGCCTAAATCCGCTTGAAACGTTACTCCTACCAATGCTAACAACATGCCTAGAATGGCAAATTGTGGACCAAACATCAAAGTCAACAAAGCCATCAATAAGAAATGAAATGTGACGCCATTATCTAAACTCGCGCCAAATTGCCACACCAAAAAGATAATAACCGATGCGCCTAACAAGACATGTTGCGCTCCTCTATCACCATCAATTTTATGCCAAGGTGCCGTCTTTAAAGCCCAAACCATTACCAACAAAAATAAGACCCAACCACCAACAATTGTTGTCAAACCTAAGCTTTCAGAAATTAAATTCAAAACATTCTCTCCAATCTTTTCGGTTATTCAAAAGGTTATCCCGGTTAATAAAAGAACTTTAAACGTGTACAATACTTCAGAATTATTAATGACAATTATAAGCCCTAAGCCCTATGAGTGGATTTAAAATACTTTTTGCCAATTTATACGACCTTTTATTACTTATTGCGATATGGTTTGCAGCTGCTATTCCCTTTGTGCTCTGGCAGGGACAAGAATTTACCGATAAACCTGGCGTCACTTTTGCCTTTCAGATATATATCATTGCTATCACCTACGTTTATCTCACTTTTTTTTGGATTCAATCAGGACAAACGCCAGGTTTAAGAACCTGGAAATTACAATTAGTGACGGAAAATAACACCCTACTTTCCAGGTATTCAGCAAATCTTCGCTTTATCTTCACGATTCTTTTCTTCTTGATTGGATGGATTGGTTTATTCCTTCCCAAACAACAACTTTTGCAGGATCGATTTGCAAAGACTAAAATAATTGCGGTTAAAAACTCGTAAATTAAACAACCATTATTCTATAGCCTTGAAACAAGCATACATTCTAGGCTCAAAACCTACAGGACTAAACATGGCCACAATAATCTTTCATAGTAATACCTTAAACTTTGAACAATGCAAAGTCATTGAACGTGCCTATGGTCAAAATGGTAAACCCACTAAAGTAGATAATCACTTCCGTATCGAGCTTGATCACCCTCCTTCGCAAGAAGCATTAAAAAAACTATCTGATGAAATTCAGGTTGATATTAATCTTTTGCCTGTAGGGTTCAATGGCAAAGAGATAAAACTGGTTATCAGCGACATGGATTCAACCTTAATCAGCATTGAGTGTGTTGATGAGATTGCCGATTATATTAATGTAAAGCCTGAAGTTTCTGCTATTACTGAGGCCGCTATGCGAGGTGAACTTAATTTTGAAGAATCTTTAATCAAACGCGTTGCTTTGTTAAAAGGCTTAGATACTAGCGCACTCCAGTACGTCTACAGTGATCGTTTAAAACTTAATCCTGGTGCAGAGAAGTGGGTATCTGGATTGCATCAACAAAATATCAAATTTGCTTTAGTATCAGGAGGCTTTACCTTCTTTACAGACCGCTTAAAGAAAGAATTAGAACTCGACTTCTCTAGAGCCAACGTTCTTGGAGAAAGCAATGGTGAATTAACGGGTGAAGTGATTGGTGGGATTATTGGCGCACAAGCCAAAGCGGACTTTTTGCATGAACTATGCGAGCAATTAAACATTACACCAGATCAAGTCATTGCAGTCGGTGATGGTGCGAATGATTTATTGATGATGAAAGAAGCAGCTCTCTCTGTTGCCTACCATGCTAAGCCAACCGTTCAAGAACAAGCCTCTACAGCACTAAACTATAGTGGATTAGATTCAGTGTTAGACTTTATTGCCTAGATAAAGCCCAATTTAACAGGCCTTCTCTTATACAAGAGCCCAATTTTTTTTGAATTGGTTTTTAACCTGGTAGTAAAAAAGGCCGAAACTTAAATTTAAGTCTCGGCCTTTTTAGTAAACCACTGTAAAAAGCAGATTAAAACATGTTCTTCTCAACTTCTGCCACTGCCACAGCAATGAATTTACCAATAGTATGTTCATAACCAGGCCATGAACTTGCTACATCTTTCATAAATGGCTGCTGCATAATCTTAGGCTTCATTTCAAAATCAGAAAGCCCTTCATCATAGTATTTCGTTGCATCACCGTAGATGACTTCACAGAATTTCTGCATATCTTCACAAACAGAAACATTATCATGAGGACCATGGCCCACAATGTAATAATCACAATTTAGCGCTTTTGCTTTTTTCATTGCTTCAATCGTACCCGGGAAAGAACCATCCGCCATATTAGCCACACGACGCATTGCCGTATCACCTAAGAACGCTACTTTATCTTCAACAACTTCTACAATTAAGTCACATTCTGTATGCGCAGTTCCCCACTGATGGATTTTAATTGTCGTATCACCAAAATTCATAGTTTCACCACCATTAACCGTCTTGTTTGGAGGTGTAATAACCGTACCAGAAATACCGTTGTTTGAACTACGCTGCATGAAACCAACCCAGAACTCACCACCACCATTTTTTATATTATCGATTGTCGCTTGGTGAGAGAAAATATCTAATTTAGGGTTTTGCTCAATAAATGCATGATTTCCTAAAAAATGGTCACCGTGATAATGTGTATTAATAACTGCAACAACAGGCTTATCCGTAACAGTTTTAATTTGACGTAAAACCATTTCACCAATCTGTACAGAACTCCCCGTATCAATAACCACAACACCTTCACTAGTAATAATAAAACCTGGGTTGTTAAAAAACGCATGGTTATCTGGAGATGGCTCAGGGTCTTTTGCTAAGAAGTAATACGTCTTATCAGTTACTTTAGTTGGCGTCACATCGTACATTGGCTCAGCACGAAACTCCATTCCAGCTGTGTTTGCGTATAAAGGTTTTAAAGCCGACATACCTACTAAACCTGCAGATAGCCCGAAAGCTGTTTTTATTAATTCACGACGTTTCATCACGTTCTCCCATAAGGAATTATCTTAAATACTTAAAAAGTTAAATGATTCTATCACCTTTTATAAATTTGTTAATAGTCATATCTACTAACTTCTTATAGGTGTTTATTTATAGACATATAATTAAATACTTATATTAATTTCATACTTTCTTAAGTATCTATGCTAATAAAGTATTAAAATAACTCACAACCAAAAGCCCTCACCTAAAAACTAGGAAATACATTTCAATGGAACTACTTAAAGAATATCTTGATTTAACTATCTTTGGAATTTTAGGACTTATGGGGTTTATGGTTGTATGGGTGGCAATAGAACGCGCACTGTTTTATCGTTCGCTTAATTTAAGTGATTACGACCACGGCGCTGTTTTAAACATCGAACTCACTCGAAACCTTACGACTTTATCAATTGTTGGCTCCAACGCTCCTTTTGTTGGATTATTAGGAACCGTTGTCGGCGTATTAATTACATTTTATGACATGGGACAAAATCAAGCTATTGATACAGGCTCAATCATGACAGGACTAGCTTTAGCACTTAAAGCGACCGCAGCCGGCATTGCCATTGCTATACCAGCTATTATGATATACAACGGTCTGATGAGAAAAGTAGATGTTATCAACTCTCTTTACCGTGCCCAATCACAGCGTTAATTTGATAAAACTTTAAATAATGAGATTTAACAAAATATGATTCGTCAAGAACCTAAACGCTTTGATAGCATGAACGTTATTCCATTAATTGACGTCATGCTGGTATTGTTGGCAATTGTATTGATGACCGCTAGCTTTATTGTAAAAGACAGTCTGAATATTGATTTGCCCGAAACCGTAAACACCCAAAGCTACGCTCCAGAAAAAGATGAAAAACCAATTCACTTATACATAAACAATAGTAATGAATATTTTGTGGATGAAACTCCGCAAAACCTAGATGCTATTAAACAACTACTCACTACTTTGAATAACCAGCAAGCGATTACTTTGCAAGTTGATAAAAAGGCAAATTTTGGGACGTTTGTTTTACTGATTGATGCTTTAAAAGGTCAAAACTTGACCAATCTAACCATATTGACTAAATCAGAACAAGTCGCTAAGTGAATGAAGTCCCCTGCCGCACAATCTTTTATATTAGCCGTTTTACTCTATAGCCTAATTATCTTAACGGGCTATTTTCTATGGACGTCTCAACCAGCTAAAAAAGAAGTTACCGACAAAGTAAAACCTGTCCCTGTTACTTTAGCAATGTTTGCAGAACCTACACCGATTATTCCGCCAGCACCCGTTGCTTTTCCAGAACCCATCGTTGAGCCTGAAGTTATTGTTAAACCTGAACCAGTTATTGAACCCGAACCTATCGCTGAACCAGAGCCGATTATTGAGCCGCCTAAACAAAAACCCAAACCAATCAAAAAACCAATAGAAAAGCCAATTAAAAAACCGGTTAAGAAACAGCCCGTTAAACAGGTTAAGCCAAAAAAAATTGAAAAGCCTATTGAGCCAACCCAACCTAAGGTTGAAGTTGTTCAACAAACTACTAACACGCCACCGATTACTGAAACACCAGCAATATTAGAGCCGCCTGCTAAACCAGTCTATAGCATGCAACAAATAGCTAACGCTGAACAGTTATATTTACTGGCTTTAAGGAAGCAAATTATCGCTTATGCACAAGATACCTACCCTCGAAGAGCAAAACGTCGTCGCTGGGAAGGAGATGTATTAATCCAGTTTGAATTAACACCCGAAGGCTTTATTAATAAATTAAAAATTGTAGAAAGTTCAGGAAGAAATATCTTAGATGAAGCCGCTTTAGAGATTTTTAAAATAAAAATGAACAACCACTTTAAAGCTTTTCCTAAAGAAATTGACCGTGAAAAATGGCTTATTAAGGTACCCGTAAACTACCACCTTCTTTAACCACCTTTATTCTCACGCTAACCTCTATTCTAGAAAATGTTAAAAAATCAATCATCAGCGCCGCATAGGATTGATTTCTGCACCAATCTTTTCTGCTGTTCGATTAAACATTTTAAAAACATTAACTTTAAATTCTTGGGGGTTAAATCCATATTGAACGGGGTAATTCATTGTTAAAACCATTTTAGAACGGTTTTTCATCGAAATCTTAGGAACTTTTTTAGTTGAATTCCAATGATTTGNAAACTCAAGCAATTCCTTGTAATAACTCGATTTAGTCGCAAACTGTGTTCTCACTTGCACGTTCCACAAACTCGCTTTATCTGCCGCAAAGCTAAAAATAATATACCCTGTCCAACCCTTGTCATTTAACTTATAAAGTAAGTCACCGTCTCCATCAACACTATACTCAANCCCCATTTTATCGAGCGATTTNATAACCACAGTTTTACTAGGTTCATAAACAGGCTGATATACAGTTCTCTCACCACCTAACTGCATAGCTTGAGAGTTAAATGAAACACTCAATAAAGAGCAAAATAAAATCGACGGTAAATATCTAATCAAAATAACATCCTTTAAAAGGCTCAACTTATTAACGGCTGGCAATAAGCAAAATTTACGCAAACTAGATTACTGTAAATAAGCATTAATTACTATCCTTTAAAAGGCTCAACTTGTAGTAAATAACCCTATTAATTATGGAAAATACAAAGTCCCTATAATTTGGTAAACTATGCCGCATTAAAAGTAAAAGGATTTTCTTGTGGACTATATTGCGCCAGACAAAAGTATTGAAGAGGTTCAAGCAGATTTGACCAAACGCTTCACTCACTTTGCTAACCCTAAAGATCGCTATAAATACCTCATTGATATGGGGAAACAACTCCAACAATTAGATGACAGTTACCAGACAGAAGAAAACCGTATTCATGGTTGTCAGTCACAAGTTTGGATTCATATAGAAGAAAAAGATGGTCGACTATTCATGCAAGCTAAAAGTGATGCTGCAATTGTTTCAGGCTTGATTGCACTACTACTCAGAATTTACAACGGCAGAACACCACAAGAAGTGGCTACAGCTCCATTAGAGTTTTTAGGTAAGATTGGGTTATTACAACAGCTTTCACCAAACCGCTCTACAGGGCTTTATCACATGATTAAGCGTATTCAGGCTGAAGGTCAAAAGCGCTGTAAATAAAGATTCAAAACAAATCTACCAGGCCTGGTAACCCACAAAGAAGCCCCTTAATTGAAGTGAATTGCCCCCCAAAAGTTGGACACCAACTCTGGGGGCTTAATTAAAAACTAAACAGGGCTTTTTATGTAGAGTTTTAAAAGTGCTTATTAAGCGACTTTTAACTGCTCTTGCGTTGTTGCTTCTAGACGTGCAATACGGTCTTCTAAGTCTGGGTGAGACTTGAATAGATCACCGAAAGACGACTTTTTGGCTGAGATACCAAATGCTGCCATTTGATCTGGCAATTCACCAGGCTGCATCGTCTGTAAACGACGCAGTGCGGCAATCATGTTTTCTTTACCTGCTAAGTAAGCACCACCGTTGTCGGCATGGAACTCACGGTAACGAGAGAACTTCATTGCAATGATACTCGCCAAAATACCGAATAAGATTTGAGCTACGATGTCCACAATAATGAATGTCCAACTATGACCAGACTCTTCATTCTTAAGTACTACGCGGTCAACAATGTAGGCCACGATTTTTGCGAAGAAGATAACAAACGTGTTCAAAACACCTTGTAGCAAAGCCATGGTTACCATGTCACCGTTTGCTACGTGAGCAACTTCATGACCTAGAACCGCTTCCACTTCATTTTGACGCATTTGACGCATTAGCCCAGTTGAAACCGCTACTAATGAGTTGTTTTTAGTCATACCAGTTGCAAACGCGTTTGGTTCTGGTGAATCGTAGATTGCTACTTCAGGAGATTTAATTCCCGCTTTAGCCGCTTGCGCTGCTACTGTATCAACCAACCATTTTTCGTCTGCGTTACGTGGAGTTTCAATAACTTTTGCACCCGTAGACATTTTTGCCATCCACTTTGACATTGCAAGCGATACAAACGAACCTGCAAAACCAAAAATTAGAGCAAACATAAACAAGTTGCTTAGGTTAAGGCTTGTGCCTTCCATGTAGTTTCCTACACCTAAAATGTTCATAGCTAGCATTGCAACAGCAATAACCGCGATGTTTGTTAATAGAAATAAACCTATACGCTTCATTATTTTCTCCTTATGAAGGTAATATTAAATTCTGACATAAGACACTATAAGGTTTTTTTATGACCTTTCAAGTCTTTCGAATACTTTTTCATCAAAAATTCATAATTTATTCAGCCTTACCAGGCCTGGTAACTCTCTAAAGCCTGATAAAACATCAAATAAACTTATCATTAGTAATGAATTTAGCTTAACTTCTCTTTGAGCATTTTGTTCACTTGCCCTGGGTTAGCTTGTCCAC
>JGI11705J14877_10002230_pt1 | contig 10572 bp, 14 predicted proteins | sample Etolaghawater15m_FD_14877 | JGI IMG/M metagenome (IMG submission 14877) | reverse complement strand
TCCTCTTCATAGCGAGTATTAAGAACAGCACACTCTATATGCAAGTCATTTTTTTCTCTTAAAAGTTTACTGTTGTTTTCCATCCAGACTTCTTTTTCTAAGCTAAGTAGTTTTGAAGTGTCTCTATATTTTAAATACAAAAAAAGCAAAATCAATATAATCACAAAACTTAGTATTATAATAATTAGATATATATTTATCAAAAAAAATCCTTATAGGTCTAAGTATACTTTATTTCACTTTGCAAATAGCTATATATACTCAAAAAAATTCTCTAGCTTTTACGAAGAGTACAATAGTACTGATTTCTAGTAACATCATAAACTTAATTTATTTCAAATATAATCTATTTCAATATTAATTTTGGTTAACTTAGATACAATTCGCGAAATACTTTAAGGGGACGGTGCCTTGCGTTTAGCAAACTTGCGTCATCTCCTTGGTATACAAAGGATAATGATGCAAGAAAATGCACAAGAAAACACTCAACCCGATCTACAAAAACAAGACACAATCACATTCGATGATTTAAACCTCAAAAAAGAAGTACTTCAAGCAGTTAAATACGCTGGTTTTACTATTCCAAGCCCTATTCAAGCACAAGCGATTCCATTTGTATTAGCAGGTCGCGACATGGTTGCACAAGCTCATACAGGAACTGGTAAAACAGCTGCGTTTGGTCTTCCAGCAATCTCAAAAATGAAACTAAACGCAGGCGTTCAAGTTTTAGTTATTACTCCAACTCGTGAACTTGCAACTCAAGTTTCTGATGAACTTTTTAAATATGGTAGAAACCTAGGCGTAAAAACTGTTACTATTTATGGTGGTAGCTCATATAAACGCCAACTAGACTTAGTAGAAAGAGGTGCAAACATAGTTGTTGCAACTCCTGGTCGTCTTTTAGATATTCTTAAAAAGAATATGCTAAATAACTTTGCACCAGCAATGGTTGTACTTGATGAAGCTGATGAGATGCTTGATATGGGATTTTTGGATGATATTAATGAAATATTTTCATATCTTCCTACAAAACGTCAAACACTACTTTTCTCAGCAACTATGCCACAACCAATCAAAACATTGGCAAGTAGAATTTTAGAAAACCCTGAATTTATCTCTATTACTCAAGGGGAAACAACAAACGCAGATATTGAGCAACTTTACTATGTCATCGAAGAATCAGAAAGAGATGACGCAGTTATAAGACTTATGGATTCAGAAGATACAAAAAAATCAATTGTATTTTGTAGAACAAAATCCGAAGTAGATAGACTTTCAAATGTTCTTTCAAACGCAGGTTATTTAGCAAATGGTCTTCATGGAGACATGGAGCAGCGTCAACGTGAAACTGTTATTAAAGGGTTCAAGACTAACTCTGTAAAAGTACTTGTAGCTACTGATGTTGCTGCTCGTGGTATACATGTAAACGATATCTCACATGTATTTAACTACCATATTCCATTTGATCCAGAATCTTATGTTCACCGTATTGGTAGAACTGGCCGTGCTGGTACAAAAGGTAAAGCGATTACTCTTTTAACTCCTTTAGAGTTTAAAGAACTACAACGTATTAAACAAAAAGTTGGAACTTCTATGGGTCACGCTTTTGTTCCAAGTAAAAATGACTTAAGAGAGTCTACTGTTGATGCTCTTGTTAAAAAAGTTGAAGAGCATAAAATTTACGATGAAGCTCATAAAGTTTTAGATAGATTACGTGAAGATATAGATGAAGAACAAATGGCTTACAAACTTATCTCAATGTTGCTTGACCAACAAGATATTAAAGGCCCTAACAGTATCGGTATTCCTGCTGATAGACTTGATGCAATTCTAGCTCGTGCTGCGCAACGTGGTGGTGGAAATAGCCGTGGTCGTGGTAAAAGCGGTGGTGGATATCGTGGAAGTAAACCTCGCTCTGGCGGTGGTGGAGATCGTAGCCGTAGCGGTGGTGGCGAAAGAAGTGGTGGATACCGCGGAAACAGCTCTTCACGAAATCGTTCAAGTGGAAGTTCTAACAGACATAGAGACTAAACATACTTATTAACTCGGTGAATGAAAAGAGTTCATTCACCAACTCCCCATTACAAATCTAAAATATTCGTTATAATTGTTAAAAAAGAAGTTCCTATGCAGATATATATTTATGAAGAGAGTGAAATCTATATAGAAAAAGAAGAGAGTGAGATACCATGGCTAAAAATATTTACCAAAGAGCCCTATAAAGAGCTTGGAGATATGCCAAAAGAGCTGCGTTTACGACTCTGGGAGATTTATGACATAGTTGAAAGAGAGATGAAGCTCTATTATAAACCTAAAAAAATAAATATGGCTTCTTTTGCTAATATGCTCCCACGTGTTCACATACACGTCATGGCTAGGTTTGAGGATGACAGCTACTTTCCAAACCCTATGTGGGGAGAAAAACAAAGAGAAGCAAATCTAGAACTTCCAGATGAAAAAGAGTTTCATAAAAGAGTATTTAATGCTCTACAAAGGTCTGGACTCTAAATCAAGTTTAGAGTGAGGGACTTGTATTTTAGAGCTTTAAACAGTTATTTTCATCACTCAAGTTATCGCTGTTATTTTAGATTCTTAAAATTCACAATTTTGTTTAAATTCAAGGCGGAGTTTTATTTTTAAGAGGAGCATACTAAAGTATGTGACGAAGAAAAATCAAAGTCCAACGAAGAAGTTGGACAAAAGTGTTATTTTAATTATGAAAATTTATTTTAATGGGCTAAATGGGACTAATGCACTTCCCCATGTTAGTCCTCCACCAAACGCATCTAAAAGCAGTAGTTCGCCTTTTTTTAGCGTCCCCTCTTCATAAATATCATTCATTGCCATTGGAATTGAAGCACCCGAAGTATTTCCATATTTTGCAACAGTTACCACTACTTGTTCTTCTGTCATCTTAAGTGCGTCACCAACAGCTTTAATAATTCTATAATTTGCTTGATGAGGAATAAAGTGTTTCACATCAGAGCTTTTTATATTGTTAGCTTCTAAAATTTCAACTACATCTTTAGTGAGTGTACGAACAGCAACTTTAAATGTTTCATTACCTTTCATCTGCATAAAACACGCTCCAGCTTCTGCGTCAAGGGAATCATGTGGTGAACCTGTCCCGCCATTTGGAGTCATCAATAAATCTGCATAAGTTCCATCAGCGCCAGTGTTAATGTCAAGGATTGCTTCTTCTTTGTTGTCTGTTGCACTAATTACAGCAGCTCCAGCACCATCACCAAATAAAATACAAGTTCCACGATCTGTATAATCTGTAATAGCAGAGAGTTTTTCAGCACCTATTATAAGTACATTTTTTTTCATTCCGGACTCTATAAAAGCTTTGGCAATTGATAATATATAAACGAACCCTGTACATGCAGCTGAGATATCAAACGCAGTTACATTGCCAAGTCCAAGTTTATTTGAAATAATTGTCGCAGTTGAAGGCATACAAAAGTAATCCGGTGAAATTGTTGCACATACAACCATGTCAATATCTTTTGCATCGATACCACTTCTTTGTATAGCTAGTTTTGCAGCTTCAACACCCATGTCGCTAGTAGTTTCATTTTCTGCAGCAATATGACGCTCTTTAATGCCCGTGCGTTTAGTAATCCACTCATCTGAGGTATCAACCATTGTTGCTAAATCACTATTCGTAAGAATTTTTGCAGGAGCATAAGCACCAATAGAACGAAGAGCTGCATAAGCCATTAAGATTCCTTTTGTTTAAGCGTTTCTAATCTTGAAATAATATGCTCATTTACACCAGTGTCCACATAAGCTATAGCTTGATAAATTGCATTTTCTATTGCTTGCGAATTACTTTTTCCATGACCTACAATAACACAACCTTTAATCCCAATAAGCGGAGCGCCACCTATTTCAGCATAATCAATCTGTTTTTTAAGAAGTTTAAAAACTTTTCTCATAAGCAGTGCTCCAGTAATTGCAACTGGTGATTTTCTAATATAATCTTTGATGAGTTGACTTATTGTTGAAGCGACACCCTCACTAGCTTTAAGTACAAGATTTCCGACAAAACCATCGCAAGTGATTACATCACAGCTACCATTGAAGATATCACTGCCTTCAACATTTCCCTTAAAGCCTTTATAGCCTTTAAGTAATTTAAATGCTGCTTTAGTTAACTCATTACCTTTTGAATCTTCTTCACCATTAGCTAAAAGGCCAATACTTGGATTTTCTATTTTAAGAACATCTTCTGCATAACATCCACCCATAACAGCAAATTCAGCTAAATGTTCAGGTTTAGAATCTACGTTTGCACCGACATCTAAAACAACAGAACGACGGCCAGTTTTTGTTGGCATCAGAGTCACAAGAGCAGGACGAGAAACGCCCTTAAGACGACCTAATCTTAAAGTAGCAAGTGTCATAGTTGCTCCACTATGTCCAGCAGAAACAACACCGTCAGCTTCACCATTTTTTACTAATTCAATAGCTTTATATATTGTACTTTCTTTTCTTTTAACCGCATCGGTTGCAGCATCACTCATTGAAATAACATCATTAGTGTCTACTATAGAAATCTTATCTCTATAACGTTTTGGTAACAGAAGTAAAATTTCTGATTTATTTCCTACAAGTATAGGCTCAAATGTTTTTTTCTTAAGTGCAGTAATACAACCTCTAACAATTGGCTCAGGACCAAAGTCCCCGCCCATTGCGTCAATAGCAATCTTTATCATTGACTATTTATACTCACCAGTAGTTGGGTTGATGTGGTGAGGTAATCTATATGTTCCATCTTTATCTTTAACTGGTTTAGCTAAAGTTATTTTGTAGTGAGTTCTTCTTTTCGCTGAGCGTGAATGAGATACTCTTCTCTTAGGTACTGCCATTTTATTTCCTTTGTTTAAATTTCGTTTTTACAATTTTTGCAACTATGATAGTCGCTTTTTATAAGTTCAATCTCAGAGTTTAAAAGCTCTTGGATATCTACTATACCGTCCAAAGATTCAACAACATCTAAATTAGTGTCATTATCATCTTCATAAATGCCCTCTGATATGAAAAATTCAATTTCTTCATTGACCGGCATTTTAAATTCTTCTGCACAAGTATCGCAATTTTTTTTCAGCAAACCAGATAAAGTAGCTTTTAACAAAATCAATTTGCCACCATAGTACTCTAAATAACCTTTAAAAGTTATTTCACCAGACTCTACTTCAAAATCTAATGGTGTTTTAGTTACTTTTCTAAGCGTAATTATCAAAAGTACTACTTAAGAAATTTCTCTTTCTGAAAAAAAGAATGCTATTTCTATAGCTGCGTTTTCAACAGAATCACTTCCGTGAACTGCGTTTGCATCAATGTTTTCAGCGAAATCTGCACGGATTGTACCAGCTTCAGCTTCTTTAGGATTAGTTGCACCCATTAAATCACGGTTCTTTTGCATTGCGTTTTCGCCTTCTAAAACCGAAACTACAACTGGACCACTAATCATGAAATCAACTAAATCGTTGAAGAAAGGTCTCTCAGCATGAATAGCATAAAATGCTTCTGCGTCTATTCGTGAAAGTTGTATTTTTCTTGTTGCAGCAATCTTAAGACCATTGCTTTCAAATCTATCTAAAATTTTGCCTATAACACCTTTAGCAACTGCATCTGGTTTAATTATTGATAGTGTTCTCTCCATCAAATCTCCTCTGAAAATATAAAATTAGGATGGAATTATATCTAAATAAAAACACTTTTTGGTTGAAAAAATAAATTTTATGAAAATTCAAGTAAAATAGAAAATATTTTACTCATATAATAAGAGCACCAGGTGGTGCTCCATGAGAGAAACTATTCTACAACAGGTTCTTTACTAGATCTTTGGTCCGCAGTAATATCTTCACGATGCTCTGGAGAATCTCCAATAGCATCCCAAGTGATACAACCTTCAGTTGGACATGCTGTAGCACATGCTGGTTCATCGTGATGACCTACACATTCTACACATTTGTCGCCATAAACATAGTAAATTTCTTCACCAGTTGGATTATCATCTTCGTCTACGATTGCTTCTACTGGACACTCATCTATACAAGCGCCACAGTTAATACATGTATCATTAATATATACTGCCATTTTATTCTCCTATTTTTGGTGCAGTAACTATACTACGAAGACTTTTAAAATTAGCTAAAATTGATTGTTTGGAGAGAAAATGTAAGGAATTGTTACACATTTAAATTGCTGGACTATTAATGGCGAGAGAACTCGCCATTAATACATATTTTTTTAAAGACCTAAGTAGTTTTTAATCTCTTGGGCTCTATCAGTAACTTCCCATGTAAAGCCAGGTTCTTCACGGCCAAAATGACCGTAAGCGGCAGTTTGTCTATAGATTGGTTTTAATAAATCGAGTGATTTAATTATACCGGCTGGAGACAAGTCAAAAAGTTCTTTTATACACTCTTCTATCTTCTCTTCAGGCACCTTACCAGTTCCATGTGTATCTACCATAATAGATACTGGTTGCACTACACCAATTGCATACGCAACTTGTATTGTTGCTTTATCACAAGCACCCGAAGCCACCAAGTTTTTAGCAACATGGCGAGCAGCATACGCTGCACTTCTGTCAACCTTAGTAGGATCTTTTCCTGAAAAAGCTCCACCACCATGAGGGCACGAACCACCATATGTATCTACAATAATTTTACGTCCAGTTAAACCTGCATCGCCTTGTGGTCCACCTATTACAAATTTTCCTGTTGGGTTAATGTGAAAAACAATATTCTCATCCATCATATCCTCAGGAATAACATGTTTAATAACTTCTTCAATCATATCTTTATGAATCTGTTCTTGAGAAACATCCGGAGCATGTTGAGTAGAGATAACAACTGTTTCAACCGCAACTGGTTTATCATCCACATATCTTACACTTATTTGTGCTTTACCATCAGGACGTAGGTAAGGAACAATTCCTTCTTTACGTACAAACGCAAGTCTTTGTGTCAAACGATGTGCTAAATAAATTGGTAAAGGCATCAAAACATCTGTTTCACGACAAGCATAGCCAAACATAAGCCCTTGGTCGCCTGCTCCTATCTCTCCACCTGCCTGATCAACACCTTGATTAATATCTGGAGATTGCTCACCAATTCCATTTAAAACGGCGGCTGATCTGTGATCAAAACCATAAGTAGCATCAGTGTAGCCTATTTCTTGAATAACCCTTCTAGCAATCTCTTGCATTGGGGCATAAGCCGTTGTTTTCAATTCGCCTGCAATTACACAAAAACCATTTGATACCATTGTCTCACACGCAACGCGTGCATTAGCATCATGTTCAATAATATAATCCAGAATTGCATCACTGATTTGATCTGCCATCTTATCAGGGTGCCCTTCTGTTACAGACTCTGAAGTAAATATATACTCTTTTGTCATCGATTTTCCTTATTGAAATACAGAGTCTAGCTCCATAAATCGAGAGCATTATATCTTAAGTATTTTAAAGTAAACATTCCTAGATTATTTGAATAACTTAGAAATTTACTTTTAATAATTTAAAAGATAAAAATTATCCTTAATTAATTTTACTACTTATTTTTCTCTAATATTTGTTAATTTGTTTATGTTAGAATTTCAACAACAAATTAACAAGACACAAGGATATATAATATGATCGTAACAAATCCAGCTCCAGATTTTAGTGCAACAACAGTTTTAGGTGACGGTTCAATCGTTGAAGACTTTAAATTATCAGAAAACATGGGTAAAGGTGGAACAATTTTATTTTTCTATCCATTAGATTTTACTTTCGTATGTCCTTCAGAACTTATTGCTTTTGACCACAGACTCAAAGACTTTAAAGACCGTGGTGTTGAAGTTATCGGTTGTTCAGTAGATAGCCAATTTTCTCACTTTGCTTGGAGAGAAACTCCAATTAACAATGGCGGTATTGGCCGTGTTGGTTACCCACTTGTAGCTGACCTTACAAAACAAATTTCTAAAGATTACGATGTGCTTTTTGGTGAATCAGTAGCTTTACGTGGTTCATTTCTTATCGATGGTAAAGGTGTAGTTCGTCACGCAGTAGTAAATGACCTTCCACTTGGAAGAAATATTGATGAAATGATTCGTATGGTAGATGCAATGCAATTTACTGACGAGCATGGTGAAGTATGTGCTGCTGGTTGGAAAAAAGGTGATGAGGGCATGAAAGCTACAACTGAAGGTGTTGCTGAATATCTTGGCAAACATGAGGGTGATTTATAATCACCTCTTCTTTATAACTCCCAATGTGTTTGGGAGTTATCTTAATGTTTCTTTCTAAAAAGAATTTAAAGACTTTTCACTCGCCTTATTTGCTCTTTCATAATAGCTATTATCTGTATGCTTTGCACACGCACTCAAAAAAAATCCCATAGCCACAAACGCAAGAATAATCAAAAATTTCATCATTTCATCCTTTATGTCTGGATTATACCACAGAAGTTTCTTTTATGTTTTTACCACAGGAAGGTAGTATGCAACTACGATTAAAGATAAAACGAACACTAGCCAGAGAAGAGGAATGAGTCTATATTTCCACACTACCTCTTTTAGATCCATAAAATAATCAATAACTAAAATCCCCTTTATAAGTGTAGTAGATAGTAGCACTATCACAAGAGTGCTACTTATATACTCCATATATCCTAGCAAATAAGCAAAAACACTCAGAAGGACTAAACTTATCCATATATATTCTAAAATTCTTTTCATTTTTGCCTTCTTATCTTATTATATACACAAGTGGAAACAGCACTATCCACAACAGATCTACCATATGCCAGTATGAAGCACCTGTTTCAAAACCCTTGTAATCATCTGGTGTATAACCATAAGTTTTTGTCTTTTTATATATGATAAAAAGTATCCATGAACCTAAAAGTACATGCAAAAAATGAAAAACAGTCAAAAATAGATAAAACATAAAAAATTTATTTGTACTTAAATGGATTCCAAGCCCAAAAATATGTGAGAATTCACTCACCTTAATAAACAAAAACGCAACTCCACACATTATGGCAAAGAGAAGCCATTTTGATGCCTTGGCATTGGACTCTTTATGGTTTTTTTGTGTCATACTCTTCATATTTTGTACAGCTTTTACAACAAAATAACTGCTTGTAATTAAGATGAAAGTATTTATAAACCCTGATGTCTGATTTATAACAAGTTGAGAACTGTTAAAAAGTTCTACATCGAGTCTTCTCGCAAACGCATATCCCAAAAAAAGAAGTCCAAAGGTAATCAGCTCAACATAAATAATAATCCATATTGCTAAATCTCCAGGAGGATATTTCTCTTTGAGCTTTATGCTTTTAGGCATTTGAACTCTTTGTAAAATGCAGGGATATAAGCTTTTCAAGCACTTCTAAAACATCATCCTCATCACTTAGTGATTCTACTATTGAGTGCATACAAGCTTGATACGGATCAAAGCCTTTTGTGATTAACTTCCCAGCATATATAAGAAGTCTAGTTGATACCGCCTCTTGAATGTCTGTGTCACTCAACTGACGAATCTCACCTGCTATGTCTACGAGCTTTTGTGCAGTTTTTTCATCCACGCCACTCTCTTTTATTAGTACCTCTTTTTCTATATCTGCTTTTGGATAATCAAAACTTAGTGAGATAAATCTCTGTTTAGTACTTGGTTTCATCCCTTTTAAAACATTTTGATAACCTGGATTATAAGAAACTACCAACATAAAATCAGGATGCGCTTCTATGACTTCTCCTGTTCTGTCAATAGGTAAAACTCTACGATAATCTGCAAGGGAATGTAGAACAACAGTTGTATCTTTTCTAGCTTCTATAATCTCATCAAGATAACATATACCACCATTTCTGACAGCTTTTGTCAGAGGTCCATCTTGCCAATAGGTACCATTTTCATCTATGAGGTGACGACCAACTAAATCAGCAGCACTTAAATCATCATGACAAACTACAGTATAAACATCTCGTCCCAACTCTTCACCCATTGCTTCAATAAATCTTGTTTTACCACATCCCGTAGGACCTTTGATTAAAATTGGTAAGTTCATCTGCGCAGCAGCTTTAAAAAGTTCTACTTCGTTTGATTGTGCTAAATAATAAGTTTTTGACATATTTTTTTCCTTTTTTTATTTTCACTTTGTTAAGTTTATATAAACTTCTGGCAGTACTTTTGGCAACTTTTGACCATCTCTTACAACGGCGTAACCATTTCGTCCAAACAGATAAGAAAGATACTCTTTTGCATCAAGGTCAACTGTCAAACAAAAAGGAGTAATACCTTTTTTCTTTACTTCCTCAATGGCTTTTTTCGTATCTTCTATGCCGTATCTTCCATCATATCTGTCTTCATCATTTGGTTTTCCATCACTAATAATTAAGAGTAGTTTATTTGCGCTTTGCTGTTTGTCTAAAATCTTTGCAGATTCGCGTATAGCTGCACCGAGCCTTGTATAATATTGCGGTTTCATATTGTCTATTCTTCCGCGAATTAAGTCTGAATATTTATCTTGAAAATTTTTAATAATATTAAAATAGACTTTTTTATTTTGA
>JGI11705J14877_10002227_pt1 | contig 10580 bp, 9 predicted proteins | sample Etolaghawater15m_FD_14877 | JGI IMG/M metagenome (IMG submission 14877) | reverse complement strand
TTTTTGTTATAGCTATTTTTATCTTTTTAGTTATTGTTTATGAAAGACTTAGTGGAGTAAGTAGTGCACAAAAACGTGAAATCGGAATTCTTAAAGCTATAGGTTGGAGAGTAGAAGATGTACTAAGAGTAAAACTCTATGAGGCTCTAGTTATCTCATTTTTAGCATATTTGTTAGGTATTGTCTTGGCATTTGGTTTTGTTTATATTTTCAATGCTCCACTTGTAAAAGATATCTTTTTAGGTTACTCAGAGATAAAACCTGCGTTTGAGTTACTCTTTGTTTTTGATTTTGAAACACTATTTTTACTCTTTTTCTTAAGTGTTCCTATTTATGTATTGGCGAGTGTTATCCCCTCTTGGCGTATTGCTACACTTGATGCTGACGAGGTGATGCGATGATTGAGATTAGAAACCTATGCAAGAGTTTTCAAGAGGATAAAGAGCTTATAAAAAATCTAAACATAACCTTCAAAGAGGGTGAGCTTGTTGTTATAAGAGGTAAAAGTGGAAGTGGAAAAAGTACTTTACTTTCTCTGATTGCAGGACTTTTAAAACCAACGAGTGGCGAAGTAATAGTAGATGGTAAGCAGATTTCAAAACTGCCAGACCATTTTAGTACACTCTATAGACGCGATAATATTGGCATCATCTTTCAAAAATATAATCTTATAAATGAGTTAAGTGTTAAAGAAAATATTTTACTACCTCTGCTTCCTTTAAACCTTAAAAAAAGAGAGCTTAATGTAAGGGCTGAGATGGTTATGTCTGCATTTCATATCCAACATAAATCTGAAGAGCTTGTGAAAAATCTCTCAGGTGGTGAGCAACAAAGGACAGCAATCGCAAGAGCAAATATTGCAAATCCAAAAATCATACTTGCAGATGAGCCAACAGCGAACTTGGATGAGAAGCTATCTTTAGCTTTTATTGAGATACTCAAAGAGATGAAAACACAGAGTAAGAGTATTATTGTGGCAACACATGATCCTCTTTTTTTCGAACTCGATTTTGTAGATAGGTATATTGATTTTGACTCCTGAAGTACTTACACTTTTCATTTTAAATGCTCTCTTTGTTATCTTTGCTACAGTGGCATTTATCTTAAGTCTAAGGATAACTCTTTATTATGATAAACAAAGTACAACTCCTGTGCAGTATAGACTAGAGAAGCAGAGTTATCTAAGTGCGACAATCATTAAGTATATTTTTTCTATTAAGATACCGCTTTTTATCTTTTTTATTTTTACTTTGGAAAAAATCTCACTTATCTTACCTGGAGCAATGTGTAGTGCTGGTGTTGTGAATGCGACAGACTACGGCCTTTATCTCTTAGTATTAAAGCTTCTTAATCTTTATCTCTTTGCTTACTGGATTCTCTTAAATTCCCAAGATATGAAAAGTGAAACGCAACCCTATATAAAGATTAAGTTTCAACTCTTCATGGCTCTTTATATCCTTTTAGTGACAGAGATAATAGTTGAAAGTCTGATGTTTTTCTCCATAGACATAAAAGATGTCGTAGATTGTTGTGGTGTTGTTTTTTCAGTGAGTGATAACAGTTATATGGCTGAGATTATAGGTGCTCCTATTTTTGTACAAGTTTCCCTTTTTTACACTCTGTTTTTAGTGATGATTTTGGCATATATCAAAAAGCTTAAGAGAATTTTTTCCATACTAAATGTTTTGTTTGTCTTTGTCTCTCTTGCAACACTCATCGGTTTTTTTGGCACTTATATCTATGAGATGCCAACACATCACTGTCCTTTTTGTTTTTTAGCACATGAGTACAACTATATTGGATATCTTTTATATATATTTTTGTTTGTAGGGACATTTTATGGAGCATCTTTAGCACTTTTACAGATGACACAAAAAGAAGAATATTTTTACTATAGAGTCTCCATGCTCTTTAATTGTGCATATCTTCTTAGCGTTAGTGCTTATGTTTTGTTATACTACTTTAAAAATTCTCTTTGGCTCTAAAAGGAAACTCTTTTTATGAAAAAACGCACAAAAATTTTAGCTACTATAGGTCCTGCATCAGACTCTTTAGAGAAGATAACTGCTCTTATGAGAGCAGGAGTTAATGTCTTTAGACTTAACTTTTCACACTCAACACATGAGTTTCACTATGAAGTACTTTCTCGTATACGCGAGGCTGAAAAAAACACAGGAATATTTGTTGGCGTTTTGCAAGATATTAGTGGACCGAAGATAAGAGTAGGAAAATTAGAAGAGACTTTTGAGTTGAAACTAGATGATACTATTGAGTTCGTAAAAGAAGAGATTCTTGGTGTTAGAGTCTCACAGAGTGAGTACAAAACTTGTATAAACCAGCCCCAAATCCTTGAGCAGCTAAAACTAGGCGATGCTGTCTACCTTTATGATGGGATGATTCGTAGTGAGGTTGTTGTACTAGGTGAAAGTTCAGTAAAAGTAAAAATTTTGAATGATGGACAACTTACTTCCAAAAAAGGTGTAAACTTCCCAAACACTCGACTAGGCATAGATGTACTTACTCCTAAAGATAGAGAAGATATACTCTGGGGAGTTGAAAATAGTGTTGATTTTATGGCAATCTCTTTCGTACAAGATGCTCAAGATATGATAAATGCTAGAGAGATAGTAAAACAGCATGGTGGACGAGTTCAGCTCTTTGCAAAGATAGAGAAGTTTGATGCAGTGGAGAACATTGATGCTATACTCCAAGAGAGTGATGGACTGATGGTGGCACGCGGTGATTTAGGTATAGAAGTGCCTTATTACAGTGTACCATCTTTGCAAAAGATGCTTATTACTAAGGCAAACGCTGCTTCAAAACCTGTGATTACAGCAACACAAATGCTACTCTCTATGACTACACAAGATAGAGCAACACGTGCAGAGATAAGTGATATAGCAAACGCAGTTCTAGATGGAACTGATGTTGTAATGCTCTCAGAGGAGAGTGCAGTAGGGCATAACCCAGTCCTAGCAGTTAAGACTATGGTTAAGGCTATTCAGGGTGCTGAGAAGATATATCCTTTTGGTAAATATAATGATTTTAAACTTGGAGATGCAACGGATAGTATAAATGCTGCTGCTGTAAAACTTTGTAGTGATGTCGATGCTTGGGGTTTAATCTGTCTTACAGCGAGTGGGGCATCTGTAAGAAAGATTGCACGTTATCGTCCTCGCAGAGATATTTATGCTGTAACACATGATGAGAAAGTTGCAAGATTTTTGACTATATGTTGGGGTGTAGTACCTGCATTTATGGTAGAAAAAGATTCGCTTGGACAAGTGATGTCTCAGGTTATGAAGCAGGGTTTAGCTCGCAATGTTTTGAAGTTAGATAAGTCCTACATACTTACAGCAGGAGACCCTGTCGGTATTGAGGGAAATACAAATACAATTCGCATACTTAGAGAGTTTGAGATGCAGTTTTTTAAATCTTTATAAGAGCTACAAGCTACTCTTTAGCGGCCACCAAATTTGTCATTCCACCACTCTGAGGGTGTAAATGTTTTTTGCTTTATACTCTCTTCATCAAATGAGTATTCATAAGCATTACAAAAATCGATAATAATCTCATAAGCCTCATTTATCTGCATAGACATTTTTGTAGCTTTATCTGCATCATCTTTATGTTTGTCAGGATGCCATTTTTTCATAAGATTTTTGTATTTGTTTTTTATCTCTTTTAATGTAGAAGTTTCGCGAAGGCCAAGAAGCGATTTGGCCTTCATTATTTTTTCAAAGGAGTGCAAGGAGAGTAGGGTTAGTCTTGTTGTCTTCTCATAAATGCTGGAACATCTAAGTAGTCACTATCTAAGTCTCCACCTACAACAAGACGAGGACGAACAACAGCACGTGGAGGAGGAGTGTTCTCACCTACAAAGTCATCATTGTTGCTTAAATCTTTTTCAAAACCAGTAGCAACGATAGTGATTTTAATATAGTTTTCTGGAATTGTTTCATCAGTTGATGTTCCCCAAATAACTTCTGCATCATCATGTGCACTCTCATTTACAACTTCCATTGCATCTGAGAGTTCTATCATAGAAAAACTAGGGTGCATTTTAAAGTGAACAAGAACACCCATAGCACCATTAATTGACATATTGTCAAGTAGAGGAGACTCAATCGCTGCTTTTATAGCTTCATATGCTGCGTTTTCTCCCTCGTGTTCACCAACACCCATAAGTGCCATACCTTTATGACTCATGACCGTTTGTAAATCGGCGAAGTCAAGATTGATGTCATTTTCTCCACTTGAGAGAATAACACCAGATGTTCCACTAACAGCTTGAGCAAGTACTCCATCAACAATTTTAAAACTATCTTTGAGTCCAAGTTTTCTGTCTATAATTGAGAGGAGTTTGTCGTTTGGTATAACAACGATAGAGTCACTCTCTTTTTTAAGTTCTTCAAGACCGGCTTCAGCTAGTTTAAGGCGTTTGTTTCCTTCAAACTTAAATGGTTTTGTAACTATAGAGATTGTAAGTGCACCAACCTCTTTAGCGATTTGTGCAACAATAGGAGCAGCACCTGTTCCAGTACCACCACCAAGTCCAGCAGAGATAAAAACTATATCTGCACCCTCAAGAGCATTTCTTATATCATCATAATTCTCTAAAGCTGAGTCTTTGCCTATTGAAGGCTTCATACCAGCTCCAAGTCCCTTTGTGAGCTTTGCACCGATTTGAATTTTTGAAGCACCATTTGTTTCATTTAAAACTTGTGCATCAGTATTTATGAGTAACATCTCAATACCTGTTACACCCTCTTTAAGCATATGACCAATCATGTTTCCACCACCGCCACCAACACCGACTGCTATGATTCTTGCACCGCTTTGGTTACTTGCTTCTTCTACTACAAATGCTTCCATTATCTAACTCCTTTTAAAATAACTGGGTTGCCCAGTTCCAAAACTTACTAAAACTATTTGCTTCATCGCTTTTTTGCTCTTTTTTATTTGCTTCTAAACTCACCATTTTATCTACAGTTTCTTCTTCTGAGGGAGCTATAGGGATTTCATGTTCTGAGCGAAAATTTACACTATGTGTTGAAGTAGGAGTTTCATTTGTGTGTCTTACTCTTTTGTTTACATCTATCTCATAGGGTGTATATGCAAACGCTGAGTACATAACAAGTCCAATGGCACTTGAATACTCCGCATCTCTTAGATTGTCAAAAAGACCATCCATCTCAATAGGACGTGCTAAACGCACAGGCATAGAACCAAAGGTGGCAACAGCTAAGTCTCTAATACCCTCCATCTTTGAAAAACCACCTGTGAGGACAACACCAGCACCCATTTGATCTTTGAGCCCACTTTTATCTATAAACTGAGCAAGTATCATAAGTGTCTCTTCAACTCTTGCAAAGATAACATTGTGAACCACTTCAAGAGATACTTCATGTGTTGAGTTTTCATCACCAATCACTGGAAGTTCTATGAGGTCATTACTTGGTGTTAGTAAAGAACCATATGTTAGTTTTACACTATCTGCTATGTTTAGCGGAGTATGAAGTGCCATTGAGAGGTCACTTGTTACATGGTTTGAGCCAACTCCCAAAAATTCGTTATAGCGTATAGAATTACCTGAGTGTATCGCTATATTACTTGTATTTCCACCCATATCAATAAGGGCAACACCAAGCTCTTTTTCATCATCATTAAGTGTTGCAATAGAAGAAGCATAAGAGTTAAGTACTATGTTTTCTACTTCAACACCAGCACCTTGTACTGCTTTTCTAAGGTTGTTAAGATTTGATTTTTGTGTTGTAATTATATGCGTTTCAACTTCTAGTCTAGCAGCATTCATCCCAAGTGGATCTTCAATGTAATCTTGATCGTCTACTTTGAAGTTAAATGGAAGAGCATGTAAAACTTCGTACTCATTTGGAATGTTTGCATTGTAAAGAGAAGTATGCATAACACGCTCAATCTCTTTAAAGCTTATCTCTTTAGTCTGAATATTTACAATTCCATTTGAGTTTAAGCTTTTGGTATATGCTCCTGAGATAGAAACAATAGCGGTTTTAACATCACTTCCTGATACACGTTTAGCATCTTCTACGGCAGTTTTTATAGAACGAGAAGCTAACTCTATATTTGTTATGCTTCCTTTTTTAAGTCCTTGTGCTTTTGTTGTACCTGCTCCAGTGATTGCTATTGAGTTGTCATTTTCAATCTGAGCGATAATGGCACATATCTTTGTAGAGCCTACATCGATGGCTAAAACTGTTCTGCTCAATTTAGAGTCCTTGCATAAATATCTCTGTTTGGTACTTGTTTTGTAGGTTTTTTATAAGACATTCGTTAAACATAGCACTTTTTAATTTAGCAATTTCATTGCCATCATTGTTTGTTGTATTAAGCAGTTTTTGTTCCAAAATATCATATAAAACAACTTTTGCATTACTAAGTTGAACATATGATCTTTTCTTGTCACTCATGAAAAGTTTACCAAGAAACTCATTTGCTTCTGTTTGTGTTAGTTTTGTTATTTTAGCGGTTTCATTCGCTTTTAGCAACTCTGTAGTCTCTCCAGTAAAATTTTCAAGTGAAGCATTTGCTAACTCCAAAAGTTTTTTCTGTTTCTCTTGTGCAACAAAAAGAGGAAAGAGTTCTGCTTTTGCCTCTTCATAGCTTTTCATCTGCGATGGATTTATCTTTACTAATTCAAATGTATGATAAACACCATCAACTAAGATAGGTTTGAGATATGGAGAAGTCAAAGAGAGTTCTGAGATTTTTTCTAATGTTTGTGTGTCAAAAGGATTGTTGCTTTTAGAGATAGTTACACTTTGAGGTGTTGTCTCACTCGCAAGGTTTCCTTTTTTATAATCTATATACGTTCTAAGAGCCGAATCTTTTGTCGCTTTGTCATTAAGCTCTTTTATAACATCTGCTTTTGCATCTTCAAGAGCAAGGATTTTCGCCTCTGAGTCCTTAAAGTGTGTTCTGTTTTGTGAGTAGTGCTTCTCGAGAGTTGTAGTATCGTATTTTTCATCTACTGGCGTTTGTTTTATATATTTTACTTCATAACTTACATCACTCATAAAGTTTTGGCGTTTAGATTCCCAAAAGGGCTTGAGTGATTCATCTGAAGTATCTATTGTGATGTCATTTTGTGTAAGGACTTTGTAGTTTATTTTATCTGCAATATTTGTAGCAGTATTTAAAATATTTTTCTCGTTTTGAGTTGTCTCAACAGGAAGTAATGAGAGTGTTTTCATTATGAGGAGATTTTTTCTCAAGTCTGTTTCATACTCTTTTGTAGTGAGTCTGCTCTGTGAGAGTGCACTCTTATAAGCCTCTTTGTCAAAAACACCATCTTTAAAAAAATACTCTTGTGTTTGTATGGCTTCTAAAAGCTCTTTATCACTAATGCTTAGGTCATAAGAGTTTGCTAAGTTGATGATAAGTGCTTGTTGTACAAGTTGTTCTAGAGCCTGTTTTTGAAGACCAAACTGTTTGGCTTTTTCTTCATCAAAATTTCCTTGAAACATTTGGTTGTATTTTGCATAAAGATTTGAGTAGTTTTTTTGAAGTTCTCCCATACTAATCTCTACATTGCCAACTTTTGCAACTGCTCCAGCTTTATCGCCATAGCTGTACTGTCCCCATCCAACAAAACCAGCACCAACAAACGCTATAGTTGAAATCCAGATAGTAATTATAAGCCACTTTTTGTGTCTTTGCATCCATGTAATCATATAAAAAAACCTTATTGAGTGATATTTACGTAATTCTAGGTAAATTCGTATTAAAACTTGATAAAGAGGAGTTACAAAGGTATAATTTGCGAATGAATAATTTAGAACTAAAAAAGAGAGATTTGGATGTACTTTGGCATCCATGTACTCAGATGAAAGATCATGAAACCCTCCCGCTTATTCCGATTAAAAAAGCCCATGGAGTATATCTTGAAGATTTTGATGGAAATAGATATATAGATGCAGTAAGTAGTTGGTGGGTTAACATGTTTGGACATACAAACGAGTACATCAATAAGAAAATAAAAGAGCAACTCGATACACTTGAACATGTTATGTTAGCCGGCTTTACACATGAGCAGGTAGTAAGGCTCTCAGAGCGTTTAGTGAAGCTAACGCCAAAGGGTTTAGATAAATGTTTCTATTCAGACAATGGCTCATCAGCTGTTGAAGTAGCATTGAAAATGAGTTATCATGCACACCTTAATGATGGTAAGAAAAATAAAACGACTTTTGTTTCATTAAGTAACTCTTATCATGGTGAGACTATTGGTGCTTTAAGTGTAGGTGATGTTGAACTTTATAAAGATACATATGCTCCTATACTTTTAGAGACTATCCAAACGCCAGTGCCAGTAGATATGAGTGTTGAAGCGGCCATAAGTGCAGCAAAGCAGTTTGAACTACTGTGTCAAAAAAGTGCAAAGAATATTAGTGCTATTATAGTAGAGCCGCTCATTCAAGGTGCAGGATATATGCATATGTATCACAGTGAGTATTTAAGACTTATTCGTGAGATATGTAACACTTATGATGTTCATCTTATCGCAGATGAAGTAATGGTTGGCTTTGGAAGAACAGGAAAACTCTTCGCTTGTGAACATGCTAACATAACGCCAGATTTTATAGTTCTCTCAAAAGGACTTACGGGAGGCTATTTACCGCTTTCTGTTGTACTAACATCAAATGAAATATATGCAAAATTTTACTGTGATTATGGAGAGTATAAGGCATTTTTACACTCTCACTCTTACACTGGAAACGCCTTAGCATGTGCTGCAGGAAACGCCACACTAGATATATTTGAAAGTGAGAATATCATAGAGAAAAATGAAAAACTTGCTGAGTATATGGAGCAAAAACTTAAAAGTTTTGAGGGACTTAGTAATGTTAAAGAAGTAAGACAAACCGGAATGGTTTGTGCCATTGAACTCAAAGGTTATACCCCACAAGAGAGAGTAAATGTAAGAGTCTATCAGTATGGTTTAGCACACGGTGTTTTACTCCGACCACTTGGGCATGTTGTCTATCTTATGCCACCCTATACAATTACACCAGAAGAGATTGATATTATGATGGATGTTACACTTGGAGCTATAAACTCTCTTTAGTCCTCTAAGTGGGACTGAGAGCCATCAAGCATAAGTAATCTACAGCTTTTTTCTAAAATAGAGAGTCTTTTGGCCATTTCATGAATATCTCTACTATATGCATAAACACCATATCCTCGAATCACCATTATGTTAGTTTTGTTAGTTTGGAAGTAGTAGGCTATCTCACTCTCCGCTCTATCATACCAGTTTTCAAACTTCTTAGGATCAAAAATCTCAATAGAACCTATCTCTTTAAAGCCAAAGTAATCTTTTGGTGTTATCATATTGTGTTCTAGTGAGTATGCAGTTGTAAATGGGGGCATGCTAAAACAGATAAACTTTGCTTCACTTATTTGAGAATAGATACCAAAATGAATACTTGCGTCTATGCTTGCTTGGTTCCATCTATAATCTTTTTTGAAGTAGAGTTGGATGAGACTCTCATTGTCAAGTGCATCAAACACTGCTTCTTTAGTGTTTATAATAAACCTATTTGTCTCTGTTTTAGCAGAGATAGAACCATGATAAATTCCAAAAAAATCTTTTCTAAACATGGATAGAGCAAGTGATGCTAATATTTTTTTGATGTACATTTTATTCATTAAGATTTCCGAGTCGATTTTTCTCTTTAAAGTTTATCATAAATAGAGTTAAGAAGTTTAACATGAGACCTAAAACACCAGCATGAAAACCAAAGGGCTTAGATGGAAGTGGTGTGAGTAAAAAAAGTAAAGTTACACTAACACCTACGATAAGTCCATAAAAAATACTTCTGCTTGAGATGTTTTGATAGTGAACCCCTAACATAATAGCAGGGGCGATTTGGACTAAAATCTCAAGTTTTATCTGTATAAGCCACCAAATAGTAGAGGGTAGATTTATAGCTAAGACAACCATTACAATCATGATAAACCAAGAGAAGAGTTTGCCTACAAACGTAAGCTTCTTTTGAGTAGCATTTGGTCTTTGTTTATGGTAAATATCTTGAGTGAAAAGTGAAGCAATTGCTAGCATTGCACTATCTACTGTTGACATGATAGCGGCTATAGCTGCTGCGATAAAGAGAGTTATTACTAGACCCATACCTTCGATATGCATCAGTTTTCCTAACATAAGTAGTATAATCTGTTCACTCTGTGTTTTATCTAAGTCTGGAAAATGAGCAGAACCAATAATAGCGATGATAATAAGAGGTAGGGTTGTTAAAAGCGGCATTATTACCATTAAAGAGAGTGAGTGACGAAGAGAGGTCTCATCCTTTGCAGAGTAGATTCTCTGTATAGCTTGAGGATAGACTGAGATACCAAAAAAGATAAGGATAAGAACGCTGAGCCATGTTATCTGATTTGAGAGGTTTATCCCTGCAAAAAGCTCAGGCTTTGTCTCCAAAAAGAGTGTAGTATTTTGGGAGAGAGAGCCATAATGAATCATCACAACACTAAAGATAATGATAACACCAACAAAGAGAAGGACTCCTTGTATAGCATCTGTCCAT
>JGI11705J14877_10002226_pt1 | contig 10580 bp, 6 predicted proteins | sample Etolaghawater15m_FD_14877 | JGI IMG/M metagenome (IMG submission 14877) | reverse complement strand
TTGCCATGCAGTCTGAATGCCATGCAGTGTGCGCATGGGGCCACACCTGGTGACATCAACCCGAACCAAAAGCCAACACAAAAAAATACCGACCCATTATGTCCGAAGCCATGACGGCGACCGCTGACCAGCGCAAGAAAACGTCTGCTATTCTTAAGGAGGCCGAAATGCGGCGAACGTTTGCGATTATTTCGCATCCGGATGCGGGGAAAACGACGCTGACGGAGAAGTTGCTGCTGTATGGCGGGGCGATTCACGAGGCGGGGTCGATTCGGCAGCGGAAGGCATCGAGGCATGCGGCGTCGGATTGGATGGCGATTGAGAAGGAGCGGGGGATTTCGGTGACATCGTCGGTGCTGCGGTTCGAGAATGGCGGGATTAAGTACAATTTGCTGGATACGCCAGGGCACAAGGATTTTTCGGAGGATACGCTGCGGACGCTGGTGGCTGCAGATAGTGGGTTGATGGTCATCGACGTGGCAAAGGGAGTGGAGGAGCAGACGGAGAAGTTGTTTGAGGTGTGCCGCTTGCGAAAGGTGCCGGTGATTACGTTTGTGAATAAGTGTGACCGGCCGGGGATGGAGCCGCTGGAGGTGTTGAGCAATATTGAGGCGAGGCTGGGGATTGAGGCGGTGCCGGCAAGCTGGCCGGTAGGGTACGGGCAGAAGTTTCAGGGGATTTACGACTTGATTGGCCGGAAGATGGTGCTGTATGAAAAGTCCTCGCACGGTGCGAAGAAGGCCGAGAGCCGTGCATACGACCTGGAGGGTGGGCTGGCTGCGTGCTCTCTGTCGGGCGCGGATAAGGATCAGTTTCGGGAGGAGGTGATGCTAATTGAGGATATGATGGCGGGGATGGATCGCAAATGTTTTCGGGAGGGGCTTGTGACGCCGGTATTTTTTGGGTCGGCGTTGAACAATTTTGGACTGGATATCTTTTTGACCTATTTCCGGGAGTTGGCCCCGAAACCGCAGCCGTATGAGGATGCGGACGGTGAGATCGTGGCGCTGGATCACGGGTTTAGCGGGTTCATATTTAAGCTTCAGGCGAACATGAACCCGGGGCATCGCGATTGTGCGGCGTTTGTTCGCATTACATCCGGGAGGTTCGAGCGGGGAGCGGAGGTGACGCACGAAGGGAGTGGGAAAAAGATCCGGCTTGCAACGCCACATACGCTGATGGGCGATGAGCGGCATATCCTGGAGGAGGCGTATCCGGGCGATATTGTATCGCTGTTTAATCCCGGGTTTTTCCGGATCGGGTCGACGCTGTACAAGGGAGAGCAGGTTCGGTTTAATGTAATTCCGCTGTTTTCGCCGGAGCACTTCATGAAGGTTTCGACCAAGGATCCGTTTAAACGGAAGCAGTTGCGCGAGGGGTTGAAGCAGTTGTCGGAGGAGGGGGTGGTGCACGTGTTTGAGGTGCCGAATGGCGTGGGGAACGAGTTACTGCTGGGAACGGTGGGGGTTCTTCAGTTTGATGTGGTGGATCATCGGATGCGAGAGGAGTACGGGGTGGAGCTGCATAAGCAGATGATGAGTGTGCATGCAGCGCGCTGGCTGCCGGGTGATCGAAAGGATATCGAGGAGGTACTTGCGAAGAGTTATTCGACCCGGATTACGAGTGATCTGGACGGTCATCCTATTGTTTTGTTTGATAGTGCGTATGCGTTGCAACAAGCGGAGGAAAAAGTTGGGAAAGAGAATCTTTTTACGTACAAAAGTGATTGAGTTTTCCTATATTTTTAGTGTATTCCAATTTGCTCTAAATAAAACCAGCTATGAGACAACTTACTATCCTGAAAGCAGACTTTGACAATCCAGACCATGCTGCGGCCGTTCTGGAACTCACCGATGATTACGCCAAAGATGATATGGGGCTTCGGAAGCCGTTGCCCCAGAAGACACGGGAAACACTGGTCGAAGGGCTGAAATCGTTTCCGGATACGCTCACGTTTCTGGCGTTTGTGGATGAGAAGCCGGCCGGTATCGCCAACTGTTTCTATGGATTTTCTACCTTTCATGCCAACCGGGTGATCAATATTCATGATATAGCTGTGAAAAATGATTACCGAAGTATGGGGATTGGAAAGGCATTACTCGGAACCGTGGAGAAACAGGCGAGAGAGGAAGGGTGCCAAAAACTTACCCTGGAGGTGCGCGAAGATAACCGGGCTCGAAACCTGTATGAGCGGTTTGGGTTTACCTACGGAGAGCCGCGCGTGTTTTTTATGCAGAAGGCCTTGTGATTTTTTACCCTTTCGTCGGAAGATTTCTTATTTTACGAGTCTGTAATTTATTCGAAAAAGCATCCAATCAAACAGAATTAAGAAATTGTAGATTATGGCAAAGCAAGTTGACGTTTGTGTAATTGGAACCGGACCGGGCGGGTATGTCGCCGCAATCAGAGCTTCACAGCTTGGCTTTAAAACGGCCGTGGTGGAGAAGCGTTTTCTGGGCGGGGTTTGCCTGAATATCGGTTGTATCCCAACCAAAGCCCTGCTTCGCTCTGCGGAAGTGTTCGAAACGATCTCTCACGCGTCGGACTATGGCGTGGAAGTGACCGGGTTTTCTGCGAATTTTGAGGGGATGGTGCAGCGAAGCCGGAAGGTAGCAGACAAGATGAGTAAGGGGGTTCAGTTTTTGATGAAGGCCAACAAGATTGATGTGATTCATGGCGCGGGTGCATTTACATCACCCCGAGAACTTGCCGTAACGGATGACACAGGGAAGGTGGTAGAAACGGTGCAGGCGAAGCATTTTATTATTGCAACCGGTGCGCGTCCGCGGGAGTTGCCACACCTGAAGATGGACGGGAAGATGATTATCGATTCGGAGCGCGCGATGCAGCTGGAAACGCAGCCGAAGAAGATGGTGATTATTGGTGCAGGAGCGATCGGGGTTGAGTTTGCGTATTTCTACAATTCGATCGGGACGGAGGTGACGCTGGTGGAGCTGCAGAAGACGCTGGTGCCGGTGGAGGATCAGGATGTGGGGCGGGAACTTGGCAAGATTTATAAGAAGAAGGGGATGAATGTGATGACCGAGAGTTCGGTGGAGAGCGTGAAGAAGAAGGGGAAAGGGGTGACCGTGTCCATTAAAACGAAGAAGGAAACGGTGACGGTGGATGCCGATGTGGTGCTTTCTGCGGTTGGCGTGGTTGGAAATGTGGAGAATATTGGGCTCGACAAGGCGGGTGTGAAGCATGAACGGGGGGATATTCTGGTGGATCGAAGCACCTATAAGACGAGCGCAGAGGGGATCTACGCGATTGGGGATGTGATTGGTGCGCCGTGGCTTGCTCACAAAGCGTCGCATGAGGCGATTGTGCTGGTGGAGCAACTGGCCGGGCAGAGTCCTCAGCCGGTGAATTACGAAAACATTCCGGGGTGTACCTATTGCGAACCTCAAGTGGCGTCCGTGGGATTGACGGAGGCGGCGGCCAAGGAGAAAGGGTATGATGTGAAGGTTGGAAAATTTCCGTTTTCTGCGAGCGGGAAGGCAACCGGAATGGGGCACGAAGAGGGTTTTGTGAAGGTGGTGTTTGATGCGAAGTATGGTGAGTGGCTTGGATGCCATATGATTGGCTCGCATGTAACGGAGATGATTGCGGAAGCGGTTGTGGCTCGGGAGCTTGAGACAACCGGGCATGAGATTATTAGTGCGGTGCATCCGCATCCAACCATGAGCGAGGCGGTGATGGAGGCAGTTGCCGAGGCGTATGGAGAGGGAGTTCATCTGGGGTCGAAACCGAAAAAGTAACTATACAGCGTAAAAAACCGCTTCCAATTCTGGTTCCCATTGTTTATTTTATAGTAACAATGCGATGGGATTTGGGACCCTTTGACAATTTGGTATTTTGATAAAGTGACGGGATCGGCCTGCGGGTCGTGCCTTGTTTTCAGTGATTACGAAACGGCGGCCGATAGATTCAATCTCATCTCATGGAAACATTCATTCCAAAAAATGAGGTGATGTATGAAAGAAAACAGAGAGATACGACGAAGTCCAAAGGCAGATCTGCGGAATTATTATACGGTGTTTTGGCAGACGGGTATGGTTTTGGCGCTCCTGCTGATGATCGCGGTGACAAAAGTGAAAATCACTCCGCCGGAAGAAAAAGTGTTGGTGTTGCAAGAGCAGGAAGAGGTGCTGATGGAGGAGATTATTCAGACACGTCAGGAGCCGAAAGTTCCACCACCGCCACGCCCCCCTACACCGGTGGCTGTACCTAACGATGAAATTATCGAAGACATCGATATTGTGCTGGATGCAGAGTTGGATTTTGGCGAGGATAGTTATCTGCCACCGCCACCAAAACCGAAAGAGGAGGAGTCTGAAGAGGATTTCTTTGTGGTCGTGGAGCAGATGCCGGAATTGGTTGGTGGGATTTCTGCCATTCAAAGCCAAATTCGCTATCCCGAGATGGCGCGGGTGGCTGGAATTCAGGGGCGGGTGTTTGTGCAATTTATTGTGAATGAGCGGGGTGAAGTGGAGAATCCGGTGGTGGTTCGTGGGATTGGTGGCGGATGTGATGAAGAGGCATTGCGAGTAGTTCGGGATGCAAAATTCCGGCCGGGTTTGCAGCGTGGCCGTCCGGTTCGGGTGCAGTATTCACTTCCGATTGTGTTCGTGCTCAACAATGAGTGACTTGGTGTCAGGTGCCTTTTTTTTTCGTTTTTCCGCCTGTGCAATTTTGCGATATTGGCTTGGGGTTAACCCTGAGACTTGCTGAAAAACTCTGTAAAAGGTGGACCGATTCTGAAACCCGCTGTCCTCCATCACCGAATCCATCGAGAGGTAATTGTTACCTTCATCCTCCAACATCGTCATACTTCGCTGGACTCTGTATTCATTGATGAACTCTTTGAACGACATTTTTTCGTAGTGTAAAATCGTTCTTGAGATGTTTCTCGCTCCAATTCCTACTCCGGTGGCAAATTCTGTGATTTTCAGGTTTGGATCGAGAAAGGGCTCCTCCTCATTGATGTACTCGATGATACGCTGATAGATATAGAGTTCTACCCCGGTAGGGAGATGGCCTTCCTCAATGGTTGCATCGGTATCCAGTGCCTCATCGCCCAGTTCATCCCTATCAAGTGAGTCATATTCTGTGGTCGCTGGTTTGATATCAACCATTGTATCACCATCACTCCGATTGGGCGGTTGATCTAGCAACTCTGGCTGTTCTTTTAACCCAACACTGCCGGACTTTCCGCTCGTCCGAAACCGAACCCCCGATCGCTGGCTCAAATGATACAGCTCTCTTAATTTTCGCATTTTCATCCGTTGCCATAGGATTAGGCCGGTAACCAGCACCATCAGCAAAAACAGCAGCGAGACCAGCAACTGGGTTTTCACCTGCTCATTTTGGAGCTCAAGAGCGCTGGCGAGTGCCTCCGACTCGGCTTTTTGAAGGTCTAGCTCCAACTGAGCAACATCCAGCCGAATGGAGACCTCCTGGATCGCCCGGGTCTGCTCCTGAAGGTTTCGCTCCTCCTGAAGTTCGTTAATTTTCCGCGTTGTCTGCATCATCCCTTCAGCGTCGGAAAGAGCGTAGTACGCATCCAGCATACCGGTAAATAGATGCAGGGGCGTGGTTACCGTTGTGTATCCAACAGACTCGTAGGCCTCAAGAGCCGAACGAAACATCACAAGTGCCACTTCCGGTTTGCCCGTTTTCAGTTCGAGCTCTGCACACACAAGCAACAAATTCGCCAGCTGCTCTTCCATTCCATACTCTTCCGCAATCGACCGGCCCCTCGCGTACAACGAAAGGATCTCCTGTTTGTCGATCTCATCGGGCTCGGAGGTAAGGGTAACCAGACGAATGTAGTTGTATATGGTCTGTACCTGATCCCTGAAAAACTCAAAGGCGCCAAAAATGTCGCTTGCCTCTAAATATAGTTCTGCAGCAGATTCCCGCTGTCCCAAATAGTACAGTGCATTCCCACGGTTCATTTTAATCAATCCTGTAAACGGTTCACTTTCCGGGTTCTCCAGCAGTGCCTCTGCCTCATCCAGCATCTCGATCGCCGCTTCATAATCGCCCGTGTTTACATACACCAACCCCATATTGTTGTACACTTCGGCTACTTCTATCGGTGTGCCAATTTGCTTCTCGATCTCCAGCGACTTTAGGTAGTAGTCGAATGCTTCTTGATGGCGGGATAGTTTGTCCAGCGCATTTCCATAATTGTTGTACAAGATCCGCTTGTAGGAAAGACGTTCCGGGTCGGTATCCAGTGCCAGTGCCTTTTCGATGTTATCGATGGACACCTGATAAAACCCCTTAATGAAATACGCATTGGCCAGATAGATATATGACATGATGTGCGTATGCTCCGGCAAGTAGGATGCCTCGCGCAACAACTGATTTAGCAGAACAATGGTAGAATCGGGCTGGTTGATTTGATAGCCTCTGGCACGTTGCAAAATTCGATCGTATCGTTGCTCCCTGTTCAACTGCTCCTGCACGCCAAAACTCTGCTCCGACTTTTCCTGCTCCTCCCTCTCCTTNTTCTCTTTATCCTGTCCCTCCTTCTCTTGCCCTTCCCCCTCTTGTTGTTGTTCTGGCACCTCAAACACCTCTGGTGCCTCGACTTTCCCCCAAACGCCTGCTTCAGCAATATCATGCGCCCAATGATCGCGTACCTCAGATATGGCACCAAATCCTTTCATTGGCAACATCAACCCAACATAAAACAAAGCGATAGGAAGTAATCTATAGAACAAGCAAATCATATTTAATTTCAATGTACCATAGGATAGGTTTATGCTTTTAGCACAACATACAACATAGACCGGGTGATTACACATTTTAAAAGGTGCACGCAGATCTTTATCCCGAAATATGCGCAATTCAACGATGATTTTGTGCCTGGCTTTGTATGATTTTTGACATATTTTGTATGATTTTTTACGTGAACGCGTATTTTTTGGTGTTTTTTCGGTTTGATGGGTGGCTGGCCGATGGTATGAGCGAAGTAGGAAGGGGAGCGATCGAGGAGGGGGTTGGGGAAGGGTGGTAATTGGGTTGGGTGGAACGAGAGTAGAATGGGATATGGGATGGGGAAACAGTGGGGAAGGGATAAAAAAACCGATACCAGCGGATCAGGCCAGTATCGGTGTGTGTAATCGACTCTTCAGATTTTGTGTTGCTCGAGCCTTGTGGTTGGGGGCCGATCTTTTATACGAATCGTTATTTCACGAGTATCATTTCACAAGCATCATCTGCCGGGTTTGTGTGAATGCCCCGGCCGTGAGACGGTACAGGTACACGCCACTCGACAGGTTCGAGGCGTCGAAGCTTACTTCGTAGGTGCCCGCAGCCTGATTGGTGTTCACCAGTGTGGCGATGCGCTGGCCGGTGATGTTGTACACCTCAAGTTGCACGTCCGAGGCTTCCGGCAACGCGTAACGGATGCTGGTGCTCGGGTTGAATGGGTTCGGGTAGTTTTGGCTCAACACAAAATCCGTCGGCATCTCGTCTAACCCTTCCGTCCCTTCCACTCCTTCAATTACAAACGGCAGCGCTTGCCCGTTATGACCTACCAGCTCCGCACTGCGGATGTTCAATAGCGACGCAGACGTACTTCCGTTATGGCCCGCGCTATGGCTCCCGGCGCTACCTTCATTGGCTACCTCAACCAGAAGAGTAAGAACACGGCCTTCCGTCAGCATCGGGCTCGAAGCACCACCTATCACTGCCGCATCTACTTCAGCCACACCGGTCGCCCCTTCCAGCGTACGGTATGCAGCTAGCCCGGTTTCCGTAGCAAACACACCTTCTCTGCTGACATCCACAAGTACATACCCTTCCGGTGAGTCGTCTTGTGATGATCTCCCTTCTGCAGTGACTCCCGCAAGCTCCAGGTGCATCGCCGCAATCGCGGACGACTGACCCCTCACAACTACTGGCACCGCATACAGGACACCGTCCGCAGACTCGCCCATTCGCTCCGCATCGCCCAACGATAGTACCAGCGGCTCCAGCTCCAACCCATCACTATCAGGACCCGGATCGGCATTTCGATTCGACGACAACGTGTAGCCTGTCGCAAAGGCTACCAAATCCCGGAAACTGATGGAACCGTCCGATTGCGGAAGCGTATAGTAATTGGTGACTGCGGTAGAACCGATGTCGTATTTGATGCGGTATGCGTCGTCTGCCGCTGACGTGAAGTATGCCGATGCGAACCCGGTAAGATCCGAGAAGTCCACCTTCCCGTCCGTCGTGCCACCCACGCCGCTAAAGTCACCTGGCCAGAACTCGTATGTACCAGCATAGATCTGCGTCAGCTGCTCAATCTCAAGATCGCCCCCTTCGGTTTCATCGAAGCTACCCAGATAGGAGCTCTTCACTTTGATACTATCCGCGCCTGCTTTCTTCACTGTAAAGTTCAATCCAAATAGAGCATTTTGATTGTCCTTCACAGACACATTCTCCGAAGCAAACAGATTCACTTCGAACGTACCCACATTCACCCCATTCACCTGGGTGGTATCGGCCGCACCCACAAATAGGTTCACGGCAGGATTGGGTGCAAATAGCTGCGCTCCGCTCATTGTTGGCGTAGCATTAAGACCAAACAGTGTCCCGTTCGTCACACCGGCACCAACCTCCAAGTCGATCCCCAGCTTGTCCGTATCGTATTCAAACACAAACTGAGCCGTGTTAATGGATGTTGTCGATGCAGCCCGAGGTACGATTTGGTATCGAACGGCAGCGCCCACATAGGAAAAATCATCATCTGAACCTTCCACCTGTTTAAAACTACCTCCACCACCATTGTACTCGGTCGTTACGGTCGCGGGTACGGTGCCATCCCCATTTTCAGGACGATCGACTGTGTACGCTGAAGGGTTCGAGAAGTGATCCTCGCTCACTGTGCCATCTCGGAATACATATACACCCACTGCATCCAGCCCGCCGTCGTTGATCGTCCAGCCATAGGTGTCGATCATCGACTGACGGGCATCCATGGATGCGGAACTGTACGTAACATCGCCCGCAGTAAACGTCAGCCCGCTTTGCAATGTAAGGGCACTCCAACCCGTTAGTAGCGCGTCGTAGTTGGCTGTTGTGATGCCAGATCCATCTAAAAAGCCATAAGAAAACATATCATCATCAAACTTCGTGACAGAAGAGACATCCCAGTCTCCAAGGTCTTGGTCAAACGCGGAAGCATTGTAGAACATCACCGACATATCGGTTACATTCGATACATCCCAGCCACTAATATCCTGGTTGAATGCGGTTGCCCCCCGAAACATCATTCTCATATTTGTAAATTTTGTTGTCGTCCAGCTGTCAAGAGGTTGGTTAAAGGATGTTGCCCCATCAAACATAGCATCGGCCCTAATTACCACAGAACTAAATGTCCAGCCAGCCAGTGAGCCGTTGAAAGATGTAGCCCCATCAAACATGCCGCTCATACTTTCTACAGCGGTGGGTGTCCATGTATTTAGATCTTGATTGAATGATGTCGCATCCTGAAACATGCTCCCCATAAATTCTACCTTTGATACATCCCAGCCACCTATGTTCTGGTTGAAAGCCGTCGCACCATTAAACATTGACGACATGTCCTCTACACTGCTAACATCCCATGTATTTATATCTTGATTAAAGGATGTTGCATCCCCAAACATCCCCCCCATTTCCGTTACATTAGATACATCCCACGTGCCTATGTTCTGGTTGAAAGCCGATGCATTAGCAAACATATCATTCATCAATGTTACACTGGAAACATCCCATGCACTTATATCTGAATCGAACGCTTCTGCATCTTCGAACATACCTTCCATCGTCGTCACACTCGATACATCCCAATGACTGATATCTTCGTTAAAAGTATCGGCACCATCAAACAGCCCTCCCATATTGGTAATGCCGCTGGTACATGTTGTTGCTGCATTTTCCGGTGTGATTTCTGCCGCGGTTCGTTTGGTGAAAGTGACATCCGATCCATTGATGTTCACCAAGCCCGTCTCACCAACTGCCGCATCATCACAGGTAACCGTAATGCCGTTGTCTGCCAGCAGAAACTTGGGTGCAGGAGGTGTGGGAGTTGAAAACGTGAACGCTTGTGGATAGTCAGGTGCTGGGGTGAGATCGTCCACCCCCTTTACTATGAATGTAGTCGCAGACCCTGTGAACCGAATCACCCCACTTGTAAACGTTGTGTTTACTAAATAGGCGGGACCCTCTGTATCATTCGTAAACCCATATTCGGCTGTACTTGGTAATCCCGTAAAGTCATACCTGTCATACCCATGAACATTACCTGAAAGAGTTTGATTTCGAAAATAAACGGCATAAATAGCGAGAGAATCGATCGGCTCATCAAATGTAATCGTGAATTGTGCAGACGTGGTCTCATAATCGACAAATTGCCTTGTTGTCCCTAAACTGGGGATCGCATTGCTATAGTTTTGTACAATAATTCTGGCAGAATCCAGCGGTGTAATCGTAAAACCCACACCATTCAGCGAACCGGTTATGGTTTCGTTGTGGCTCGCCGGGTCGAACGTAGCGAAACCCTCCTCTTGTTCTTCTACAAACACCGTTTCTTG
>JGI11705J14877_10002221_pt1 | contig 10590 bp, 9 predicted proteins | sample Etolaghawater15m_FD_14877 | JGI IMG/M metagenome (IMG submission 14877) | reverse complement strand
CTGGGAGCTTTCAGCGGCTCGTGCTGCAACCGTAACGAGAACCTTTATTGATATGGGGATTAATAAGCAGCTACTAACGATAGAAGGTAAGGGGGATAATGAAGAGGTTACTTCCAATGAAACCGCTTATGGTCGTTCACTTAATCGTCGGGTGATTATTATGGTAGACAAGCGACCTGAATCTGCGATTGAGCCTAGGTAACCTATTTAAAATAAAAGCAATATTATTCTTCACTACAGTGTTGACACTTCACATCTTTTTTCAAATTTAATGTTCTAATCATCATGGTATAAGCATCAATAATCATTAGCTTACCCGTCAAGATTGGTAAGTTTAATAGGGCTTTAACCGCTTCAATGGCTTGCATCGAACCAACCATACCCACCACAGGCGAAAGTACGCCGTTTTGACTGCATGTCAATTCTTGACCAGAATCTTCAGGATAGAGGCATTGATAGCATGGGCTATCTGATTTTCTAAAGTCATAAGTGGAAAGCTGGCCTTCCCAGCGAATGGCTGCGCCAGAAACAAGCGGAACTTTGGCTTGATAACAGGCACGATTTAGTGCGAAACGAGAAGCAAAGTTGTCGGTACAGTCTAAAGCGACATCAGCCGTTTTTACTAATGCTAAAACTTCTGTTTCAGTAAGTTTTTCCGAAATCGTTTCTATGCAAATATGGTGATTTAGATTTTCTAGGTTTTGTTTGGCAGATTCTACCTTGGCTTGGCCTATGTTATTTTCACGATGCACGATCTGGCGCTGCAAATTAGAGTCATCAACCTCATCAAAATCGACTAAAGTCAGTTTGCCAATACCTGTAGCGGCTAAATAAAGTGAAGCGGGGGAACCAAGGCCTCCTAAACCAAATATGACAGCATGAGACTGTGACAGCATGAGTTGGCCAGCGTAGTCAATATCGGGCATTAAAATTTGACGGCTATAACGCGATAATTCCGCGTCGTTTAATTCGGTTTTATTTGTCATCTGATTGCTTTGGTCTAGATTGTCTTTAGTCATACACTCTATTCTAAATAATTTAAGGTTTAAATCTTTATGGTTTTTGCCCAAGGCTGATTCTTGGATTACCCGCTAAATCTTCATGTAGTTGTAGATTTTGATAACCTGATTTTTCAAAAAGTTGGTTAATGCTCTTAGCCTGATTATAACCATGTTCTATTGCCAACCAACCCTGTTTGTGTAAATGTAACCAGGCCTGGTCAATAATCAATCGAATATCATTCAGACCATCACTGCCAGAAGTTAATGCACTTAAAGGTTCAAATCGCACATCTCCTTGCCCTAAGTGTGGGTCATCATCTTCAATATAAGGCGGGTTGGAAACAATACAATCAAATTGTTGTTGTTCAATAGCCGAAAACCAATTGCTGTGTAAAAACTTGACTTCCAATCGATTGTTTTGTGCATTTTGTTTGGCAACTTCTAAAGCTGCAAGGCTTTGATCAAGAGCGCTGATACTGCAATGAGGTAATTCAGATTTTAATGCCAGGGCAATGGCGCCACTTCCGGTGCCTAAATCCACTATTGAACAGGTTTTGTTTGGATTGTTAACACTGTTTAAGGATAATACCGCCTCAATTAAGGTTTCGGTATCAGGGCGGGGAATGAGGGTGTCTTTAGTGACGATTAAATCAAGCCCCCAAAACTCTCGGTGCCCAATAATATGTGCAATAGGGTGTCCGCTTAGGCGTTTTTGTAAAATGGCTTGAAATGCGAGTGTTTGTTCAGAGCTTAAGTTTTTTTCTGGCCAGGTAAATAGGTACGTTCGATTAACCTGAAGAATATGACAAACAAGAAGTTCTGCATCGAGTTTAGGTGAATCTAGCAGGCCTGCTTGGATAAGCAGGCTTTGGGCAGATTTTAAAGTTTGTTCAATGCTAGGCATAATTCATTTAAGTAGAGTACTGGTGCTTAAGAGTCGTTACTTAATGTAGCAAGTAACTCCGCTTGGTGTTCTTGCACAAGCGGGCCAACAACTTGATCAAGTCCGCCATTCATTACTTCATCAAGTTTATAAAGTGTTAAGTTGATTCGGTGATCGGTCACACGCCCTTGAGGGTAGTTGTATGTGCGAATACGGTCTGAACGATCTCCTGTACCTACCAAACTCTTACGTTCTTTGGCTATTTCGGCATCGTGCACTTGCTGTTTTGCATCCATGATACGTGCGGCAAGGAGTGACATCGCTCTAGCACGGTTTTTATGCTGAGAACGCTCATCCTGACACTCAACAACCGTATTGGTTGGGAGGTGAGTAATTCGAATGGCTGAGTCCGTTTTGTTAACGTGCTGACCACCCGCACCAGAAGCTCTGAAGGTATCTACTTTTAAGTCTGCTGGATTAAGCTCAATCTGTTCAACATCCGGTGCTTCAGCCATGATTACCACAGTTGCAGCCGAGGTATGAACTCGGCCTTGTGTTTCAGTCGCTGGCACACGCTGAACTCGGTGTGCGCCTGATTCAAACTTTAATTGGGAGTAAGCGCCATCACCGATGATGCGCGCAATAATTTCTTTATAGCCACCATGTTCACCATTATTAGTATTAATAACTTCAACCTGCCAACCCATTTTTTCAGCAAAGCGGCTGTACATTTTAAATAGATCACCAGCAAAAATAGCCGCTTCATCACCACCTGTACCTGCACGAATCTCCAAGAAGATATTGGCATCGTCGTTAGGGTCTTTTGGCAGCATCATGGTCTGCAAATCAGTTTCATAGGTTTTGATTTGTTCTTCTAATTCAGGAAGCTCTTCTTGAGCCATTTCTTTCAGCTCGGTGTCACCAGAAGCCATCATCTCTTTGGCCTCAGCAATGTCACCTTCTGTCGTAATGTAAGCGGTAAAAGTTTCAACAATAGGTGTGATTTGCGCATACTCTTTTGTTAGCGCAGTGAACTTTTTCTGATCATTAATAACATCAGGATCAGAAATTAGAGCACTTACTTCATCTAGGCGTTCAACTAAAAGTTCTAGTTTTGAGCGAATTGAATCTTTCACGGGCGTTTCTCGATATTGGGTCAATTGGTTTGGAGCCAACGGATAGTTTAAGTAGGTTATTTGTGAGTCTTTTTTGGATCGTCTTCACAAATTAATAGGGTTTCAGCAGCTTCAATTAAGGCTTTATTGCCATTCATGCCAGCGAGATTTAATTGTTTAGTGGGTGTATGAATCAGTCTGTTTGTCAGCTGATTAGCCAGTCGTTTAACAATCTCTTCGGAGTTTACGCCTTGTTCTAATTGGTGTAAGGCGTGCTCTAAAGCTGCTTCTTTAATATCCATGGATTGTTGGCGATAGGCTTGAATAACTGGCTTGATTTGCTGCGTAGCCTTCATCTGTGTTACAAAATGTTCTGCCTGTAATTCAATGATTTCTTCTGCTTCTAGAGCGGCACTTTGACGAGATTGCTTACTGGTTTCTATGATTTCTTGTAGGTCATCAACGGTATATAAATAAACATTATTTAGATTGCAGATACCTGGTTCCATGTCTCTAGGTACTGCAATATCGACTAAGAACATTGGACGGTTTTTACGCTTTTTAACAGCAGTTTCAACGGAGCTTTTAGAAAGAATCGTATTTGGACTACCTGTTGAACCAATGACAATATCCGCTTCATGCAGGTGTTTATCAATTTCATCAAGGTTAATAGCATATCCATCTATGCTTTCTGCTAGGTTGTGTGCTCGCTCAAAAGTACGGTTGGCAATAATGATATTACCAATGCTGCTCTCTTTTAGGTGGCGGGCGACGAGTTCAATCGTTTCACCCGCGCCAAGTAAAAGCGCGGTTTGTTGAGATAAATCGCCAAAAAACTGCTTGGAAAGTGAAACTGCAGAAAAAGCCACAGAGATTGGACTATTACCAATTGCGGTATCGGTACGAACCTGTTTAACAGTTTTAAAAATATGCTGAAACAAGTTTTCTAAAACTTGGTGAATACTTTCTGACTTGTGAGCAGAGTTGTAGGCGTCTTTTATTTGGCCAAAAATTTGCGGCTCACCTAGTACTAGAGAGTTCAAGCCACTGGCAACACGCATAATGTGTTTAACCGCTTCTAAATCATGGTGAGTATATAAATACGGTGTTAAGGCTTGAGGCTCAAGTTCAAAGAATTCATGTAACCAGTTATGCAGTTGTTCTTCTAGGTGGTTTTCTTTGAGGATGCAATAAAGTTCTGTTCGGTTACAGGTCGAAAGGATAATGCATTCAGAAATCAGTGCTTGTGCTTTGAGTTGTTCGATCGCAACGAAAGCCGCTTCAGTCGAAAATGAAACTGTTTCACGGATGCCGACAGGTGCCGTTTCGTGATTTACGCCAAGGGTACATAGTTTCATAGAGTTAGGGCTTTACCATTATTCAGATTCTGCAAGATTTACCTGCAACTAAAGAGGCGTAATTTTGCTAAAAAATGACTGTAATTGCAAGTTTTTGAGGTAAATATGGCTAATATAGTGAGTATATCTATTATGGTTGTGACTAACCCTTGTGTTTTTCAAGTGAGCTTTATGGAGTATTCTTAATTTAAGCTTAGAGATTTTCGCAAATTGATAGAGAAATGTCCTAGAATGAGGGTCATTATTGATTGTTTTATTTAAGGAATAATCCAACTGTGTTTCAATTGGTTTTCAAAACTATTTTAGTTGCTCCATTATCGGCTTTTGCCGGTAAGTTTTTTAAGGGTTACTTGTTTGCGCTAAAATTGAATAGATTGTTGTTAAGTTTATTAGCCGGAATCAGCTTTACAGCGTTATTGTCAGGTTGTGCCTTAATGAATGAAACGTCCAAACAAGTTCTAGCCCCAAAGCCAACTACCCAATCAGATAAAACAACCGAAATTCTTAATGAATCCGACAAGGTTATGGCAAACTCGCCCTTATTGGATTCATCGACTATGTTTGAGATTCTAGCGGCTGAGATGATGGTGCAAAAAGGTCAGGTTGTTAATGCATTTGATATTTTGTATTCGTTAGCAGTAAAAACTAGAGACGAAGGCTTGGCTAAACGGGTTTTTCAAATTTCGATGGCTACTTACAATGTCGATAATATTGAAAAAGCAACGATACTTTGGCGTCAGGTATCACCGGACTCATCTGTTGCTTGGAGAGCTTCTTTTCTTTTGTCTTTGCGTAATACTAAGTTAGATTTAGCGCTTGAACAATGGCAGACTTATCATCAGTTATCTGAAGCAGGCCTAGAATCAGACCTAATTACTAGCGCGGCAAAAGTCGCTGCAAGTGTGCCTAAAGATCAAGGTTTGCAATTCTTTAATCGCTTAACTCAACAATATAAACAGGCCTGGTCAGCTTATTACGCTTTAGGTATGGTTGCTACTGTTTATCAAGACCCTGAAATGGGGATTCCTGCTGTAGAGAAAGCATTGGATTTACTGCCCAAATCGGAACGTGAAGCCTCTTCCCCCTTGCTTTACAACTTGTTATCTAAGCTTTATTTAATGAATGGAAATCCTGAGAAGGGGATTGAAGTTTTAACATCTTACGTTGATAACAATCCTAATGATTTAATTCTTCAAGAACGTATGGCTAGATTAGAAGTGCAAGCAAAGCGCTATGAAGCCGCTGAACGTCGTTATCAAGCTATTATTGAGATTGAACCAGAGGCGCATACTTCACTACTTTCTTTAGCGCTTATTCAGCTTGAACGTAAAGCTTATGATTTAGCTGAAAAGAATTTATTGGCGGTATCAAAAGACAAGTCTTATCAATCGGTGGGCAATTACTATTTAGGGATTTTGTATCAAGATAGTGATCGTAATGAATTAGCCATTTCATCATTTGAAAGAGTAAAATCAGCTAGTTATTATGTTGATGCGCAGCTGCACTTAGCTGAAATTTATTTTGCACAAAATAAGTCTGAAGAGTCATTTGCCATATTAGATGCAATGGAGTTAGCTCAGCCTGCAGATCAAGTAAAAGTTTTACGCGCGAAAGCTATTTTTAATAGCGCTCAAGATAAATATTTACCCGCTGTAGAACTTTATAATCAAGTACTAAAGATTGAACCAGATAATACAGATGTTTTAAAAGCGCTGTCTCTAATGCTGTATAAATTGAAGCGATATATCGAATATGAGGCGAACCTACTTAAAGTATTAAAGCTAGATAATAAAGATACGGATGTATTAAACGCTTTAGGGTATTTTTATGTTGAGCAGAATATAAAATTAGACCAAGCGTTTACTTTATTAAATAAAGCGCTGGAAATAGATCCAAACAGTTATTATATTTTGGATAGTATGGGGTGGTATTATTTCCAAGTTAAAGAGTATGACAAGGCCTTAAATTACTTGAATAGGGCATTTTCCGTAGAGGAAGATGATGAAGTGCTTATTCACTTAATCACCACATACTGGCACAATAACGAAACTAACCGAGCGAAGTTGTTATGGCAAAAATATCACAAGATTTTTTTGCAAAATGACAGAGTTCAGAATTTAATCAATGAGTTGGAGTCAGAAGCAATAAAGTAATAGGGACGTTTATAAAATTATTTTCACAAAGTTAAGAATTTTCCTTGAACTTGTTGCAAATAAATGGATAATACGCACCTGTCTTTAACGACATCGATATTAAAGGGCTGTAGCCAAGCGGTAAGGCATCTGGTTTTGATCCAGTGTACCGCAGGTTCGAATCCTGCCAGCCCTGTCAATATCCTTCCGAATTCTCAAGTCATTTTTTCCTCGAACAGGAGCGCCTGAAATGGCTAACAAAAATGTCATGATCTTTGCAGGTAATGCAAATGTCAGTCTCGCTGAAAACATTTCACAATATTTAGATATTCCATTAGGTAAAGCTGATGTAGGCCGTTTTAGTGATGGCGAAATCATGGTGGAAATTAAAGAATCCGTTCGTGGTCAAGATGTTTACGTATTGCAACCAACCTGTACCCCAGAGCCAGCAGTTAATCTGATGGAAATGTTGGTTATGATTGATGCATTAAAACGTGCTTCAGCCGCACGTATTACAGCGGTTATTCCTTATTATGGATTTGCTCGCCAAGATCGTCGTCCTTATTCAGCTCGTGTACCGATTACGGCACGTTTAGCTGCAGATATGATTACGGCAGCCGGTGCAAACCGAGTAGTAACGGTTGATTTGCACTCAGACCAAATTCAAGGTTTCTTTGATATCCCTGTTGATAACATCTACGGTTCACCTCTACTAGTAGAAGATATGCACAAACACTGTAACTTAGATAATGTTACGGTTGTATCACCTGATATGGGTGGTGTTGTGCGAGCTAGAGCGGTGGCAAAAGCCATTGATTGTGAAATGGCTATCATCGATAAGCGTCGTCCAAAAGCCAATGTCGCTAAAGTAATGAACATTATTGGTGATATTGAAGGTCGCGATTGTATTATCGTCGATGATATGGTCGATACAGCAGGTACTTTGTGTAAAGCGGCACAAGCCTTGGTTGACCGTGGTGCGAATAGTGTTTCAGCTTACGTAGTACACGCGGTTCTTTCTGGGCCTGCGGTTGAAAATGTAAATAACTCTGTACTAAAAGAGCTAGTAGTTACTGACTCTATCCCTGAAAGTGCAGCAGCTAAAGCCTCTCCAAAAATACGACGTGTAAGTATTTCAAGCATGTTAGGTGAAACAATTCGCCGCGTAAATGCAGATGAGTCTGTTACGGCCTTAATGGAACATTAAGCTTGACACAGACCAAATAAAAAACACCCTTTGTGGGTGTTTTTTTGTTTCTAGACTCTTTTTTATGAAATATTAGCGTACGTTAAAAATCTATATTTACGATACTATTTTGGTTATTAAAAAATAGTCAAAAAGAGTGGTAAATTGTTGAGTTTTAAGTATAATGCCCGCTCCCCTCATGTTTGGTCGCGAACGTGAGATGTTTTAATTTAGTAGTTTTGTTAGACAGCGATGTCTACATAATTCATAAAATAATATGAAAACTACCTATTTGGAGAATCACTATGAGCCAGAATTGGACAGCAGAAATCCGTACAGAAGAAGGGAAAGGTGCGAGCCGCCGCCTTCGTCATGCGGGTAAAGTACCAGCAATTATCTATGGTGCTGGAAAAGATGCAGTATCTATTGCATTTGCAGAAAACTTCATCAAAAAATCATTTGAAAACGCAGATAACTTTAACTCAGTCTTAACAATTGATGTTGAAGGTGGAGCTTCTGAAGCGTGCGTTGTTAAAGATATTCAGCGTCACCCTTCTACAGGTTTAGTTTCGCATATCGATTTTCAGCGCGCTGGTACAGATAACAAACTAGTTAAGAAAGTACCTTTAAACTTCGTTGGTAAAGCAACTGCTCCTGGTGTTAAAGAGGGTGGCCTTATGTCTTTCTTACAGTCTACTGTTGAAGTTAGCTGTTTAGCAAAAGACTTACCTACTAAGATTGATGTTGATGTTTCTTCTATGGCAGCAGGAACAAGTATGCGTCTTTCTGAATTAACAGTACCAGCTGGTGTTATCATCACTGCACTTTCTCACGGAAATGCGGATTATGACCAAGCGGTTGTTAACATTGGTAAAGCTAAAAAACGTTAATAGTTGACTTATTTTAAGTCACTATTAAAGTAGCAAAACGGAAGCCGGCGTATGTCATCTGTTCAATTAATTGTTGGTCTGGGAAATCCAGGCGATAAATATGAGCAGACTCGACATAACGCCGGTTTTTGGTTTGTGGACGAAATTGCTAGACATTATGGTGTAGAGTTTCGTCCAGAAACCAAATTTCTGGGCTTAGCTGCCAGAGTGCAATCTAATGGTTTGGATTTTTGGCTACTTAAACCAACCACTTTCATGAATCGTAGTGGTCAATCTATCCAAGCGTTAGCTAAATTTTATAAGATACCTGTGGAATCTATCTTGGTCGCGCATGATGAGTTAGATTTACCTACTGGTGTTGCTAAGTTAAAAGTGGGTGGTGGTCACGGCGGCCATAATGGGCTTCGTGATACGATTGCAGCGCTTGGTAAAAATTTTATGCGCTTGCGCTTAGGTATTGACCATCCAGGGCATAGAGATATGGTGGTAGATTATGTACTTAAAAGCCCATCTAAATCTGATCGACAGCTTATTGATGATGCATGCTATGAAGCAACCAGGGTGATACCTGATTTAGTTAAAGGCGATTTAGCTAAAGCAATGCAAGAACTGCATACAAAATCTTAAAATAACAATTAAATCATATTCTTAATCTTATTCCGTTTTCAGGAGACACAGCATGGCAATTAAATGCGGTATCGTTGGGCTACCAAATGTAGGTAAATCAACTCTGTTTAATGCGTTAACTAACGCAGGTATTGAATCAGCAAACTATCCGTTTTGTACAATCGAACCTAATGTAGGCGTTGTACCTGTACCTGATGCTCGTGAGCAAGCTTTAGCTGAGATTGTTAATCCTGAGCGCGTGATGCCAGCTACGGTTGATTTTATGGATATAGCAGGCCTGGTAGAAGGTGCTTCTAAAGGTGAAGGTTTAGGAAACAAGTTCTTAGCCAATATCCGTGAAACCGATGCCATTGTTCAAGTTGTTCGTTGTTTTGAAAATGATGATATTGTGCATGTTGCCGGTAAAGTAGATCCTATTAACGATATTGAAATTATCAATATGGAACTAGTTTTTGCAGACCAAGACTCGATTGATAAAGCCATTCAAAAAGTACAGAGAGTGGCTAAAAGTGGTGATAAAGAAGCCTCTGCACGTCTAGCTTTATTGCAAAAAATACAAACAGAAATTGAAACAGGCACTCTAGTTCGTAATATCGGTTTGGATGAAGATGAACTAAAAGCAATTGGTGATTTACATCTACTAACGGTTAAACCAATGATGTATATCGCAAATGTTAATGAAGATGGTTTTGAAAACAACCCAATGCTTGATGCTGTTCGTGCTTTAGCAGAAGAGCAGGGTGCGGTTGTTGTTGCTATTTGTGCATCTTTAGAAGAAGAAATTGCGCAGCTTGATGATGAAGACAAAGCGGACTTTTTAGAAGAGATGGGTCAAGATGAACCAGGCCTAAATCGAGTTATTCGTGCAGGTTATGAGTTACTTGGTTTACAAACTTACTTTACGGCTGGTGTAAAAGAAGTACGTGCATGGACAGTTAAAAAAGGCGCAACCGCTCCTCAAGCAGCTGGTGTGATTCATACAGATTTCGAAAAAGGCTTTATCCGTGCAGAAGTTACTGCATATCAAGACTTTGTGGATAACAAAGGTGATGCGGGTGCTAAAGCGGCTGGTAAGCAACGATTAGAAGGTAAAGAGTACATTGTGCAAGATGGTGATGTAATGCACTTTAGGTTTAATGTATAGAAATTAGATTGATAAGGTCTTTAGAATTTCAGTTTTCTAAAGCCTTACAGCTTCTAAATTCAGCATTAAACAATCAAACTCATTGTTAGTTTCTAGTAACTAACTTACCAGGCCTGGTAGATCCTGTGGCACTAGACATTGTAAACACGGTATAGGTTGTAAAAAAAGTGTCAAATAGTCGCGCTATTCGGTTGACATATTTCTATCAGGTTTTATAATACGCGCACATTTGGCTACATAGCTCAGCTGGTTAG
>JGI11705J14877_10002220_pt1 | contig 10594 bp, 9 predicted proteins | sample Etolaghawater15m_FD_14877 | JGI IMG/M metagenome (IMG submission 14877) | reverse complement strand
TTAGAAACGCCCGCATTATGGCAACAGGAATGGCAGTTCCGGACAGGGTCGTGCCCAATTCATTTTTTGACGAGATCCTGGGTGAAAATGTCTCTGAATGGCTGGAGACGAATTTAACCATCAAGGAACGGCGCTGGCTTTCAGATGGTGAGAGCGTGGCGGATCTGGTGGAGCGAGCTGCCCGCATCATTTTGGAGAATGCCGGCAAGAAGCCGGAAGACCTGGATCTGATCATTATTTCCACCGATACACCCGAATATATTTCACCCTCCACGGCGTCTATCGTACAGCACCGACTGGGGGCGCATAAGGCGGGTACCTTTGACCTCAACGCGGCTTGTGCCGGTTTTGTAACAGCCATTGATATGGGTGCTAAATACATCCAGGCCGACCTGAACTACAATCTTATCCTGATCATTGGCGCTTATGGCATGTCTCGTTTCCTGAATCTGGAGGATAAAAAAACGGTGACCCTGTTTGCTGATGCCGCGTCAGGCGTTCTACTCGAACCCGACGAAAGCGGTGCGGGTCATTTACAGGGATTGCTTCACACGGAAGGAAAATATGCAGAGTGGATGGGAATCTATGGTGGCGCCGTGAAAAATCCTACCACCCCCAGCTCATTGGCCAATAAGGATCATCTGCTCAAGTTTGTTAAAAAGTTTCCTCCGGAACTCAATCCCATCACATGGGAGCGAATGATCCGAAAGGTGGTCAAGGATAGTGGTCATCATCTGGAGCAGGTCAGTCAAATCTTTTTTACCCAGATCAATATCAACAGTATCCGGGCAACCATGGAGGCTCTTGAACTGCCAATGGAGAAAGCACAGACTATTATGTCTTACTATGGGTATACCGGCTCTGCCTGTATTCCCATGGCACTCAACGAAGCACATGATAGCGGGAAATTATCCCGCGGTGACCTCATTGTGTTTATGGGGTCCGGTGGTGGGTTGGCATTTGCCTGCTCCGCCTGGATCTGGTAGCTGAACGAGATGGAGGGATCTTCTAATATGGTGATATATAGCTGGATCATGATGATAGGTCTGGTCGTGGGAATTCTGATCCTGGTGGTGCGTGGTAGCAGGCAAACCAAAAATATGCAGGATTACGCCCTGGGTTCGTTTCTTTTTTCACCCGTGGCAGTGGGGATCTCCCTGGCAGCCTCCATGACCAGTGCGGCCACCTTCATTATCAATCCTGGGTTTATTGCAATCTATGGTGTCTCGGCGGTCATTTCATATGCCGTCGTGCTCCCGGCAGCAGCCATGCTCTCGCTGGTTATCTTGAGCAAAGGATTCCGGAAATTTGGCGCAACCGTCAAAGTATTCACCCTGCCCCAGTGGATGGGGGTTCGGTACCAAAGTGAGGGGTTCAAAACATTTTTTGCCGTGCTTTCCCTGCTTCTCATCACTTTCATTGTTCTCATTGTGGTTGGTTTGACCAAGGTGATGGCCAATAGCCTGGATATCTCAGAAATGGCGGCCCTGCTTGGAATCGTCATTTTTATTTTTGGATACATGATGTTTGGTGGTGCCAACTCCATGGTCTATACCAATACCATCCAGGGCGGGATCATGCTCGTCGTGGCCTTCCTTCTCCTGGGCTCAGGATATGAGCATTTCAGCGAGGGCATCCATGGGTTTTTATCCAAGCTGAAGCAGATCGATCCCAGTCTGGTTGGTCTCACCAATACCAAAAGTTTTCTGTTTCGCGACTGGATAGAAATTGGTCTCGTCCAGGTGATCGTGGGTGTTGCCATTGTCTGTCAACCTCATATCATCACCAAAAGTCTCTTGCTCAAGGATGATAAAAGCGTCAATCGTTTTTTAACGGTCGCTGTTATTACGGAAATAATCTTTTTTAGTGTGGTCATTGCTGGGCTCTATGCCCGTCTGGCTTTTCCTGATCTGACAGTGGATGGCAATGCCTTGCGTATGGATGGGATCATTCCTGCTTATGTACTCAAGGAATTCCCTGTTTTCATCGGCCTCTTCGTGGTCCTTGGTCTTATCGCGGCGGGTCTAAGTACACTGGAAGGCTTGATCCAAAGTGTGTCAACCACCATCACGACAGACCTGGTTAGACCGATCATGATCAAATATCGCGGACTGGAGCCTGAAGAAGATACCATGATGAAGATCAATCGTCTGGTGATTGTGATCCTGGCCATGGTAGCAATTCTGCTGTCCCGTGATCAACTGCTCCACCCAAAACTGTCGGTTGCAATTTTTGCTCAAAATGGGGTCTACGCCTTTTTCGCCGCGGCTTTTTTCCCCATCCTGTTTGGGATGTTTTTGGAGAGGACCCCAAAAATGGCCGCCGTGGGAGCCAGTGTCACTGCGGTCGTGGTTCACTTTACCATGTATTATGCAAAATTTGGCATCCCTTTCAGTCTGGCCACGGGTGAGAATCCAGGTGTCGCTGCTGCCACAGCAATCGTTCTGTCCCTCCTGGTTGGGTCAGGTATTTATTTCTATAAACGGGAGCCGGTTTGATGACCACACATGCCTATGACTGGCTGGCCAAATGGGCCTACTATACGCCAGAAAAGCTTTTTCTCCGGGAACAGGCAAGTCAGAGATCCTGGACCTATTCCCAATTCAACCAGTCTGTTAATCGGACGGCCAATTATCTGGTAGCTGAGTTAGGGATGGGGAAAGGGGAACGTCTAGCCATCTACGCCAGAAATCAAATGAGCTATTTCCTGCTCTATTTTGCAGCTGTTCGAGCGGGCATTATTGTGGTTCCGCTCAACTTTCGTTTGACCCCGGCAGAACTGGATGTCCTGCTCAAGGATGCCCAACCTGCCGTTCTTTTTTATGACAGTCTATACCGTGAACCGGTGAGCCAATTGACCGTTCTGGATATAGCCTGTCAAAAAATTGATATGGGGAGTTTGGCCCATTTTCTGGAACCAGTATCAAAGCCAGTTTCTCTGGCCTTTGAGGACCGACAGATCGGAAGTGAGGATCTGGTGATGATCCTGTATACCTCTGGAACGACTGGGGTTCCCAAAGGGGCCATGATCACTCATAAGATGTTATTCTGGAATGCCGTGAACACCGGTCTCAGGCTTGACTTGAGCTCTGCTGACCATACCCAGGCCTATGCACCCCTGTTTCACACCGGAGGCTGGAATGTGCTTTTTACACCCTTCCTCCATCACGGCGCATCCCATACCATCCTGGAAGGTTTTGATCCTGCACTGATCCTGGAGCTCATCGAAAAGGAGGGATCCACCATTTTGTTTGCTGTCCCCACCATGATGCAAATGATGGTTGACGCACCAGGCTTTGCTTCTGCTGATCTCTCCAGTCTGCGCTATGCCGTGGTTGGCGGCGCACCCATGCCCATCCCCTTGATCGAGATCTGGCATGAGAAGGGGGTACCTATCCGCCAGGGCTATGGCCTGACTGAAGTGGGACCCAATTGTTTCTCGCTCAATCAGGATGCCGCTATCCGGAAGCAGGGCAGTATTGGTTTCCCCAACTTTTATATGGATGCCAAGATCGTAGATGATCTGGGGCTGGAGCTGGGGCCTGACCTTCCTGGAGAACTCTGCTTACGATCACCTGTCGTAACCCCGGGTTATTGGCGCAGGCAAAAGGAGACGGCGGCAGCCATGACAGATGGCTGGTTTCATACCGGGGATATGGCCAAAAGAGACAGTGAGGGCTATTACTATATTGTGGACCGTAAAAAGAACATGTTCATCAGTGGTGGGGAAAATGTGTATCCCGCTGAGATAGAAGCCGTTCTGGTAAGTCATCCTGTTATCAAGGAGGCGGCTATCATTGGCATTGCAGATGAAAAATGGGGTGAGGTAGGCAAAGCCTTTATTGTACCCAATGGAGACCTCGATGTTGATGAGGTCCGAGTATATTGTGCCGCTCGCCTGGCAAAATTTAAGATCCCAAAAGAATTTACTACCATCGATCAATTGCCATTGAATGATTCAGGCAAGTTGGATCGAAAGCAATTGAACAAACTGCACAATCAACAAAAGGAGACACTCAAATGAAAAAAAGCTACATCATCTTGCTGGCCCTGATCCTGGGTCTGTTCATGGTTATTGGCTGTGAAGACGATACAACAACTGGCCCCGATGGCAACGATGCCGATCCCTGGGTAGGAAACTGGCTCAGTGCCGGCAGCAACGTCGCCGTGATCTTATCCTACTACTTCCAGTATGACAGTGTCAAGGTTGAATTGACCGAAGACAATACTGTGACCCTGGAAACCCATGTGATGGACGGTGCCTGGAGCAGCCAGAGCGGTACATTCAGCATCACAGAATCTGAAACTGGAGACATCCATGCCATCCAGTTGATCTATGCAGCCTTCGAGCAGGGCGGCATCATCCAGATCAGTGGTGATACGCTCAGATTGGAAGCTGTCCAGACCACGCCTGATATTGGTGCCACGCTACCAACGGTTGCAGCCGGTTTTGGAGCAGATGCAACTCTGGGTACCAGCAATATCCAGACCTATATCCGTCAGGATTAATTGATTCATCACCGGGGTGGTCATTGATCACCCCGGTTTTCGCTAAGGGAGGCAAGTATGCAGCGCTATCTGTGGCGTAGCTGTTTCATGTTGGCACTTTGGGTCTCGAGTTTTGGACAGCCCATGCCCGTGTGGCCAGAGCACAAAGAGAGTATCCGCGACAAGAACGAACTGAGCTTTATTGGCTACTATTTGACGCGCTATGAAGCCATCAATGTGGCGCCGACAAACGAATTTCTCAAAGGTCAGGTTGTGGGGCGCTTTTTTGGTGGAAACACCACCAAAAGTTACCCGGATCGATATGCAAACTATGTAGAGCAGCGCTTTCTGGGCATGTTGTCCTATTCTCCCAGGCTTTTTGACGGTTGGGCGCGCATGCGAATGTCATTCGAACTGGACTGGACCTGGGGTGATGCAAATTATGGTGCTGGCGGAAATTTTGGCGGGGCTTTCGGTGCTGATTTTGTAAATCTGCAGACCCAGAACCTGTTCATGGAATTCCATCCCAACAAACAGTGGTATGTAAATATGGGGTTGCTCAGATTTTACGATAACACCTCGGTTCCATACTACACGGGGACCAGCGAACTACTGAATACCGGTTACAGATTATCTCTTTTTGCTTCCGATGCTTCCGGTTTGTCAGCCCACTACTCCCCAAACACTTACCAGCATATCAAAGCCGGGGCATATCAGCTTTATGAAAACAATGTCGATCAAAATGACGATGTCTTTCTCTTTGAGCTGGATACTGAGCAGGATATTTCCATCAAGACTTCTGTGGGTTTCACGGTCTATCACCTGAGAGACTATGCCGCAGGTGAGGGTGGCGTCTCTATCCTGGGTCAGGGCTTGAATTCGGGACTGGCACCCTATAATGGTGTGTTTCAGTTCAACCTGGGAAATGAACCATATAATGCCCGCCTGTGGTGGTTTGGGACTCATTTCGACCACGATCCCATGCTGGAGCAGGGACGTTGGGGCTGGAGTGGGTTTGCCTATACGACGCGCGGTACTGTAACCACTGCGACTCGCAGCATTGATGTGGCCGGTTATGCCGGAAATCTGCGGTTGGCCTATAAATATGGTAAAAACCCGCGCGATAATGTTGTCCTGGATGGCATCTTTTCCACTGGGGATACGGAAAACATCGATGATGGGATTTACACAGGTGTCCTCACCGGCAACAACTGGACTGCCCCTGGGGCCGTTTTCTTTGGAACCGGTCTTTACCTCCTGCTACCCCACGGAGATGTGGTCAATCGCTATTATGCCTCAACCATAGATATACAGAACATGGGCTATGGACTGGTGGCTGGTGTGGGTCGATTCTCCTACGATGTGATCCCTTACAAATTCAAAGTTGAAACCAATGTTGGTTATGCCATGGCACCTGTTGCACCAAATGGCGGTGGTAACAACATGGGTTTTGAGGCGAATATTGGGTTTACGTATACGCCAAAAGTATTCTTTGATATTGAGATGCATGCGGCCCATTTGAGCCTGGGTGATTTTTATGATGCTGCCGTTACCAATGGCAACATCTCTGAACGCCCGGCTGATCCATGGACCTTTATACTTCTCCTTAAATGGATCATGTTTTAGGAGGCCCTATGAAATACTTAAAGATATCAATACTTGTTCTATTTGTGATGGGGTCAGCTATGGGCGCGGGTACTGGGATATACTATAAATTACCACCTCTGGAGTTTAAGGACCTGGATTATGGATATCCTGTAAAAACCCTTAGCCTGGGAAATGTTGACCTGGCCTACATAGATCAGGGATCAGGTGCGGAAACCCTGGTCCTCATCCATGGCTTGGGAAGTTATGCCCGGGCCTGGTCAAAAAATGTTGAAGTTCTGGCAAAGACCTATCGTGTAATTGCCGTGGATCTTCCGGGGTATGGACATTCCAGCAAAGGTTACTATGAATATTCCATGTCCTTTAATGCGGATATCCTGAGACATATGATCGATTCGCTGGCACTGGGGTCTGTTACCCTGGCAGGCCACTCCATGGGTGGGCAGATCGCCATGACGCTGGCCCTTGAAAGTCCTGAACTGGTGGATCGACTTATCCTGATCTCACCTGCCGGTCTCGAGCGTTTCGATGAAGGTGAAGCTGCCTGGATGAAAAATGTCATGACTCCTGAATTGGTCAGGGATACACCCATTCGAGCCATCGACAAGAATGTCCGCATCAATTTCTATGACTTCCCTGAGGATGCCAGTTGGATGATCACTGACCGGATCCAGCTGCGGGGGGCCAGTGATTTTTACAATTACTGTTTTGCGGTGTCTAAAAATGTGGAAGGTATGTTACGGGGAATCGTATGGGATAAGCTGGACCAGATCCAGCAGCCCACTTTGATCCTGTTTGGCGCCAATGATGCATTGATCCCCAATCGTTTTCTCCATCCGGGATGGACCAGGGATGTGGCCAGTATAAGCGCAGAGATACCCAACAGCAGCTTGAAGATCATTCCCAAATGTGGACACTTTGTTCAATTGGATGCCTTTGAAGAGACCAACCAGGCGATCCTGGCATTTCTAAAGTAATCCAGCGAAACTTATAATTAAGCACCATACCAAGTGATACGGGTATGGTGCTTTTTTTTAGTCAGAGGTGCTGTTGGGCCAGGGACGCAGACTTTCTGCCTGAATCCAGGCGTTAACCCATTCCGGCAGCGTTCCATCCCATGTGACATCAGGGAATTCCAGCATCACCGTTTGCGCGGGTACCAGGCCATCTTTGGAGATGACACCAGCCTTGATCAATGCCGAGGAGCAAATGCTGTCTCCCCGCCACATTTCCTGGAGAAAATAGAACCAGCGGCCATCATGTCCCACCACCCGGGAATGCAGCTCAAACCGTTTGAGGAAAGGAATCCTGCGCCGATAGCGCACGCTGGAACCACCCACTGCCAGGCCCCACTTTTTGCGCTTGATCAAATTTAACAATCCCACGCGTGCCCCCAGATCATAGCGCCCAAGGTCCATGAGGGTCAATTGACGACCGTTGTTGACTTCTCCATAATTATCCACATCCAGAAAGCCGGCACGAAGGTTCAGGACACTGGACTCCTGGAAGTCCAGGACTGGTTTGGATCGCGATGTTAATAATATTTTTAGAACACGTAAATATGGATACATGGGGTCAACCCTTTGTTGAAATTCATCTCACTGACCTCATGATAACCAATCACCCACAGGATGCAAGAGCGAGAAAAAAATAAAAAAGGTAATACATTGCCTAAATATGTAATATATTACATAGTAGAAGATTGATAAAAAGAGAAGGATGAAATCATGGGCGATAGTAAACAAATTTTCGGTATGGTCTTTCTGCTGGCCCAGCGCTGGCAGGTTATGGGGGACAGAGAGCTGAAAGACGCCGACATGACCACCAAACAATGGCTGGTTCTGGTCAGCATCCAAACCCTGTTTGACAGCCCGCCCAGTCTCAGTGAATTGGCTGAGGCCATGGGGAGCAGCCGACAGAATGTCAAACAGCTCGCTTTGAATCTTGAGCGGAAGGGTTTTCTGGAAATCCGTCAGGATCCTCACGATGCCCGAATCCAGCGTTTTGTGCTGACCCCAAAGAACCATCAATTCTGGCAGGCACGGGCAGGTCGGGATGAAGCCTTTATTCAATCCCTGTTTGAGGGCATTTCCCCGGAAGCGCTGGATGTGACGAATCAGACCCTGGCCAAGCTGCTAAGCATAACCAGCCCCCATTTCAGCCCAAACGATAAGAGGGAGCCATTGTCATGATTCCCATGCATACAGGCAAGAGGAGCTGGCCTGTCATGCTGGCCATGACTTTGATTTCAGTAACCATTTTTGGAGGCGACATGCAACAGTCACAACTGATAACCCAGGATGAACTAACCGGACTCCCTGAACCGGTGCGGCGGGCCTTGAATTATAGTCAGATTGTGGGCACGCCCAGAATTTCAGAAGTGCATCTCAAACAAAAAGGGCGCTTCAAAACAGCACCGGATAAACCCTGGGTACCCTTCACAGCGGTCCAAACCTTTCAGATTGATGAACCGGGCTTCGAGTGGAAGGTCAAAATGAAAATGGCACCCTTTGTATGGGTTCGTGGCACAGACAAGCTCACGGATGGTCGGGGCAGTATGAAGATCAAATTGCTTGGTCTCATCCCCGTGGTGAATGCCCGTAGTCCAGAGATGGATCAGGGCGCCATGACCCGTTTCCTGTCTGAAAGCGTATGGTTTCCCCAGGCCTGGCTGAACGAGCATATATCCTGGGAGTCCATTGACGCTTCTGCGGCCAAAGCCACCCTGACCATTGGAGACAAAGCGGTGTCAGGAACATTCCATTTTGATGAAGCTGGTCGGGTGACCGAGTTTAGGTGTGAGCGCTACTACGCTTCCGGCAAAAACATGTTGCTGTTGCCCTGGCGCACCCCCATCGACCACTATTCGGAGGTCAACGGTGTTCGCCTGGGCACCAGGGGACGTGCCATTTGGGATCTCGCTGAAGGTGAATACTGCTATGTGGATCTGGAGATCATCGAGTATGAGACGTCAGGGCAAAGCAAGTGACTCTGCTTTAATACTGAATTAGCTCACCCAAATCAACGATTGGATTTTCCAGGGATACCTAGGCACCGGATTTGGATTGCCCACAGTAATAGTTGCTAATAGTATATATTATATAATTAACAAATAATGCTTTAATTACGGAGTTGATCTGCTTAATATGGGATGCCGAATATGCGAATAACCGCATATATGAATAAACGGAAGGTCCCATATGAGGGAAGCCACAGATCTTCACGCCAGCCTATGTCAGGCCATTGCCGAACCCACCCGTATCTCGGTTCTCTACGCTCTCAATGAAAGGCCCTATCGGGTCAACGAATTGGTAGATCTGCTCGGGCTGCCCCAGACGACCATTTCCAGACACCTCAAAATTTTAAGGGAGCAATCCATTGTCAGAACGGAACGTGTAGGTACCTCCGTCACCTATATCCTTGCCTACAAACGGATCATACAAGCTCTGGATATAATGAAATCAATCAAGCTGGATATCATTAACAAGGAGCATGTACTCATCCATGAATAAGGATTCTCAACCTTGCATCATTCATCTCCCAACCCGGCGCCGCAGCTCACCCAAAGCAATCGCCAGTGAAGGGCAACAATGAATCAGAACAAACACACCTGGTTGGTGGGCACCCTTCTCTCACTGGCCATTATTTTAATCCCCATATTAATTGCTTTACCAAAACCCACCCCGCCCCTTGATGACCCGTTCAGCAAATTGCCACCTCAAAGCATCCATGTCGACCATGCCTCCTTGCTGAAGGGTCCCTATGAAACAGGCCAGGATGTGACCAGGGCTTGTCTGGCCTGTCACCCCCATGCAAGCCAGGAGGTCATGCATACTTCCCACTATACCTGGGAAAGTGATTCCGTCTACTCCCCGGACCACGATCGGATGGTGACCCTGGGCAAAAAGAATGCGATCAATAATTTTTGCATCAGCATCGAAAGCAATTGGCCGGCTTGTACGGCATGTCATGCAGGGTACGGCTGGGAAGATGCCAGCTACGATTTTTCACACGAAGAGAATGTGGATTGCCTTGTTTGTCATGATCAATCCGGTGGCTATCAAAAGAGCAAAAAAGGCCTGCCTGCTAAAGGCGTAGATCTTTTGGCTGCTGCCCAGAGTGTCGGAAGCCCAACCAGGGAAAATTGCGGCAGCTGCCACTTCGATGGTGGCGGCGGGAATGCAGTGAAACATGGAGACCTGGATCAAAGTTTGAAATATCCGTCAGAGAGTATCGATGTGCACATGGGACGCTACGATTTCCAGTGTTCCACCTGTCACCGTACAGAGCATCACATTATCCGCGGACGGGCTTCTTCGGTAAGTGTGGGAAAACTAAACACCATGAACCAGGTCCAGTGTATCGATTGCCACGCTGAAAAGCCTCACCGGGATGCGCGCCTGAACACTCACACATCAAGTGTGGCCTGTCAAACCTGTCACGTTCCAGCCATGGCCAGAAAAGAAGCCACAAAAATACATTGGGACTGGTCAACGGCGGG
>JGI11705J14877_10002218_pt1 | contig 10599 bp, 5 predicted proteins | sample Etolaghawater15m_FD_14877 | JGI IMG/M metagenome (IMG submission 14877) | reverse complement strand
GGTATCCGCAGTCAAAGTGACTCATCGCGACCTTGTGCAGTTCGTAACCGTTGCTCTTCAATAGCATTTCAACCGCGCTGCTTGCTGATCTGAAATCCGCCTTCGGTCCAAACCAGATCTTCTTGATGCGCAGTTGTCCCTGATCGTCACGCAGGATGTTCGACTTGAAGTAGGGGATGGCCTTACCGGATGACGTCCGGAACCCGACACCTTCATCCTCACTGTATTTGCCATCGAGGGCTGCAACACGAAGAAGTCGCACTTCGCCCTCTTCGATGAAGTGGGGGTTCTTCACACACACAACGGCGGCCATGAGATCATCAAGGACATGGCCTTTCATGATGCGGCCGGCAATCTCCGCAGCCCAATCTCCCCCTGCTCCACTTTTCAGATTCTTGCATACCTCGTCTAACCATTGTTTGGCTTTGGGCATGATGCGTCGCCGGTAAACTCCTTCTGCACTGCCCACCTCAGTGTAGACACATGTTACCAAGCGATGGTCGGATGCCGCGAGCGTGTCGTTGCCCGGAACGTCGAACCCTATACAGACGCCTCGGCCATCGTCGGCATAGGCCCGCCATTGGCTTAGGCTCTCAGGAGTGCGCGATAGGCAGAAAATGCCCAGAACGCTTGCGGCAGCAGTTGCGCGAAGTTCACCAGCAACGTTATTGACCATGGCCGCAGTGTCGCCGCCTTCTGCGACTTCCCCAAGACAACGTTGCATCGCGGTCATTGCTGGGTCGAACTCAAGTCGGTCATTGCAGAACCGGCAGTCGGTCATCCACACCTGCCTGGATTCGAGCATGCCCAGAAAGGCATCAGTTGTCGTGTAGTGGTAGAAGACGCCGCCTTTACCTACATCAACTACGGATTCGTGTGCATTCGTGTTCATTCGTGGGCAACTCCACGTTTCTCAAACTCTACCCAGGCGGTGCGGTAATCGGACTCGCGGTCGCACCTGGTGAACGGCGGGGTATAGGTGATGTCGCGGGTGACGGGGCCTTCGATGGGCGTGGGGTGGTCAGGACAGGGGCAGTCGTGGGTGATGCCGTCTTTGGTGAAGCGGCCGTAGGCGTTGCGGTAGTCTTGGATCGTGTCGTCTTCGACCGTGCGGATGATCCGCCCATCCTCTACCCGCACCCCATCCCCCACCTTCCCCACCTTCACGTCCGTCTTCAATTCGTGCACATTCGTGTCATTCGTGGGCTGTTTCACCTCGTTCCAGGTCGATCGGTCGAGGCCCACGCCCGGCAGGCCTTTGCTGCAGGTGAAGACGATGCGGCCGTTGGCGTCGTACCACGTGTCGTTCTCGTTCTGACGCAGCACCGGGAACTGGATGCGGTAGATCGCGCACAGCTCGTCGCAGGTCAAGCCGAGAGCCATGGCCGCGAGCACGTCGATCTCGACCAGGGCTTGCCGGCGGGAGAGGTCGGTGCGGAGGGCGGAGGAACGAGCCCACGAATGACACGAATGGTCACGAATGAGGGAGGGGGCAAGCTCGTTCCAGAGGTCGGCGTAGTGGGTGGTGAGGCAGGTGAGGCGGAGGGCGCGGAGGCGGAGTTCCGCCGCAAAGCGTTCGTCAGCGGTCAGCATGGGGAGCTGATTGAGCACGGTCACGTTGGCGTGGCCTGCTCCAGTGCTCTTGATGTGGAAGTCGGAGACAAGACTCATCGAAGACACAGCCAAGTCCAAAGCTGTCACGTGCGACGGGAACGCCCGTGCTATGCACGTGTGAATGTGTCCGCTCGGCTGCGGCATGACCATGCCGATAAGGGTACGTTCACCTGACTGGCTCAGCATCTCGCGCGAGACGAAGCGATAATACTCCGTGACGGGCTCTTTGCCGGGCTTGCCGCTGGGCACTGGCCACTGACGACTGACGTCTCTCCAAGGGACGCGGGGGGTGCGGCGGAGGTAGGTGTCGGGATCGCAGGCGGGGACGTAGTTGGTGCGCGGCAGGTAGTCGTCGGGCAGGATCGTGAGGTCGAGCGGGTCGTAGTGGGAGTTCTGCGTGCACTCGCGGCGCGGGGTCTTGTTGAACGGCGTGCCGACGTAGAAGTGTGGGCCGGATAGAATCCATTCGCCGGCGTCGGCTGGGAACCGCGTCTCGCGCCGGACGGTTTCGTCCTTCTGTGCATTGGTTTCGTGCCACATCTCCGTCGATGTATACTCGCCTTCGAGGTCGCCGAGGCGCCGAGGCTGGTCTGCGAACTTCGCAAGTACCGACAGAACGTCTTGAGCATGCACGGCGGGCAGCCGGGCCTCGACCGCGTGGGTGCCAGGGGCGTCGTACAAGGTTGCGAACAGCGCGAGCGCTTCCTCGTCCACGTGAACGATGCGCTGCCGGTGACCGTTCACATTCCAGTTGCTGTCGTCGTCCTTAATGCCGGGCACCGGGCCTTGACCGTAGTGCGCGTAGCAGTCGTCAACCGTACGTACGGCGTAGACGTTGGCGATGTGATCGAAGGCCGGTTCGTCGGACGTGTTCCGGTAGCTGTTCACGCTGAACTTCGTGCAATGATGCACGTCCGGAAAGAGCCGGAGTTCGTTGTCAAACTGGAAATGGTGCCGCAAACGAGGGTATATCGCGGCACGGAACGCCCCGCCCTTGGGATCGTCGTAATTCCCCTCGGGGTGCAGGAAGCCTGAGGCACCACCAGCGTTCCCGATCATCCAGGCTTGGGGCAGGAAGCATTTGTACAGGTTTGTCTGGACGCCGCGCAGCACGGGGTAGTTGACGGTGGCGTTCAGGAAGTTCTGCATGCCGTCCGCCTCCTCGAACTCGGCGAGGTAATCGGCGCGTAGCGCGGGATAGCGCTCAAGCGCATCATCGCGCAGTTTGTTCAGCTTTGACGCGGACAGTTTGTCGAAGACGAATCTGGGATTGACATCCCCGAGGACGCCGCCTTCGGACCATTCCACCTTGATCCAGGGCGGGTTCCCGAGGACGAGGTCGAAGCCGCCGCGCTCGGCGAAGAGGTCGGCAAATTCGAGTTCCCAGTGCAGGAAGCGGTAGCGGTCGGCGATCTCGGTGACGAGCCTCAGACGCGGGTAGTCCTGGCAGAGCTTGTGAAGGTTGACGTAGCCGTGTTCTTCGGCGGCATCCAGTTCGGGCTGCACCGGGGCGTCGCCCAGGTTCAGCATGTACTGGCCTTTCTCGACCAGGACCACGTCGAGGAGCCCGCCTTCGAGGATAGACCGGACCTCAAGCAGAAACTCTTCACGGCTGGGCAGCATCTCTGCTCTATCGATGGGCCAGAACCACAACGCGCACCAGTAGTCCATGACCAGTTTCAGCCGCCGGTACGCCGAGCTGTTGGCGTTGATGCGGGAGAGGATGCGTTCGCGGAAGAGCTTGTCCTTCTCCCGGGTGGTCAGCCCTTTCCCCATTCGTGTCAATTCGTGTGATTCGTGGGTCTCTTTCCAGAGCGTCCGACGGTCCTCGACATGCTTCAGCCACAGCTTGTCTATCTCGGCGGACAGGCGTTCGAGGATATCGACGTGATGCTCCTCGAACGGCTTGCAGAACGCCCGGCGCCACGTCCCCATCGCCGTCAGTTCGTCCCCTGCCATCTGCTTGACGACCTTGTCGCTGTACGCCGCCATGCCGGTGACCGGCAGCAGAAAATGGTAGACGGACTGACGAGGACGGGGAACCCACGAATCACACGAATTACACGAATAGGAGTCGGACGCCTCGCTTTTCCCTTTCTTCATTCGTGCCGATTCGTGTGATTCGTGGGCAGTCTCCAGCGGGTAGCGGACGGGGACGTCGTCGAGCCAGGATGGATCGCCTTTCCTGGGCTGCAGCAGGTGCGAGGAGAATGCCTGGCGCCGGGCGCCGACGAGGGAGTTGCCGGCGACAAGCTGCATGTTGAACCACGGGACCGGGCAATGTGGATGAATGGTGTTGAGCCACAGGGATACCTCGGCCAGTTCGGTCGCGACGGGGTTGAGGTCGACGCCGTAGACGTTGTTCGCGGCGATGTAGGCCTTGACCTTCTGGCGTTCCGTGGCGAGTTCGTCGTGACCGAGCCGCTCGCCCATCTCCTTCTGCTTCTCGCTGAGGTACGCGTCGGCAAGCTGGTTGATGGCCTCGTTCAGGAACGCGCCGCTGCCCATGGCCGGCTCGCACACGGTGAGGTGCAGGATCTCGTCGGCGGTCTTGTCTTTCAACAGCTCCTTCAACGCATACTTCACCACGCACTGAGTCAGGACTTCGGGCGTGTAGTAGGATGCCGATTTCTGGCGGTTCCGGCCGGAGAGCCGGTAGATGAACGTGCCTTGCGCAAAATGCCGCAACCGCGCCCCGTGCTCGCCGGTCTCGTGGTCGACCCAGGGGATGTATTTCTCGTCGTTGCTGTAGTTCGGCAGTTCCTCGGCCGGGACGAAGTAGGCGTTCTGCAGTTCGTCGTAGGCGTCACCGGCCGGCTTGACCTCGTATAGCCCGCCTTCCGGCAACACAAAGAAGCCGGTGTAAGACAGCAAGCCTTCATACACGGCGCCAAGCTGGTTGATGCCGAGCTGGGCGTAGGAGATGCGGCCGCGTCTCTGCTTCGTGCCCCGCTTGCCCTTCTGCGCCCGTCCCGATGACAACGACAGCAGCTCGATGATGCGTTGCCAGACGTGGTTGCGGAAGCGGCACTTGTCCAACAGCGACGTGCGGCCGGGATCGAACAGATGGCTCTTTAGCGGCGCCATTCTGAACGTGTGGTACTCAGAGCCCTGCCGCTCCCCCTTGTTGTAGTCGAGAGCTGCCTGGTATTCCCCCGGGTTGAAGCCCTCGAACACGAGCCGGAACAGGAGGCGCAGGGAGTCGTTGATGTAGTAGCCGTTCCGAGCTTCCTCGGTGGTGAGTTGCGCCATCTCCAGGTCGCGCAGGGAGTCAAGGCTGTAGCCGAGCCGGTACTCCTCGCTCTTCAGGGGCGCATAACCGAGTTCCTCACGGGCCTCGATGTAGAACAGGAACAGCAACCGATACAGGTAGCGCAGGCACTCTTCGGTCAGCTTCTGAGCGTCCAGGGCTGCCTGCTTGCCGGTGCCGAACACGCCTTCCTTCCGCACGTTCCGGATGTACCACACGGCTTCGTTGCCGAGCAGCTCAATGGCTTCGCGCGCGGCGTACTTCAGGTCCTCGGACACCGCATACGCGTGTTTGTGCGAGTTCTCAGCCAGGGAGTCCAATAGGGAGATGCCATCACCCGGACACACGGACTCACGGTGCAAGAGCGCGGCCATGGCCTTCAACGTCGAGGTCTCACGCCGGTCCAGGATCTCGCGCAGGTCGAATCGCAGCAGACGTTTCTCGTTCCACTTGCTGCGATCCAGCAGCAGCGCGCTGTGGATGTTGACCAGCAACAACCACCGCGGCGGTTCACTGCGGCTGAAGATGCGCTTCGACACCAGCTCTTCGAGGGGGAGGTCGGCCCACGAATGACACGAATGGACACCAATGGGAGAGGAGGGATGGGGCCCGCCTACGGAACCTTCCCTTCGTGTGGATTCGTGTGATTGGTGGGCAGCCCCAGTCTTCCACTGGCAGGGGTGAAGCGTGCATTCGAGGGGACTGACGGGTTCACCAACCGGAGCGATGGTTTCGATCACCCACAAATCCGGGGCGCCGGAGTCCTTGTTGATACCGGCGAGCACAGGGAGGGTGGCGTGGTCACCGTCGAGGGCTTGCTCGGTTGGATGCACCTCGTAGCCAAGGGCGTCCAGCAGCTCGGCGAGGAACGGCCGTTGCGCGGCTGAGATCTCGACGGCGTCCGTCATGCGTTCCAGTTCACTGAGGAGCCTGAAATACGGCGTGCGCAATGCACCGAGTTTCTTGTCGGGTGACCGCACGCCCTCGTCGCGCTCCGCATCCGACCACGCCTTGAACCGGTCCTTCAGGTCCGCTTCCAGTACTGCCGCCAGGTAGTGTTCCGTGTAGAACTCGTTGACGCTGTCGATGCCGGTGAGGTCAAGGGCCATGGGAAGGCCTCCCACGAATCACACGAATGAACACGAATGGGAGAGGGTAAGTCATAGAACGATGCGCTCCCATTCGAGCTTTGGGTGATGCCCAAGATCTACCAGAAGGCCGAGCCTGAAGCCGGTCGCGTTAAGGTAGTTCAGCACTTGGGCACGATGCTCGTCACAAAGCTTCGATACGGCCTTCAGTTCCACGATGATCTTGTCGTAACACACAAGATCGGGGACGTATCGCTGTTTCAGCTCTTGCCCCCGGTATGTCAGCTTCAGTTGTGCCTGGGCCACGAAGGGAATCCGTTGATGGGCCAGCTCGATCTCCATGCATTCCTGGTACACTGGCTCCAGGAAACCACAGCCTTTATCGTTGTATACCTCGAAGCAAGCCCCAACGATCCGGTAGCTCTCATCTTTGTAGATGATGTCGCTGTCAGCCACGCCCACTGCTCCTGGTTGCCCACGAATCACACGAATGGACACGAATGGGAAGACAGAGGAGAGAGGGGAGGCAGACAGGCAGAAGGCAGCGGGTCATGGGTCGGCAGTGCCTTTTCCCCATTCTCTTCAGTCCGGTATTCGTGTCAATTCGTGTCATTCGTGGGCCCCCACAAAGACCGCGACAACCCGGATGTAGGGCCTGTCCTCGGTGGTCATGGTCTCGCGGATCCACTCCTGGTACTCATCGAACAGGGCCTCGACCCGGCGCTGTTCTGTTTCCTTCTTCGAGAGAGTGATCCGGGCCGCGGTCGAGAGGTCCCCGAAGTCGCGGTCCAGTTGCTGGAGGCGCCGTTGCCGCAACTTATCCAGCTCGGCCAGTTGCTCACGCAGCTTCGGCTGCATGATGCCGTTGAACTCGTCACGGTGCATGCTGAGCCAAGTGGTCGCCTCTGCCACCACCGTCGGTAGCTGCTTGTTAAGAATACCGGCGTCCACCGGGCACTGTGGGTTGGGGATAGCACCGTTCCGGAGTCCGAGCAGATCGATCAGACCGTCCATGTCTTCGTGGATATCCCCGGCCTTGCCGTCAGCGAACTGGAGTCCGAACCAGCGATGGATGAGCGGATGCCCCTTGCGGTTCGGAATGACCCCGGCGGTCAGGAAGATCACCTCATTGGCCTGCAACCGGCCAGGCGGCAGCGTGATCACCGGCGCCTGGTGCCGCCCGAAGGTCGTCTGCAGCGTGTCGTTCAGCCACTGCATGACCGGGTGCAGGTCCCACAGCAGATGGAATCGCGGCCAGGCATGCTCCTCTTTGCGGCACCGGGCAATCTCACGTTTGACGGCATCACGATCGACCGTCAGCGCGAACTCCCCGCCATCGTGAAGGCCGTGCCGGACCTCGAGCGGCAGGTCTTTGAGGCGGCCGCGCATGCTGCCGGGCACGGTGAGATTGATGAAGCCGTTGCCGTCGAAGGTGGCCTGGAGACCATGGGCTTCACGGACCAGACTGAACGCTTCTCGGGCATAGGCGTAGTCGTCCTTGAACACGCTTGGCATCGTGCGAAGGTTCGCCAGCGCGTCGTCGCTGGTCTCAGGCTCATCGTCGCCCATCAAGATGGCCAGCGGATCATCATCGAGGTTCTCATCGAGTTCCGCCTCGAAGTCCTCCGCTGACTCACCGTTCTCCATGGCGGCGGCGGTGATGTCCTCCTCGCGCCCGATATCGTAGACCTTCATGAAGGCTGACGGATCGCCGATATTGCGGTAGGCCTGTTCGTCCTTGCGGATGAGGATCTCCAGAATGCGCGCGTCGCCGCGGATCTTGTCGTTATCGCAGTCGGTGATCAGATAGGCAATCTGCGGCTGGCGCTCCTGGCCGTAACGGTCGACGCGGCCGTTGCGCTGCTGGAACACCATGAGCGACCACGGGATGTCGAAGTGGATCAGTCGGTGGGACAGGTAGTGCAGGTTGATGCCCTCAGCCGCGATGTCAGATGCGATGAGGAGGCGGACAGACGCGTCTTCTCTGCCGAAGTCCTCGACGATCCGCTGCTGGTCGACGTCGGACAGTGTACCATGGAGGACCTCGATTTGATCCTTCTTGAGCCTGAGATCCTGCTGCAACTGCTTCTGCAGGAACTTGAGTGTCTCGATGCGCTCGGTGAAAATCACGAGACGGTCTTCCGGATCACGGCCTGTCCAGTTCAGCTCGGACTGCTTGTCCTTCAGCAGCGACAACAGCTTCTGGTATTTGGTGAACTCAGCAGGCTGAATGGCTTTGAGTTCGGCAACCAGTTCCCCCAGGGCGGCCGCATCCTGCAGCGCTTCCGGGGAGCTGTCGGCCTCAAGTTTCTGCATCCGGTTCCTGGCGGTCTGGATGCAGGCCGCGGGGGACGAAAACAACGCCTTCTCGAGGGTCGTCTTGAACAGGCGCGCGCCGCCCCGGCGCTGGTCCAGGCGCGTGAAGGTGAGTTCCGAGAACTGGTCGTAGACGGCTTCTTCCGCGGTGGATGAAGGGCATTTCACGCGCAGCGTCTGCCGGTCTTTGAACGCCGATGCGACCTGGTGCTGGATGTCCTTCTTGAACCGACGAATGAACAGGCCGCGGATGTCTTCCGGCCCGTAGTCATCTGGATTCGCAATGGCCGTGGGGTTGAGCATGGTCATCAGACTGGCAAACGACCGTGCGGAGCCATCGTGCGGCGTAGCCGACAGCATAATCAGAGCGTCCGACCGGGATGCCAGGAGCTTGGCCAGCTTTGACCGCAACGAACTGCTGCCGCGTTCGGCGACGTTGTGCGCCTCGTCGATCACGATGACATCCCAGTAGCAGTTCTCGATGTAGGGCCGGTACTCGGCGTCCTGTTTCAATGTGTCGATGGAAATGATGGCACGGTCGAAGTGGTAGAACGGATTGTGCGTGCTCGGGATCTCTTGGCGCACGCGCCGGATACCCACGGAATCCAGGCGCACCAGAGGGATGCTGAATCTGGCCCACAACTCCTTCTGGAACTGCGTCAGCATGCTCTTCAGCGCCACGACCAGGATGCGTTTCGCGCGCCCGCGTCGGATCATCTCTGACAGTAGAATGCCGGCTTCGAGGGTCTTGCCCAGCCCGACGGCATCTGCGATCAGGATCCGTTGCCGCGGCTGGCGCAGCGCCTGCAGTGCCGGGTCCAACTGGTAAGCGACCAGGTCCATGGCCGCGCCGTGGCCCATGTAGAGCTGTTCCTGGCCGGGCGGGTCCGTGGGAGGGGTCTGTCGCAGCAGGCTCTCGATATACAACCGGGAATCGCGGTAATGCGGCGATTCATCGGCAACGAGTTTGGTCGCCGCGGGATCGAGAATCTCGATCTTCGGTTCCAGCTCGGTCAGGAAGATGGACTCTTTGTCCCGGACAAGTTCTGAGATGCCGACGCAATGGACCGAATAGCCACCGGACGAGGTCGTATCGACCTTCCGGACCAACCATTCGGCGTCCCGCACGACAACGCGCGCACCTGCTGCGACCACCTGAACCATGTCTCCCCTCTCTACCTGACAAACGCACGAAAGGGACGGTGCTGTCCGGCATGAACGACGGACGGCAATCCACGCCAGAGCGATAGCCGGAAAACTACCGCCTACGGGAAGGGAATGCAAGTGGAGAAGATGGCTGGCTGCCGCTGGGGGTTGGGGCACGAGGCCTGCTCCGAACGGTCGATGGTCAGAGGCGCGGAGCCTTCGACGTGGTTGTTGGCGTTGACGTGGGGCGTGATGCGGCGTGCGAGGTCCGCGCGGGTGATTTTCCCATGGCGGCCGTGGACGTCCGCTCCACTATCGGAATGGCGGCCGTGGACGTCCGCCCCACTATCGGGCATGGTGGCCCGGCTGTCCACAGCCGGTGAGGGTGAGGGGAATGGCGGCCGTGGACGTCCGCCCCACTATCGGAATGGCGGCCGTGGACGTCCGCCCCACTATCGGGCATGTGGGCGCATCTGAACCCGTGGGGGGACGTTGGGGCAAGATCCTCAGCCGAGGATGCCTGAGCCACTATCCACGCGCTTCACCCCTTGTCGCCGGCAGAGCCGTCGGAGAGGATCTTGCCGTTGCGTTTCGAGATCAGCACGAGTCGCGAGGACCGCAACATGGACCCGTCCAGGCCGTCGTTCCACTGGCAGAGGACATACGAGCACCCCTTCTGTTTGTGTAGGAGGTACGTCTGTCGGTGGTCGCCGGCACATGAATGTGCTGAAGCGCGTATCGCAGGTACAAAAACGTGCCCCATGTCCTGTCGTCCTGTTCCCGGCAGCGCTGTGCCGACGTTGACTGCTTTGCTTGGCACGGCGGAAGCTAGGAAACACCTGTGACGTGAGATCAGACAGAAGGGAATTCTCGACATGGGGCTCCGGATACCCACACCCCACACCGGCCTGAAGGGGCTGGACACCATGCTGCACGGACTTCGCCCCGGCGATAATGTCGTGCTTCGTGTGGACGACGTCGACGACTATCTGCCGTTCATAACCCCCTATTGGCGCAACGCTGTCGCCGAGGGGCGCAAGCTCATCTACTTCCGGTTTGCCAAACACCCGCGGTTGTTGCCGGACGTTGACGGCGTCGAGACGGTTGAGCTCCATCCGGAGATGGGGTTCGAGCGCTTCCTTACAGAACTGATCGACATCATTGAGGCGGCGGGTCTCGGGGCCT
>JGI11705J14877_10002217_pt1 | contig 10603 bp, 6 predicted proteins | sample Etolaghawater15m_FD_14877 | JGI IMG/M metagenome (IMG submission 14877) | reverse complement strand
GCCCAGGCTGTGTATCCCACCATCTGGCTGCGATGTTTTTTTGAATCGGGCTTTCCCGTTTTCCAATCCATGATAAAGAGTCGGTCTTCTACCGGAAAGAGAAAATCCACCTTGCAGTAGGCCTTCATGCCGCCGATGCGGGTTTCCCCATACCCCGGTGGTTCGATAAGCCACTCATCTTTTTTGGGCAGTGCACAATCCATCAGCCAGGTTAGCCGGTTGCTGTTGAGCAGGTTTTCCAGTGATATCCGAACCTTTTCAAAAACCTTTTCCGCGTCCACGGACTTCATTCGGCTGTAATAGACTTCTTGAAAGGTTTTGGCTTGAACATACTTTTGGGTCATTTTTCTGGCATAATCATAAAACCGCGCCTTGTCGATCGCTTTCGGCGTTATCTGAAGTCTTTCAAGCAGCGTTTTGTTGATGTCGTGAACAATATTTCCCACTTCCAGTGGGATGGAAGTCATTTTTTTTAAGGCCAGAATTTTCTTTAAGGGGTATTCCGGATCGAACTTGGCGTAATAGTTGTAGTAATATTGACGTTTGCAGGTTTCAAAGAGGCTGTACCGGCTGACCGACCAGCCTAATTTTTGGCTGAAGACAAATTTTTTCATGGGTGTTTTAACTTGCTTTTAATCTCACGCAAAGCCGCAAAGTCGCAAAGGTTTTTTTTAAGTTTTTTGCTTTTCTTTGCGTCTTGGCGCCTTTGCGTGGGACCTTTTTTATGGCCTTTCTATGGGTAGGCCCTCTTCAGGGTGAGATTCTTTATACTTCTGAATCATCCGCTTGGTTTCGTTAATCCGCTTGGTGATTTTGATGGACCTTGGGCAGTTTCTGGTGCATTCAAAATGATTCTGACAGGGCCAGACCCCGTCAGGCGCGTTTAAAACCGGCAGACGCTTTTCAAATCCTTTGTCCCGGCTGTCCCCCAGAAAGCGAAAGGCCTGGACGATCGCTGATGGTCCCAAAAACGCTGTGTTTTCCCCCACAATGGGGCAGGCGGAAAAACAGGCGGAGCAGAGAATGCAGTTGGTGGCATCATCAAAGGCCATTCGCTCCGCGGGGGATTGCAGCCTTTCCCCTGCGGGAGGGGACTCTTCGTTAATGAGAAACGGTTTTACCGAGCGATAGCGTTTAAAAAATGCAGTCTGGTCAACGATCAGGTCCCGTTCCACCGGAAGATGCCGAAGCGGTTCGATGAGAACGGTTTCCCCTCCATGTTGTGCCACGTCCCGTACCAGGGTTTTGCAGGCAAGACGGTCTTTGCCGTTGATGCGCATGGCATCTGATCCACAGACCCCGTGAGCGCAGCTCTTTCGAAACCCTAAAGTCCCGTCCTGAAATCGCTTGATCCGCATAAGTGCATCGAGGATGCGTTCATTGGGTTCAGCCTCAACCTCAAAGTCCTGGTTGTGGGATTCCGCATCGGTCTCCGGGTTGAACCGTTTGATTCTAAGTGTGATGTCCATTGCTCGATCCTCAATATGTTCGGGGTTTAGGTGTCCAGAGGGAAACATCCACATCCCTGTAATCGAGTTTCACATTATCTTTTTCCAGATAGGCCAGGGTATGCTTCAGCCATTTGGGGTCATTGCGGTCCGGATAATCTTCTCGCCAATGGGCCCCCCGGCTTTCCTGACGGTTAAGGGCGGAAACGGCCGTGATCAATGATAGGTCGAGCAGGTTGCCCAGTTCGATGAGCTCCAGAAGATCCGTGTTGAAAGATTTTCCTCGATCTTCGGTTCGAACCAGGCGGTATCGTTCCCGAAGGCCTTGAATCTCTCCAATGGCCCGGGCCATATCGGTTTCATTACGGTATATGCCGATGTCTTCCATCATGGTACGCTGCATTTCATCGAGGATGTGGCCACCGTGGGGGGCTTTGCTCTTTTGGGTCAAACGCGCGATCCATTCTTGAGCGAAATCTGTCGCGTCAGCCTCAACGCCTGCGAGGTCCGTATGGTTCGTGTAATCGGCCATGTGACGGCCCGCACGTCGGCCGAACACCACCAGGTCCAGCAGGCTGTTGGTTCCCAGCCGGTTGGCTCCATGAACGGATACGCAGGCACATTCCCCCACTGCATAAAGCCCATCGATCAGTGTGCCCTTGCTGTCAGCCACGACCCGGCCGTGAACATCCGTGGGAATACCGCCCATGCCGTAATGGGCCGTCGGCAGCACCGGGATGGGGTTTTCCGCTGGATCGATACCCAGGTAGGTTTTGCAGAAATCGGTAATGTCCGGCAGTTTGCTTTGAAGGGTCTCTTTTCCTAAATGTGTGGCGTCCAGATATACGTAGTCGTCTATTTTCCGATCCCCGCGAATGCCGTTACCCGCCCTGATTTCAGTCATGATGGCACGGCTTACCATGTCGCGTGGGGCCAGGTCCAGCAACGTCGGTGCAAAGCGTGCCATGAACTGCTCTTCCCGGTTGTTCCTTAAAATACCCCCTTCTCCGCGAACCGCTTCCGAGATGAGTATCCCCAGACCCTTGATGCCGGTGGGGTGAAACTGAAAGAATTCCATATCCTGAAGTGGAATGCCCCGTCTGGCTAGAATGGCCGGTCCATCCCCCGTGTTGGCGTAGGCATTGGAGGTTATTTTGAACATGCGGCCGAAACCGCCCGTGGCAAAGAGCACGGTTTTGGACTCATAGACATGGATTTCGCCCGTTGACAATTGGAGTGTCACCACCCCGGCGCATTGTTTGTTTTTCAATACCAGATCCAGGACCTGGTACTCGTCAAAAAAATGGACTCCGTTTTTGATGCACTGTTGGTAAAGGGTCTGCAAGATCATATGACCGGTGCGGTCCGCCGCGTAGCAGGCCCTCCTAACGGGTGCCTCGCCAAAATTGCGGGTGTGTCCGCCAAAGCGGCGTTGATCGATGCGGCCGTCCGATGTGCGGTTGAAAGGGAGTCCCCGGTTTTCCAGATCATAAACAGCGTGCACCGCTTCCTCGGCCATGAGCAGCGCCGCCTGCTGATCCACCAGGTAATCGCCCCCTTTAACCGTGTCAAATGCGTGCCACCGGGGTTCGTCTTCTTCCACGTTGCCCAGCGCCGCACTGATGCCTCCCTGAGCGGCTCCCGTGTGACTGCGGACCGGGTAGACTTTTGAAAGGACGGCGGTTTTGGCCCGAGCGCTTACTTCGAGTGCTGCGTAGAGACCGGAACCGCCCGAACCCACGATGATGGCGTCAAATGTGTGTTTCAAGTGAAATCTCCTCTATTTCAGATGATTTTCCAGCCAGCCTTGCATATCGCCCAGCACCTGATCCCGTTCCGGCTCATTGAATATCTCATGATACAACCCCTCATAGATTTTGAGGGTTTTATCCGTCGAGCCCACCGTTTCAAAGAGCATTCTCCCGCCGGCCGGGTCCACCAGTTTGTCCGCACCGCCCTGAAGCAGCAATATGGGCAGGGTAATTCGGCCCGCTTTCCCGGGAATGCTCCCCATAGCCTGGAGGATTTCCGCTGCCAGCCTTGCTGTTGTTTTCCCGTTGTGGACAAGGGGGTCTTCCACATAGGCCTTTACCACGGACGGATCCCGGCTTACCCCGTTTGCATCAAGGCCGATGAGTCCGATTTTGGGCAGCAATACGGAAAAGACTTTGCCGGCTAAAATGGTGGCGGATGAAATATTGTCCGGAATTTTCACCGCTCCACATCCGGAGAGGACCGCGCCCGCAAAATCTTCCTGCCGACGGGTCAGGAAAACGGCGCTTACCAGACTTCCCATGCTGTGCCCCACCAGGAAGAGCGGGGCGTCATTGTGCAGGGTGCGAACCTTATCCAAAAAAGCGGCCAGGGTTTGCGTGTAATTTTTAAATCGGTTGATGTATAATCTTTTGCCATGGGATTTTCCATGGCCCGGCAAATCAAAGCCATAAACTGCGTAACCCTGTGGTACAAAATGGTCGATCAGATTCATGTAGCGGCCGCAGTGTTCGGCAAGACCGTGCACCACGAGCATTACGGCTTTCACATCACCTTCCGGAAGCCAGCATTGATGATAGATATGCGCATCNCTGTTTTCGTTGAGAAACCCTTCTTCATGCTTCATATCGCCTCCCTTATCGTGTAAACTGCCAAACAGTGTCTTCCACTTTGACCTTTAGGATTCCGTCACTGTCCCTTTGCCGCCAGATTCAGCTGGATGGTTACCATATTCTCTTTCACCTCACCTTTACCAGAACTTTCAGTGGTTTTTAGCCGGTTTGGAGGGACCCCGCCGACGGTTGACAATTCGGAAACCACAGCCTCAGCACGCTTCCGACCTAGCTCTGAGAGCGCATTTTCAGCCAGTGGCTGTTGTTTTTCAAGGTTCTGGAAAAGCGCTTTATAATAACCGGCAGCATCAGGTTTTGGGGCCTTTGATGATGCTTTGGGTTCGGGTTTTTTCTCGGCTTTTTCCTCTCCTTTGGGCAGAGAAGGTGCCAGTCCGTAATCTTTTTTCAATGCCGCCAGCTCGGCGGGAGCCATCCGCTCAGCGGCCAGCCCATCAAGGGCCTTCCGGGTGAGTGAATCCGTTGTGTTCAGCGGTTCCATATTCAAGTTCTGTTCTGTGATATCTGTTCTGCCCATCCGTTTAGCCAGAACCTGCCTGATAGCCAGATGTTTTAATACCGCCCCGTCCGCTTCCGGTTCATATTGACCCTGGATCTCAACGGCCAGTTGGGGGCGCTGCTTAATAGCGCCTGCCAATTTGGCCAGTTTTTCCTTCTCCGGCGGCGTAATGCGCGACCGTCCCACTTCAAAATTCACGGCGCCCAGGTCTTCTTCATTCCCCCCCACGAGGGATGCCAGCGCCCTGAACGGGGCCGTGACGATTTTGGTGAGAACATTCGCCAGGGCTTTCCAAACCAGATGGCCGTAACTGAATTCCGGGTCGTCAAGGCTGCCGGCCACTGGAAGCCCCAGCTGAATGCGATGGCTTGAATCTTCCAGAAGGGCGATGGCCAGATCCAGCGGCAAGTCCATGGCCTCAGACCCTTCGATCCGGTCCCCCAATTCAAGACTCTCCACGATAATCTGGTTTTCACCTTTGAGTCGGCTGTCGACAACGTTATAATAAAGATCCAGTGAGATCTTGCCGGAGTTAATTTTCCTGCCGGCGAATTTGGCTGAATAGGGGGTGAGGCGGGTCATCTCCACGTTGCGGAAAACCATTTTTACATCGCTGTAACCTTTTGTGTTGAGGGGTGTCAGCTCACCTTTGATGGTGGCCGACCCGTACTGATCTACCTGCCCCTCCAGCGCCATGACAATTTTGCGATCCGGTGTAGAGGAGAATCCGTTGATGGCGCCGTTCAGCTTATGGATTTTGGCACCAAAGGGGGGCACAAGGCTCAAGTCGGCAAAGTCCACTTCAGCATCTTTGATGCGAACTTGGTTGACATCAACCGGGAATGCTTTGTTGGGTTTTCCTTTTGAGATGATTTTATCATCTTTTAGGGGGGATGCTTTTGCGGTCGGCTTTTGGCCTGAAACCAAGACATTTTTCAGGTTGATACTGCCGTCTTTTTTGATAATGAACTGGCCTTTCAGATGATCCAGGAGAACCGTTTCGACCTCCAACTTGCCCGGAAGGGTGTTGAATTGAATCCCGTCTATGTTCAGCAGATTCCAGCTCACAAACGTCTTTCCGCTTTCCGGACGAATGAGCGCCAGTTTTTTGATGCCGCCGCTCCCTTTGAAATCGAGGGCATCCCCGGTCCCCTTATCTTGATGGAAAGTCACATCCCCTTTGACAAAAAGTTTTCCTGATTCCAGTGAAGGGATCAGAAATTCCCTGAGGTAGGGTTTCAGGGGTGTTAGGACCACATCATCGGCTTTTATGGACAGGGCGACGCTCGGAGCCTGCATATCCACACGCCCCTTTATGGCAGCATTACCCCCTTCAGCAATATCGAGGCCTAGTTTGAAATCAAATGGGGCTTTGGGTGGGTTTTGAAAGTCGGTGACTTGGAGGTTAATGTTTTTCAAGCGGTAACGTTTGGGGGTCTTTAAACTCCGATCTGACAATTGCATCCCGAACTTTTCCATGCGGATAGCGTCAAGGTGAATCGACCATGGATGTTGTTCGTCTTCGGCCGCTTTCTTGACTTTGGTAATTTCCCGGCGAACGGCCCCCACATTCCCCGGAGCGGTGAGCTGGACCAGATTGATGGCCCCTTCTTGGGTCCGCCAAACGGCTGCGTCTCCGCCCTGGAGTGAAATTTCCTTGACCAGCACCCGACGGGCAGCCAGGTCCACCTGTCCACCGCGAATGCTGGCCCGTGGCAACGTCAGCAATTCTTCGGCCTCATCCATTTGGCGAAACGCCAGACCGTCTAAATCGACACCCATTTCGCTGATGATGGCCTGGGTTCCTTGTCCGGATATCCGCGCTTCGGCTTGAAGGGATATGCCAAAACTTTCAAGATTCACACTGATGGGGTGCAGGCGGCTGTGGTCCTCGAATTTGATGCCCATATCTTTCAAGGCAATGTTTTCCATGCGTATTTTAAACGGGGGCGTGTTGTCTTCTGATGTGTTTGAGGTGGGTACAGTTTCTTGTTGAGGTTTCGTCGCCAGAATATTTTCCCAGCTGAGCCGGCCGTCTTTTTCTACCGCCGCGATCAGGTTGCCGCCGGACAGGGTTAATCGGCCCACCGTCATGTCTTTTTTTTCCAGGTCAAAACGTCCGTTATCCACACGAATGGCATCGATGGACAGGGCGGCGTTTTGAGTGTTCATGACCTTTAAGGATAGATTGTCAAGCTGCAGGTTCAAATCACTGACCTTCACCTGCGGCGCTTCTGCCGTATAATCAAAACGGTAATGGCCCTCAAGACCCAATATCCCTTCGGGGCTTTCTATTTTCAAGGCTTCTTTCACAAAATCCCAGGCAATCTTCGTATGGATATTCTTCAGCTTGAATTCCCCTTCGCTCCAGATAGGGTGTAAGGATATCTGACCACTCCATTCCAGGGTTCCGTCATGGGGCAGTCGGGCCACAATTCGGTGCGGGCCCTTATTTTCGGGCAGGGTGGTCAAATCGGTTATTTCAAGGTTGATCGGTTTGATGGCTATTTCAGCGGTTGTGGGGAGAGAGCGGTCACGGATATGGATATGGCCATTCGACAGCTGAATACGCTCGAAATAAAGCCTGGGTGGGGGTGAATCGGCTGTGGGTTCGGAAGGAGCTGCGCCAGGACTGTCTGGTGAAAGGTTTTGAACCAGACGGTCAAGGTTAATGGATTTGTCCGGAGCCACATCCACTTGAAGTACCAGGCCGTCCAGGGAAATATCGGCAAATGTCCATGCCCAGCGAAAGAGGCTTTTCAATTCAAAATCCATGAAGAACCGGTTAAAGGCCAGAATCCCTTCCCCATCCGCCTCTTTCAATGCCAGATCGGATAACTCTAATGTCATTNNATATGGATTAAGGCGTATCTTTTCAATTTGGAGGGTTCGGTTTAAATCTTTGGTAACATAGTTCTTCAANTGGCTCTTAAGGATGTACGGCAGCAGAAAAAAGCCCGCCAGCGTGTAGATCAGAATGGAAAAAACAGCAATCAAAAACAATTTGCTGGTAAAGATGCGTCGGATGACGGATTTGTTTTTTTGCGGGGATGCTTTCGCTGCTACTGCCTTTTTCATGGGAGGTCCCTCTATTTTTTGGTGTGAAGCAAGTTGTCAATTTTTAAACCAGCTAACGTGAAAAATACCGGATCAGGGCCCGTTTTCTGCCGGCGATGCGCTGGTATTTTTCCCGCGGGTATCCCAGTGCGATAACGGCATAGGCCTTCTCATCATCGGGTATACCAAGCCATTTGAGGATTCGCCGGTCCCTTTTCATGGCCTCAATGGCAAATCCGATAAGGCAGGTGCCTAAGCCTAGAGCGTGGGCCGAAAGCAGTATGTTCTGTGTGGCTAAAAGGGCATCCTCGGCCGGGCAGGAGGCATCATTTTTGGAACCCACCACAATGGCGGCCGGCGCTCCGTGAAACAGCAGGTCTTTACCTTCTTTCTCCCATAATGCGAGCCCTTCGCGGATTTTTTCGTAGAAGTTCTNAAAATAGAATTCNANNTCAGGTTTGCCCAAGAGNTGCATCCCCTTCCTNAGATAGACGTTTTCNGCGGTNCGNTTCATCTTGNGGAAGAAATTANCGANCCATTGGNCCAGCTGCAGAACCGCAAGCCGGTCAGGGAGTAGGGTAAATGTCCACTGTTGGGAGTTGGTTCCTGAAGGGGCTGAAATACCAATTTTCACNAGGTCTTCCAGGACATCCTTTGGGACCGGTTTGGCTTNATAGTTNCTGCAGGAACGCCTGGACTGCATGAGGTTGACCAGTTCCTGGATATTGCCCTTNCCAAAAGGGAGCCATGCGGACGTGGCTTCAAAGTTTTTGAAAGTGGATAGGNCCGGGTCCANNGANGCAACCNGAATCGCACCGGTGGGGCAAACGGCCATACAATGACCNCAATTCATNGACTCAGTGCCGGTCACGATCGCCTTTTTCCCCTTCATGGTGATGGTATCCGACGGGCAGACTGCCACACAGCGGCCNCAGCCGTTGCAGAGTGTTTCNTCGATGGTGGTGGTAACGGTTCTGTCCAACATTAGGGTATCGCTCCAGATGGATGAAGGTTTGCTTGATACGATNGATCCGTAAGTNTCTATATGTACGGCAACCTGGAAATTATGTCAAAAAATATCANNTTTTGCCAGGATNACGGNTGTTGCCGGAATGGTGAAATGATTTCCGCTTGGATCTTGACTAATAGAGGGCATGAAGACATAATGCATCCCTGAAAGAAATGGTGCGAATGTCGCTGTGACCGCGCNCNNCTTGTTTCTGAAACCAAAGGGAGAAAGATCTTGAATGATACGGAATTGAAACAANTTNTGCTGATCGCTGTTCNAGCATCCATGAAAGCGGCCTCAGCCATTATGGATGTTTATTCAAGGGCTGATTTTAATGTGGATATGAAGTCGGATGATTCGCCGCTGACGGATGCGGACCGAAAAGCCCACCAGATCATTGTGAAAGCCCTAAAGACCACACCGGTTCCTATCTTGAGCGAGGAAGGACGGAATATCCCGTACCATGAACGAAAAGGATGGGAACGCCTGTGGATTGTTGATCCTCTCGATGGTACAAAGGAGTTTATCAAGCGAAATGGAGAGTTTACGGTAAATATTGCACTTGTTCGGGGTGGTTCCCCTGTTTTTGGCGTTATTTATGTCCCTGTTTTGAAAAACCTCTATTTTGGTGGTCGGAATTTGGGCTCTTACGGCTGTACCCTTGAGATGAAAGACCTCCCTGAGAATTTGGATGAATTGATCAAAGCGTGCGAAAGACTGCCGTTGCCTGTATCCCGTTCCTCCTATGTGATCATGGGGTCGCGCTCCCATGCGGGTCCTGAATTGGAGGCGTTTGTCGAGCAGAAACGAAAGGAAGAGAAAGAAGTCGAATTCATATCGGCGGGCAGTTCTTTAAAGATATGCCGGGTGGCGGAAGGCGCCGCGGACATCTATCCGCGCCTGGGGCCCACCATGGAATGGGATACCGCCGCGGGTCAGGGCATTGCCGAGGGTGCGGGCCGAAATGTGACGGTGTGGGAAACGGGAGAACCGCTGATGTATAATCGAGAGGATCTTCTGAATCCTTGGTTTGTGGTTCAGTAGCAACGATATTAAGGGGTTTAATGGAAAATATGGAAAGGGATTTGAAATGAAAGGAATTATTCTGGCTGGCGGGTCCGGGACCCGACTTTATCCCATAACCCGTGTTGTCAGCAAGCAGTTGATGCCGGTTTATGACAAGCCCATGATCTATTATCCCCTATCTGTTTTGATGCTGGCGGGCATTCGGGAGATACTGATTATTTCAACCCCTGAAGATTTGCCTCGGTTCAGGGAGCTTTTGGGTGACGGCGCCGGGATCGGGCTTTCCCTCTCATATCGGGAACAACCCAGACCCGAAGGATTGGCGCAGGCGTTTGTCATAGGAAAGGATTTTATTGGTGGCGACACCGTTGCCCTGGTTCTGGGGGACAATATTTTTTATGGGCACAATCTGTCCGCTATCCTTCAAAGAGCGGCAGGCCTTGAGAAGGGCGGGGTTATTTTCGGCTATCTGGTGCGGGATCCTGAGCGGTACGGGGTGGTGGATTTTGATGAAACGGGAAAAGTCACCAGCATTGAGGAAAAACCGGAAAATCCCAGGTCAAAATATGCGGTTCCCGGGCTTTACTTCTATGATAACCGGGTGGTCGAAATTGCCGAGAATCTGAAACCGTCACCCAGGGGGGAATTGGAAATTACCGATGTCAACCTGGCATATTTAGAGCAAGGAGCCCTTCATGTAGAGCTTTTGGGGCGTGGTTTTGCGTGGCTCGATACCGGGACCCATGAGTCACTGCAGTTGGCGGGGGATTTTGTCAAATCGATCCAGCATCGCCAGGGATTGAAAATTGGCTGCATCGAGGAAATTGCCTTTCGACTTGGCTACATCGACGCCGATCAGATCAGGGCGTTGGCAAAAGATTTGCTCAAGAATGAATATGGTCAGTACCTGATGGAAATTATTGAAAGTGAGGATCCCAGG
>JGI11705J14877_10002216_pt1 | contig 10615 bp, 16 predicted proteins | sample Etolaghawater15m_FD_14877 | JGI IMG/M metagenome (IMG submission 14877) | reverse complement strand
CTCATATTCACTTAACTTTGTTGTCCCCAGTAGTGGCATCGGTTGCGTCCTTGCTTCGTGATTGTGAACGACGCCGCGCTGGCCGCGGCTTAGACTTTGGTGGGGTTAGATACACCTCACGCTTTACTAGTTCTTGATACCTTTCCGTCCATGGATGGTCTGGAAAGTGATGCAACCAACAACCAATCGCGTTCTTGATTAACCAGTCATCAGTCTTCATTTGTTTTGTCATTAACTAATTGTTTTGCATCCCTTGTCATAAGGGTTTCTAGTTTGACGTGGTCTACACGTCCATGTGGTGAATCATAGTCACAGAAGTAGAAGCGCAAAGCCTCAGCCAATAGCAAAGACATCATCTGTTCTTGATTACGTAGCTCAGCATCTGCTACCTCTTGCAGCACAACCATTTGTGCGTCGTTGAGTGTGTAGTTGTTCATGCGGAAAGAATAAAAGACTTACGATCGAGTTGATGAACAATGTGTACAAGTTGCGTCCTTGTGATTAGACCCTTCTTGTAATCTTGCATGGCTACAATTTGTAGCTCACGTATCTGTGATTGGGTCACATCATTAAACCTCTTGTGAACAAAGCCGCGCTCATTGCGTCGGCAATAGGTAAGCCAGGCATTGCACCTGGCATGGAGGCTTAAACCTCTACCTAAGTGGAACAATCAAGCAGCGACGAGATCGCGCTCCTTGACTGCGTCCTGGATGTCGTCAACGTAGTGATCAGCTATGTCATGCCAATCCACGTCGTTGATGGTTGCGTTCATGATGTCCTGCACAAAGCAGTTGTCAGTGTCAACAACCTCGTCGAGATAAGACTCAACGTACTCTTGAATCCATGAAGCTAGATAACAACGAATGCCATCTGCGTCCATGTCATCAAATACACCTGACTCCACATCATCTGTGAAGTCCAAGCAATCGAAGTGCAGGTTGACCAACCACGTGGCGTAGTTAGTCCAGCCGTTGTACTTCTGTGTGTCCATGATTGACTAAGTGAAACAATAAAAGGACCGAAGGTCCAGACTGCAGCAGGGCGTTGCACCCTGCATGTGAGCTATGACTCAAGCAGTGACAGGCATCTGAGATGCAAACAACACATCGAGAACACGACACTCACCAAACAACCGAGTCTTACAATCGTAAGGAAGCAAGTTGTCATTAACCCACAAACCTAGGCTCATGTTTGGGTTCATGAGAAGGTTGAGGATTGCACGTCGAGATACACATGTGTACTCGTAGACGTTACCCTTTGAAAATGCAACCTGGACGATTGCACGGATAGGGTCAACGTACATGACCTCTACACAGTCAGAAGTACGTACAGGAATTTGAATGAACATAGAAACAATTGAAGTGAACTAATGCGTCCTTGATTAGCAGCGTTAGCTGCGTCCTTGACGCAATACCAAGCAGCCCGACTCAAACGGGCAGGGCGTCGGTGCACCGTGCTGGTGTGCCATGAGCAAACAAAGCGTGTGGCTCCGCTGTCTATGTGCAACGTATCTGCCACACCTCCCGGTCAAGTACCCATGCCGGTCGTCGCTACCCACCAGTTAATCTGGAAGTGGTGTGCTTATTCAGTTGTCAAGGTTCTGAGGCAGTGAGTGGTGATTGAAGATCGAGACTCTCCTCACCCTTAGCAGGGAGAGTCGAGATCAAGATCATCAAACCACTCAACTGGGAGCACCATAGCAGCACGGCAACCATTGCCAAGCCGCAACAGTGTATCAGGCTGTACCGAGAGGACAGGAGACCCATTGTCAATGCTGGATTGATTAGCCCTGCTTATAGTTGCATAAGTGGTGCTTATACAACTGAGATCCATTGGTATGACTAGGTTTTCTCAACATTCTCAAGAGGGCGCAACAGATAGAACCACATAGAGACACGCAAACCAACTACCGCGCGTGCCTGATGTGCGCGTGTTTCTTCTAAAACCCAGTCCCCTCCGTTAGTTTGTAGAACTAACGCGGCCTTTCGACCCCCCTATGGGGGTGCTGCGTCCCTGTATATACGTTAATAGGCTTCAGAAATTTGTGTCATTTTTTCATCCGGCTCTATTCTGATGACACACTCGTAAGCAATACCATCATCTTGTATACTTTGTATCCTGTATTTACCAGGACCAACGTTAACAAAGCCAGCAATTAGACCACTAAGGATGTATTCACACATTTACGTCACCATTTTAGTGTTGTCGTTAGGTTCCTCTACGTGTGCTTCCGGTCCAAACCCTTCCTTTTGAATGCGTTGCATATCAAGGTTTTGTTTTGGTTGAACCTTTGTTAGTAGATCTTCCATCCATTCATACAAGTCTTTGGATGATTGGAGGAATTTAGCACTACCAAGGAGTTGTTTCATTTGTTTGACTGTACGGATACACCGTGCAGAGCCTTTATACGCTACGGAGAAGTAATGAGGACCTTCTCTCATACGTTGAAAGGCTATATATAGACCATTATTGTTGTGTATGTACTCTGGTTTTATCATTACTTATGTGTGTTTTAAAGACAGTAAACACAGAGTTGATAAGTAGAAACACAAAGCGTTTCCAAAATCAACCAGGAGTTAGTACAAGTTAAATCAATGTGTCTTTTGGTCTACTTGTCTTTGGGCGGTACTTACGGAATGTCCGTCTCGCTGCGCTCGACCTGGACATTAATAAAGGGGATGGTTTGTCATCCCCAAAGGTACAAAAGGAAGAGTACACCCACTCTCTTCCCCCTGTATACGGGTCGGACCGCACTAAACCCAGGTGGGGACTGAGGTCTTAGGATTCCCTCTTGCTTGTCTTCTTTGGTCAATATTCATGCCAAGAACCATGTGATTTGCAGCAGCTTGAGGGTCATCTTGCCATTCAGCGAGCATTTCATTCCACTCTTCCATCTTGCGTGATTTAACTGCTTCATGAGCAGAGATAGCAAAAGCATCAGTGAAGTATTTGACGCCTTGAGCTAAGCAGTCAATTCTGTCATCGTGTTTTACTGCACCTTTTTCACGGCACATACGAGACATCTGGTAGAAGAGCATATACATGAGACGTTTTTCTGGAGCTTCATCAGGGTTAGATTTAAAGTCCCATTCAATAACTGATCTGTCTATAACAAGCCGGTGTTGATTAAGTACTGGCTCAAGGCTGTCAATGATTCTGTCTTCTTTACGTACAGTGGCACGGACCTCTTCGACGTCAATGGCTTGATGGGTCTGCTGTAGGTGTTTTTTGAACAATTCTGCAACAATACCATCACCAAAGTTAGTTTCAATAACCAGTTTCGTAACGCCATATTTCCTACAACCCTTCAGAATATCGAGTAACGTTTCGTCGGAGTACCCGTCTCTGTAAGCACGCATGTTGTGCAAGTACAAGAAACCGTTGTGTTGGGAGATATAAGCTGCCGTCGTTTCATCCGTGCCTCTTCCCGACGGATCAACTGAGCAGATTGTTTCTTGGTAAGGATGCCATTCCCCTTGGAGTTGCATTGGAGAATAGAAATAATCTCCAGGGAGGCCAACAGTTGGGAGTTCTTTGATAATGTTTTTGGGGTCTGAGCACCAGACAACGGAGTCAGGAGCAGAAGTAGGGTTGACACTGGTAACAACCAGATCAGAGCATTTAAGGGGGAACTTTTCACTGTCAGATAGGGTAGTGTCTAGTTGGAACTGCAACATGAAGTTGCTACGACCCATAGATGCTTCACGTTCTATTAGGTCTTCATCTGTAAATCTGTCTGGATCTGTTACGTCCCAAGCTTTGGCACCGTTATCGATATCGGCTTGGAGTTGAGGAGCAATGAGCCCTTCGTAGTTAGCAAGAGACCGTGGGATGCGGGCTGGCCACACGAATGGCCTGTAATTCCGTTCGGCAAGTTTCCTGTAGACAGTAAAGGTAGTCTGAGGAGTACCGAGATACATAATTCTGGAATCATCTTTAGGTGTAAGGATGGATTCTGCTTCTGTGCAAAGTTGAAGTAGCTTTTCACGCATGAGTTCTGTCATCGAGTTACCAGGAACTTCGATGTCATCAAGGATCATGAGGTCAGCACGGCTACCAGTAAGCTGACCAGTGATTCCCACTGATTTAACAGACGGAGCTTGGTGAGGAGTGCAGTTAACGTCAAAAGATATGCGGGACCAACGGGAGTCATCAGATTTAGGACGCAAGTGAACCAGCCAAGGTGTTTCAATGATCAGCTTCTGTAGAAAGATGGACATGTTGTCTGCACGTTCTTTAGAAGCCGAGATAATCATGATTTTTTTCTCGGGGTTATTGAAGAGCGTCCAGAGGACAAAGGCTCCAGTAATCCAAGACTTACCGACTCCTCGGAAGGCTTGAATTTGTAAACGCTTAGGACCGTGTTGGAGATAGTCAGCGATAGCGTATTGAGCACGAGTTGGAGAAGGGAGGTCAAGCTGCTCCCACAGAGCTTGCAGAAACAGCTTGAAATCGCCCTGTAAGGCGTTTAAAACGGTGGACATATAGATACTTACCTAAGTGGAGAGAAGGACGGCTTGTGGTGGGTTACAGCGGCCTTAAAAAGTCACATAGTGTCAAAGTAATCACCATTTTTGTACTTTTTAGAGCCGTCTTTATAAGCATTCATAGCGCCTTGTACAACACCATTAATAGCGCCATTTACGGCCTTACTGGCTTTGCCGTCTGTAACACGATCTGCAAGTTCAAGAGCTGCATCACCATATTCGGCAATCATGCTTGCACCATATTTGATAGGCAATCGAGGTCTAGGACTACGACCCATCAATATGTCTTTTAAGCGATCATTGCCATTAGTCATCCACTCTAAAAAACGCTGAAGCTCAGCACTTTGTGCAGCCTTCTTAAGATTAGTCTTATCACCAATAATTTTGCGATTATCAGGCCGATTACCTAAAGGTCCGTAAGATTTTTCTAAACGCTCGATATGTTTCTGCGCCTCATCGGGGGACATTCCTTCTACAGTATCCCCTAAAAGTTTTAAATCAATAGTATGATCAATGTGAACATTTTTACCTTGTTTACGTAGAGAGCGAGCTTTATACTCTTGACGGCGATTACGGTTTTGCTCTTCTTTGGTTTGGGGTGGTCTTAGCTTGGTATTGGATGTACGTTTAGAATCTCCGTTATCACCGCGTGGAGAAAGGCGAATATCTGAACGTTGAGATGATAAATTGCCAGCTTTAGTTTTAAGAGGAGGTCCTTCGTACCCAGTAGCTTTATATGCATCAGTTAGGTTACCTTTATTAGTACGAAGCCACTCCTGCACTTTTGCAGGTGTTGACATAAAAAAAAGCCGCCCCTTTTGGAGCGGCGGATAAACTTTGTCTTAGTGCAATTATTGAGTATGTTTAGCTAGTACGTATTCACGCAAACGGTTAACGCCAAACGTGGTACGCATAAACTCTAGGTATGGTTTGCTTGCCTTTTTCTGATTACATTTTTGACAGGCTGGTACGATATTTGAGGCGACGGTTTCGCCACCAGCACTGCGAGGAACAACATGATCGAGAGTAAGATTAGATAATTCATAAGTCTTTCCACAATATACACATGTGCAGTCAAAATGTTCTTTGAGGGCTTTACGCCACATCTTTTTAGACATAGAACTGTTCATGGTAATTAAGTTGTACAGGTAATGTTCAGGAGTAGGAAGCAAAGGAGTCATTAGGCTCGGTATCGTTTGTTATTACCGTGGCCATTACGAGCACGGTTAATCTTCATTGATTCACGGGCTAAGCGTCCCTTGCTGTCATGAGACATGTCGGGACCACCTTTTCCGTAGACACCTGCTTTACGTCTAGCTTTATTTAGTTTGGATCGATATTCAGATTGGCCAGGTTTCTTGTTATATGCACGCATATAGCTGCGATGCTTAGCTGCAGCTTTTGGATTAGCGGCATAGAACCTGGAGGTTTTACCGTTTGCCATAGAGACGGGACTGAACCATTTCAGGGTCTACTTTTGGAAGAATAGAAGAGAGTTTGTCTAAGGGGTTACCTTCAAAAGCAACCCCAGAGATAGATCATTTTTATGTAGCCAATCGCAAGCTGCTTTCAGGTCCTGAGCTGTAGCTTCGCCGCTTTTAATCCGTTTAAGAAACTCCTCAGTAACTAGATTATGCAGCTCGTTAAATTGGTCTTCTGTAGCTTTGCGATTACCCATAATTATTCCTTCAGAAGGTTTGCACGGACGATGGCTACAGCCTGATCATCCAAGTTGTTGTCGGTACGTTTGGCCAAGGCATCAAGCATGTCTACAAGGAGCTTGTGGACACGACGAGAGCCAAGGAGGTTAAAAAGAATGGGGCGAATAATAGCGATCATTGTTTAATAAGGGTGAGTTGATCAAGTTTGTTTTCAATACGGACCATATGGTCTTCCATTGATTTGATGATTGCCGCCAGATCAGCTTTAGACACATACTTTTCTGCAATACGCAATTCAATACCGTCAACACGGCGGTCATGCTCAGCTAGGCGGTCATAGAGGTGGTTGATGCGGGTGTGTAATCTATTAGTGAGAGCTGCTACCCCAGCTGCAGCAGCTAAGGCAGCAGTAACAGCGGCTTCTACCATTTGATTGGAGAGTAGGAGTGTTAGTTGATATTTAAAGAATCAGACTTGCCAAGGGAGACCAGAGGCTTTAGTAGGAGCACGTTGCTCATCCAGTTGAGCCTGAAGAGCAGCTTCAATCTCTTGTACTTTTTCGTCACCACCAATCTTTTCTTTGACCCAACCGATAACTAGTTCTTCAGTTAGATCAGAGAAAGGAATCAGTGTTTCAGGCCGCTCAAAACCAATTGAACCGTACGCACCGATGGAATAAGAATCGTCCGAGGCATTTACGGAATAATGAGCAGTAAAAACATAACCGTCAACAGTTTCGCGGTCGAGTTGATTAATAGTCCAAGTAAAAGTTGTCATTTTATAAAATAATTTAAAAGGGTGAATGTCCCGTAGAGTTACGGGACTGGTTAAGTAGTAGTGTCAAAGACTACTGGGCCTAACTGGTGTAAGCAGCCAGACCCAGATGTGAAGGGGACTACGACGCCTCAAGGGCTGATAGCCGAGCTTCCAAAGAAGCGATTATTTCCTGCTGCTGTTGAACTGCCTTAATCAATACAGGACAAAGCTGCGATTGATCGAGTGTCCAACGGTCTTCGCTGTCGTGATCAATCGATCCGTCCTCCTCTTTGCGAGGAGCATTGACAACAAAAGGCAGGACTTCAACAAGTTCCTGAGCGATTAAGCCAGTCCATTTACCGCGAGCATTACGATTGTTGTGACTTGTGTCAGTCGGATCGTTCCATGTGAAGTCTCTAACTTTAATCTTGGAAACAGCGTCAAGTGCATCTAGCTTTGTGTCTTCGATATTTTCCTTAAGTCGTGCGTCAGAGCTTACTTGGATAGCAGCATTGCCGATGTAAAGCGTAGTAGTAGCCGCAAGAAATGAAGAGGTTCCAATAGAAGCGGCGCCAGCGGAACCACTCATATACACACGTGTAGAAGATCCACCTTGGAACTGCAAATATACATCCCCTGCCTGATTTATCCTCATCCGCTCCGTCGGGCTGCTAGCACCGTCCGCAGTCGTGCTGAATACGAGGCGGCCAGGGTAGTCATTCGTTGCGGCTGTCCCATCTACAAAACCAAGAATTGAGCTATAGACACCGCCTGTATTATCAGCAAATAAAAGAGCACCTACTGAAGTGTTCGCAGCGGGTGTAGCTGTTCCAGCTTGAATACTTAAAAGTCCATTACCGCTAGATGAATAACTATTTCCTCTAATCTGCAATCTTGCGAACTGACTATCGCCCGCGCTGGCACTAGAAGACGTACCAACTAAGAGCCTGCCGCTGGAGTCGATGCGTGCTCGCTCAGATGAACCAATCGAAAAGCTTAGAGGATCACCAGCGGTTACATGTATGTCATAAACACTTCCTGTTTGTCTAAAGTTTAAGAAGTTGTTGTTTGCTGCTTCTAACCGCAAGACAGGATTTCCATCATTTGCGCCTGATTTGACGTGCAAACGTGAGTCGCTATTCGGAGTAGTGCCAATCCCTACACGGCCTGAGGAGTCGATAACTGCGCGTGTGTTTGCAGCGGTGCCGAAACGAAAAACATCAGTACCGTGCAGATAGTCGATATACCCTCTAAAGGTACTAGTGCCAGTGCCATCACCGAAGTAAAGGCTAGAGGCTCCTGTTGTACTGCCGATAATTGAAATACCAGCATTTCCAGTGGTGTTGGCTACAACAAAATTATCAGCGTTGGAATCGTAGCTCCCAGGCGAACTAGTCCCTATGCCTAATCTGCCGCTGGAGTCGATGCGGACGCGTTCGTCTATGCCGCCACCATTTAAGCGAGTGTGGAACGTAAGTGCCCCATCTCTGTTAGCAGTTGTTGAGAAATCAGACTCTGCAAGACCATAGATTGCGGCACCTACAACACCGTTGGCAGGACCAAATTGAATCCCTGCTGTGTTGTTTGCCGTTGCGTTTTCGTTGATTAGCCGCAATAGATCCTGAGACCCAGAGCTTGTTGTATTGATTTGAAGGGGCACTCCAGGGCTCGTAGTCCCTACACCTACTCGATCAGTACTAGCATCAACAAATAACGTACCACTATCAACATTAAGGTCATCACCTGCATTAGTCAGGCTAACCTCAGTCCCACTACGGGTCCAAGTACCGGCACTATTTGTACCGATACTGGTCCATTTTTCACCGTCATATGTATAGACGATACCGTTTCCGGCAGTGTGGGTATCACCGGAAGACGGGCTATTTGGAAAAGTAATTGCTGTCATTAGTTAGTCTCCAGTGCGGTAATACGTGCTGCCAGGTCGGCATTTTGGGTTTCAAGGGTTTCGATGCGGTCCATTGCTTCTTGAAGTGCCTTAACAGCCTTCATGTAAAGCACAGAGTAGTTGACGCTCTTGGTGACGGTGCCAAGGTCGTTACCTTCTTCGTCAGTGTCAGGTGACTCCGAAACAAGACCAGGGGAGACCAGTTCAACCTCCTGTGCAATCACACCAATTTGAGTGAATGTTTCGTGGTTGGTAGATTCCTTGAAGTTGTACTTACGAACACGAATGTCTTTAATGTCATTCCACTGAGAAGCGGAATCAACAATGTTTTCCTTTAGCTTAGCGTCTGAAAGTCCAGTATAGGAGTTATTCGTATTCCTTACATTTCCATTAGTGCTGATATGAATTGAGGTTGTCCCGCTCCCAAGACTTGTAGCGCTATGTTGTCCTATAAATAAAGCAAAAGTAGTGCCCGCTGAATTTGAATTTTTGGAAACAAAGTTATTGCCTGCTCCAAATACATCTATTTCACCATTTTTATTAATACGCATTCGCTCCGTCGGGCTGCTGCTGCCGTCGGCAGTAGTGGAGAACACTAGGCGGCCTGGCATGTCGTTAGTGCCAGGAGTGCCGTCTACATAGGCTCTAATGGAGGCTCCAGCAACAAAGTTAGTTCCATCAGAGCCAGTAAATACACATTGGCCTAGCTCATCGTTTGCAATAACAACTGTCTGCCCACCAACAGAGTTTGATCTGTGTTTGGCAAAATTTAAAAGAGGACCTGCGGTATTGCTCTGCCCATAGGTTAAAAGTGTGCTTCTTGTGGTGCTGTTATTCGCTCCTTCAATTTGTAGGACAGGTGAAGTCGTACCGAAAAGATTGCTACGTGCGCTAGACGTACCAACTAAGAGGCGGCCTGATGAATCTATTCGTACTTTTTCAGAACCACCGATATTAAATATATGTTGAGCAGCTCGCGTATCAACAATTGAATACGCGCTTGTGTTTCTATTGTAATGAAGAACTTGATTCGTTGCAGTAGTTTGTTGAGGAATAAACTCAATTCCATCCTGCCCAGATGCGCTAATAACTAAACTAGAATTAGGACTCGTAGTGCCAATCCCTACTCGGGCTGAGCTATCAATGGTAATTGAAGTTAGGCCAGCAGCACCTAAATAAAGCTTGTCATCGGAATGTGAATACTGAATTGATCCTCTGTATTGAGCATCACCGGATGTTCCGTCAGCAAAAAAGATAGATCCTGCATTTGTGGTGCCAGATACAATGGATATGCCAGTATTGCCATTTTCATAAATAACTAAGTTATCAGCTGCAGCGTTATACGAACCTGGGCTACTAGTCCCTATGCCTACTGACCCGTCGGACGTTATACGCATCGCCTCAGTCGGGCTGCTTGCACCGTCTGCTGTGGTAGAAAATCTAAGAAGACCCGGATAATCATTAGATCCACTTGTCCCGTCTCCTGCTCCACTGATAACGGCATATTGATTGCCGCTTCCGTCTTCAAAAGTAATATCTCCAATGCCAGATCCTGAGGAGATAGTTGAATTTCGGCGCAAGCGCAACTGAGCGCCAAAAGTTGAACCAGCACTATTGCCTTGAAGAACTAAAGTATCATTGCTAGAGCTGCTAGAAGTCCCAACCAACACCCGCCCAGAGCTGTCGACAAACAACCTGCCCGTACCATTAGTTGCTACCGCTACTTGATCTGCACCTGGCGAGTAGATGCCAGTGTTTAGGTCGCCAGTAAAAGCGATCGAAGGCGTAGCTGCCGCTCCACCAGC
>JGI11705J14877_10002212_pt1 | contig 10624 bp, 22 predicted proteins | sample Etolaghawater15m_FD_14877 | JGI IMG/M metagenome (IMG submission 14877) | reverse complement strand
CTCGGAGCCTATGCCGCGCAGATGGAGCAGACCAGCAACAAGATCGAGACACAGGAACGCCTGCTGGAGTCCATCGAGCAGAATCTCCGGGATGCCAAGCAACTGACCTATGACATCGAGAAGCGGGTCAACGACAAGATCATCAGGTTTGAAGATAAAATGGACAAATTCGAAGCTAAGGTGGACGACACCAAAGCGGAACTAGAAGACAAACTCCAGAAGGCATTGGACAATCCGCTATCAGGAAATTGAAATGACCGACTTTGAAAAGGCTGACCTCAATGGTGATGGAAGCATCAGCAAACAGGAAATGGAAATCTACCTCGAAGCCAAGCGCAGAGAGATGGAGGACGAGGATGCCAAGCGGGACCAACAGCGTAAGATGGTCTGGTTTGCGTTGTTCGGAATGCTTGGATACCCATTGTTTGTGTTCGCCAGTGGCGCACTCGGATTTGATAACGAGTCCAAGATCATCGGCGATATGTCTGGCGTTTATTTCATGAGCGTCGGTCTAGTTGTATCTGCATTTTTTGGTGCTGATGCCTACGTAAAGGGTAAAAAGGATAAGAAAGATGACTGATGAACAAAGGCGTGATATAATGGAAGGCATTGCTGAAGCCATTGAGGCGCTGGTAACCCCTGATGGTCGAGAGCATCGTCGAGTGGTTGGGATACTTCAATCTATTTACAACTGCCTCGCAAGAGACTGCAAAGGAGACGAGCATGATCCCCATTGAATTAATGACGATGGCTGGGGGCGCAACCCTCGGTGGCATCTTCAAAATGATTGATAAAGCTCAGGAAGCGAAGAAAGCGCAGAATGAGATGATGATGAACATGATGAAGGCAAAGACCGAAGAGGCCGATGCTGCATCAAATCGTGCAACTAAAGCTGCCGATGCCGCCGCCGCTCGTGTGGGTAATGATCCATTTGCCAAGATGACCCGCCGCATCTTTGTGCTGTCCATGATTGGCTTGGGTGCATGGGCCATGATGGGTGGTCTAACGGGTCTCGATATTTTGGTTCCAGTAGAGCGCACGACCGGGTTCAATTTTATGGGCCTGATTGACACAACGAAGACCCAGACTGAATTTGTGCGCTTAGAAAATGCAATTGTTGCATTTGAGTGGCTCAAGATCAGTATTCTTGCAGCCGGTTCTTTTTACTTAGGTAAATCATAAGGAAACATCATGCGTAAGAAAAAAGCTGCATTTAAACCGTGCGCGCACTGTAAGTCCCCCGCTAAATGTAAAGCAGCGGGCAAGTGTTTGATGAAGGGGGCGAAGTAAAATGTCTTTGAAAAAAGGTTCTTCTAAGAAGACAATTTCTGAAAACATCCGCACAGAAATGAAAGCGGGTAAACCGCAAAAACAAGCAATCGCTATTGCCCTGTCTACTGCGGGAAAGTCTAGAAAGAAGAAACGTAAGAAAAAGTAAGCTATGGCCGAAACCTTAAACACACACCGTGCATCTCAGGACGGGGGAGTAGGCCACCATATTCGAGCGATCCGATCCTTGCGTCCCGCACTGGCCGGGGTGATCGCAGCCAGCTTTTTAACGGGGTGTGCTGAATTGCGCACTTTAACTATGACCAAAGATGAATTGCGCTTATACGGCAAGTTGGAGATCAATGAATGCCTGGATCCGACCGTTGTGTGTATTCATCCATAACTATGATACCAGTCGATATTGGTAGCCTCAATGACGGTGAAGAATTTTGGCTCGGCGGTATTAAATATGTGGTTCTTGAAAACACCGGCGCAAAGCTGGTAAAGTGCGCGGACATTAGACGGTCTGGCACGAATTTGAATTTAGGTCAAGAGACTACGGTAGAAATAGAGCGCTGACTACGGTTACGGTGGTCAGCAGCACCGTCTTTTTTGCCGCTTATTAAATAAGCTCCCAAACCGCTTGGGGGAAATTGCTGGTTGTGGTATCAACCCGCACCGCCTTCGGCACCAACACCTTTCAGTACACGCAATGTTACCGAGCGAACGATGTCATTTGCTGTAGTTTCAGTGTTTGGGTCGTCTACATCCGCTTGCGCAGCGTCGTCATCGTCATATTCTGCTTCGGTGTGGGCGTTTTTGATCACTGTCTCGACTTCTGGCAGCAAAATAGTGCTACCGTCATCTCGTGTCCCACCGACTTTAGCTGGTTCTACAATCGGCATCTTCAAACTCCTTCAAAAGGTACTTGCAATCCTGTACGATTAAATCGGCTTCGTGGTCTTTTCGATCACGCATGTATTGTAACACTCTCTTAATTAAACAGGTAGCCTTTTTAGCTACTTGTTCGTTATTATGGTATATGACTTCCCTTGATGACATCCAATTGCTCCTTTGTTAGTTCAATACGTGATATTGTTTTTTTACCATCCCACAATAACATTATGTTCTTTCCTTCGTCATTGTGCATAAAATAAATGCCCTTACCGCTCCCCTCATCTGGTTCATCTTTATACGTGCGATTAATTGGATCAAACACGTAATCACAATATGAGATAAAACCGTAACATCTGTTATCATTACTATGAGTCTTCATGCGCTGCGCTCCACCAGTTGGTTCCTACACCATAATCGGTGCGAATGGGTACTCGGATCTCAGGATGGTCCTGAATAACCCGCTTCACTTCATCAAGAACACCCCTATCGGGGGTCGATAAATTATATTCATCGTGCACATTGAGGAGAAGCCTTGCACCAGTCCCCTTAAGAGCATTGTGAATGTTAATCATATTGAGCTTATTGAGATCGGCGGATGTGCCCTGAAATATAAGACCCCCGGCTTTGTGCACATAATTACCACCGGGGAATCTAATGTGACGCCCCATCAAAGTCCGAACAAAACCGCGACTCTTAGCCACATCGCTTGCCCTTTTAAGCATATCACGGACGCCGGGAATCGCCTTGTGATAGGTGTCAAAAACCCGCATGGCATCTAACCCCGGTTTTAGGAATTCGCGGCCATCAGGAAAATGGTCCACAGTAAACGGCAGCCCCATCTCCTTAGCCAGCTTACCCTGACCCATACCAAAACACAACCCCAGATTAATCTGCTTAGCGTTGGCGTCCCCAGCGTAACGGGGCGAACGCGGCAACCCGGTCAAATCTGCTACAATCTGGTGGAAGTCGGTATTAGCATCGTCTGAATAAGCCCTCAGAATTCGCTCATTATTGACGTAATGTGCCATCACGCGAAATTCGTGCTGATCCAAATCGTAATAAGCCCAATCCTGACCCTTATCAGGCAAGAAAATCGGACGCACGATTTGCGCAGTTTGAACATCACGGGATGGGATCTGTTGTAGTGCTGGTGATGAATACGACAATCTGCCGGTGCCGGTACCAAAGCCGTCATCCCCCTTGGTCTGATTGATGTTGGGGTAAATCACGCCTTCAATAGAATTACTTAAAATGTGGCCGCCGATAAAAGTATCACGGGCCTTGGTCATCTTGCGTATATTGAGGATGATTGCAGCGGCCGGGTGTTGCATGCTGCGCAACGCGTTGGCGTCAATGGAAGGCTTGCCAGCCGGTGTGGTGCTCAATTCAGTACCATCAGTAGCGTACCACTTGCCGTTGTCCTCCTTGGGCTTGAATAAGTCAAAAATAGATTTGCTGGGGTTGGGATTCACGTGAAACCCTGCAATTGAGTCCAGTTCCTTCTGCTGCTTATCAATCTCCTTGGTCAAGCGGCTCTGGGCCTGCTCGGCTTTAAAGGTGTCAACACGAATACCATTGTATTCCATATCAAGCAACACAGGAAACAAATCGCGTTCTAGCTTACATACCTTATAAAGGTCCTGATCGGCAATCTCGCGCTCCTGCCAATCCCATAATTCTAACGTTAGGCGTGTATCGATTTTTGCATACCGAGCCACCAGCTCCACCGGGGCATCCGGCATATTCTTCATCTGTTGACTACGAGTAGCTTTGCCACCAAAAATCTGCGACAACTCTTCATATACATCGTTGGCCTTGCGCTGTCCTAGGTACTTTTTCGCCAGACCATCGAGCGAATAGTCGTGTAAATGTTCATCAATAAGAGCAGCGCGGACCATGGCACAATCACAAAAATCCACAGGAACAACCACACCATGAGAAAGAAGGAACTTAACATCAAAGCTCCAATTAAAGAAAATAATCTTCCCACGGTATTGAGGAAGCTCACGGCTAAGGTAATCAATAATGCTCGAATCACGACGAATGTCCCAGTAATAATCTTTGCCGTCCGGTGTGGACATACTGATGCCAAATATGCGGTCACGTTTAAAATGAAGGCCCGTGGTTTCCGTATCGATGGCTATTCTATCGAATTTATGGATGTCAGGGATCATTTACGTGCCTTTAATTCCTCTTCAACTGTAAACCAAGTGTCCTCGTCCCAACCATCTGGGCCTTTTGACTTCATCCAACGTAGATAATCAGTAGGAACATCAACCCAGGCTTGGCCACGATACTGACCAAACCGCACGGTCTTCTGCTTGACTGGTGTATTGGATAACTCGACCAAATCACCATCGTATTCATCAAGAATACGCAGTAGAATATTGGCTGTGACTAAGGTATCAAAGGCCGCACGATGTGGGTCCCCCTTGACTTGGATACCCAGGAAGTACCGCAGGGCCTGATTACTATAACTCTCAAGGTCCGGCCACACATGCTGGGCGCAGCGCTTGGTACAAATCCAGTCGCCACCAACGTATTTTTTGATAAAACCACTGTCAAACGGTGCATTATGCGCAACGAATAAGTGGGACTTGTATTTGTCCCAATCAACTTCATCAACCATAAGGGCGCCAGTCACATCAGGATCCGTAATATGATTGATGGCAGACGCGGAGTGTGGGATTGGTATGCCCGGGTTAATCATTTGACTATAGGTGCCGTGGACCACGCCATCTATAACATCGGTATAAGCTATTTCAACTATTTTATCTTTCTCAGGATCAAGACCCGTAGTCTCGATATCAATCACTCTATACATAACATCCCTTTAAAAAGGCCCCCGGTTTCCCGGGGGCAACCACCTTGGAGGAGTTCAGTAAGGAATGTCTTCGTCCGTGTCTTGATTATACACGCTTGAAGCACTTTCTTCAATTTCGCCTGTTAAATCTTCGACTTTCGGCTCAGACACACTAAGACTGATGTAAACAACGCCTTTCTTGGATTTACGAACCCAAGCGGCCAAATCAAGCTCCTTACCCTCGACATTAACACTGCCGGTGTAATCGGGATGCTTGTCCGTCTTGCGGTATTGATTCTTGAATAGAACCCCGCGATTGGTGTTGTCAAATTCAGCCATTAGTAATCCTCACTATCAGCATCTTCTTCAACACGGTCGTGTTGTGCGGTGGCAGCTCCAGAAGAAACTACTTCATAAAGATGCTTTGCACGATCAAAGACTTCCTGTGACGGATAACCAACTTGCTTGATACCCCAATTCAAATAGGAGTCACCATTAGCATTGGTCTCTTCTACGGAAGACAAGGCATACACGCGGCTAAAGCGTGGGCCGCCTGCCATACGGATGACGGTATTCCACTTGCGGCTCACTTTCATCTGAGAGCGGCTCATGGAAATCACAGCTTCGTCCATTGATCCATCCCCACGGACAATGATCACGAAGTGTTGTGCAGTGTCTGAAATCTCAATGGCGTCAGCATCATCCATCGTAGAACGCGCTGCATTGGCGTCTTCGATAGTTGGGTATGCGCCACGGAATCCACCACCCGCTTTGCGGTCCTTCCACAACAGGTAGTCCTTCTTAAAGTAGACCGGCACAACGTTCACAACTTCACCGTACAATTCGCCGGTTACATTATTGAAAATCATACCTTCTTCGGCCCCGGCAATATACGCAGGGTCGTTCTTCTTACGCTGAGGACTCAGTGCCTGAATAATACCAACTCGTGGAATTACGAGATCATCAGAACCGATCTCTTCATTACCTGCGTTGGATTGATTGACTGCTGCCATCAAATATTCTGGCATCTTCTCACTTACTGCTAGTTGCTTAGCTGTCATTTTATATACTCCATTACATTGTGTGGGGTGATTTAGGAGCTTGCCCCACTTAGCTCCGACTATTCATCGGTCTCATTACAAGACCACGGATGTAACTATCATCCACATTGTACTTCTTCTTGACTTGGTTAACCTTGTTTTCGTAGGCTTTACCAGTCAATCGAATTAAAGCCAGAATGTCTTCTTCTGGAATTCTCATTTGCGAATCGCTGCGCGAGTGAACGGCGATACCTTAAACAGCTCATCGGGAAGCTCTTCTCCGCGCTCGATTGCGCCCTTTACAAATGCTTTGAGAGTCGATGCGTTAACGGTCTGGGTCACCAGATCACCATAACCATGGTCTCCGAGCCACTCGTAGGCGCCTTCCCGGCCCGCAGAGGGGATCGAGGCATACAAGTCGCTGGTCAAGTAAATCGTGCCAACGGTGTCCACGGAAAGGCGTTCGATGCCTTGGTCCTCCATGAGGCTTGGGATCTCTTCGAGACGCAGCCGATCATACTCTTTATTGAGTTCCTTCATTTCCTCCTTCATAGAATCAATTTGACTCTTGAGTTCGGACATTTTCTTAATTGCATCCATCAACATAGCTATACTCCTATATGAACAATCTTATACTCATAGGCCTGATTATCCCATTTTAAAATCTTATGCAAAGGCCCATGTAAATTTGCATAATAAAAACCGAGGCACATCAAAATCGGACTACCAGTTAACACCAGATAATCGACCCCCGGCCTGTAACCCCTAAGACCACGAATCATGTCTTCTTTGATCATGTCGTTCTTTGGGCTATTCTTATTCGATGAATACTCGTGAATCGTCAAGAAATGTAACTCACCAAATTTCTCTGCTGGTGAATAATCAAATCGGTCTTGTTCTTGAATAATAAAAACTCTAGGTTCCATTCTCTATCTCCGCTATGTAATTAGTATACCACCACCGCTACTGGGAGTCAAGCGGTAAGTGTAGAAATGTTATCTCTAACGTAACCCGCAACATCCTGTTTAGAATGTAGTGCTTTCTGCACCAATTCGTCCACCGACCCTTTCATAACAATGTCAATGTAAGTTACGTGTTTTTCTTGACCGATACGGTGTGCCCGGTCTTCTGATTGTGCGCGATCTGTGTAGCTGAAGCTGTTGCTCATATAAATCACTGTGTTAGCCGCAGTCAAAGTGATACCCATACCACCAGCCGCCGGGTTGGCAATAAAGAACCTGGCCTTTCCTTCTTGAAACAGCTTGATATTCTCGTTGCGTTGCTCTTCGCTCACGCCACCATGGAACTCGACTACCGTACCGACTTTTGATAACGCTTCGGCCACCATCTCGATCTCTTTACGGAAGACACACCATATAATAACTTGGCCCCCGGTTTCATCAATAACTTGCATCAATTCCTTGATCTTAGGCGCGGAAGATAACATCTTCATTTCGCCTTCTTCGTCAGTAAAGAAGCCAGCCGTAATCTGCTGCAAACGAAGCAGCTTTTCAAGGATATTATCGATCTTAACACGATCACCATCAACTTCCGCTATCAGCTGCTGTTTAATTGCTCTAAACAGGTCTTTTTGATCCGGCGATGGCTCAATCTCGCGTCGTTGATAAATCTTGTCTGGCAAATCCAANGCTTCGGCTTTAGTTGCTTGGAACGTGTTTTCTGCAATCAGCTCCATCAGCTCTTCGGTGTTGGTGTACCCAATTACTTGGCGATTCTCATAACCGCCCATGATGCAATAACGATTACGAAACGAGTAAAAATCACCAAGCCCAATAATCTCGGAATCAATAAATTCAAACTGGGAGAATAAATCATGCAAGCCGTTGGCAACAGGCGTACCAGTCAAAATGGCGCGCACCTTGGACATCTTACCTAATGAAATCGTAGTCTTAGTGCGGTTGGCTTTGTGATTCTTGATCGTAGAAGATTCATCCACCACCATTGCTGGGCGCGTGTGTAGCAAGAATTTCTCAGCGATCTCGGGCGCCTTTCCTGATGATAACGACTCTACGGCCACGATGTACCACTTTAAGCCATCGAAGTCCCATAGCTGGTCTAAGTCCTTCTTGGCGCTCTTCGTGACGAGTGGTAGGGCGAGTGACGGCACGGTGGCGAACTTCTCTACCTCGCGCTGCCAGTTACCTCGGATCGACATCGGACATACGACTAAGACCGCATCAATAAGATTATTATTATAACGGTTACAAAGATCGTTGATAGTAGTAAAGCTTTTTCCAAGACCCTGCTCCATAAATAGCGCATAAGCGTCTAATGAATTAATCTTATTGAGGGCGTCTAATTGGTGACCATATGGAGTGCCCTTAAATTCGTAATCGTGCGGAAAATCTTTGAGAGGCTTGCGTTCAATAATGGCATTGACCTCTTCCCACGCGAGATCCGTAAAATTGTCGCGCTGGAACACACGCTTTAAATACTCGCGATTACCACGGATATTGTTGGCTCTCCAAATACGGTTGCGTCCGTCCCACCTACGGTTTGGGATCATGCGGGCAACACTGGCCAACTGTGGCGGTGTTTGTACCAAGAATTTGCCCTTGCTGTAATCGATGTTCACATCTTTCATGATATGGCCTTTATAAACTCGTCCCTCATGTCCTTAATTGCACCTTTCCATTCCATTACCGGTTCTGCGTCTTCCATTGTTTCCATCTTGTACGCGGATTCATGGTCATACAAACACACGATTTGATCCTCATGTGCCCATACCATCAAGAAACTGCGCCCGCCCTTCGACCCATGCTTCATTAACCATGATCTTTGATAAGGCGAAATTCGTATTTTGTTGGTGGTTCTATTTACTACTTTCAATTCAATCGCCCCCTGCACCCCATTGATTGCGTAAATCAAATCCGGTACCCCAAGGGCTAACTTGTCTTCTAATCTTTGTGCGTGCCATCTATGTGCTATCAGTCTATTAAGTGCGGCCCATAGCTTCCGTTCATTCATCCGGTCGTACTCTGGTCTCTCCTGAGACCAAATCCGTTAACACTTCATTAACCGTGCGGGTCAGACTTGGCATGTTGTATTCACCTAATTTCTGATTCAGCACTTCATACAGGTAATCCATTACTCTGCGCCCATGTACATCGGTAATTTCTTTTGACAGAAAAACAATGCCCTCCACAATGTCAGCCAACTTTACGATTGCGCGCTCGGTCGAATTCATTCTTTCAAACAGCGCCAACACTTCTTGATCCACCTCGTGTTCCAAACGACGGTTATCATCATTCTTTACTTGAGTTGGGATGTCACCAGTAATCACTTCATGGCGATCATGCAAAATCGCACACTTAATGATATTAGTGTCGCTAATTTCCATTCTACTTGCAATTTCCATTGCAATCATGGTAACCAAATAACTATGTTCGGCCACACTTTGACTGTGACCAGTGCGAATCATATGAAAACGCTTCACTTGGTACAACCTATACCAATCTTGTACATTCATTCCTGAAACCCAATACTTTCGAAATGCTTGTTAATAACTTCACCAATAGCCGCCACCGTGGACGGCTGGTACTTACCCTTTGACCAGAAACCCCCGGCTGGGTTATGCACCTGAAGCAACTCATCAATCAGGAAACTAAGCTTACCACCTTTACGCAGAGTGGCAGATAATACACGGGTCAATGCCGTTGTCCATTCGTTGGTGTTGGGATCATCACAACGCACGAAAATCTCATACGGGCGGTGCGCTCCGTTGTAAATCAAATCATTAATAGTTACATACACCGACCCATTCTCACGCGGTATTTTGTAAGTAATACCATCCAGCACATCAGGACGATCAACATGCTCACCGAAATCAGTCATCTCTCATCTCCAACTCAAGGCTTGCCATTAAATTCCATATCATTTGTACTTTGTGTAAGCACCCGGTGTCGGGGTCGGTCTCCTCCCCCCTAGCATGAGCCATCATATGGCGCCCGAAGGCCTCCATGTACCGGTTCTTGCCATCCGGGACATACGCCCACCCGCCCGGGGTGTACTTTCTAGCGCCCTTGGTCGTAAGGTCCGCTAGAGCTGTGATCACATTAGGAAAACCAGAGACGAACAGCCAGGGTAAATCTTTGCCGTCATCTAACTTGGCCCCCTTATTGTGTTGATCTAACCCATATGGATCGACCTCGCTCATAAGACCCCGGCTTCCTGCGCAACAACCACAGCAAGGCCAACCAAAATACCAACAGCTACGACCCACATCCAACCGATGTCTTTATTCGGGGCCACTAGTGGGGCTTCCGCCTTTTTGGGCGCTGCCTTTCTAACACCCGGTGATGTAGCAAATTTGCGGACGGGCGTTGTGATAGTGCGCTCCACGGTCCACCCAGCTCGCTTTCTCTGCCGAATCACATGTGCCGGTATGCCAGTCTCGCGTGAGAGCTGACTCATATTCTCAATACTATTCCAATCTCTGGCCATCTCATACTCCTTGTTTATGTGAAATTGCTGGCTTGTGATCTCGGTGGCCAGCGTCACCGCACGTTTTTCTGCGCCCCCCGGAGTTCTCAAATCAGAGGGGACACAACCCGCCGATCACTAACGGGGAGGGGAACCTAAATCATGCGTTCGC
>JGI11705J14877_10002211_pt1 | contig 10624 bp, 12 predicted proteins | sample Etolaghawater15m_FD_14877 | JGI IMG/M metagenome (IMG submission 14877) | reverse complement strand
TTGTTGAACAATTCATTGTCTACCACAATGATTGATTTGAATTCTGTTGTCCAACTGAAATATTTCTTTGACACAAATTAATTATTAATCTATGTTGATCAGTTCGCCTAGATCTGGTTCGTTACGATTTTTTTTATGATTGTCCACCCAACCTTTAAGTCTTTTTCTTCTCAGTGTTTCTTGATAAGCGGCCAGTGCTGATTTTAACTGTGCCTGTAGGTCTGGGTTTCTGCCAAAACGTATGGCAGAAGTAAGTTTTTTGGTAAGTTCACGAATTCTGTTGCCTAACTCTTCGTCAGACATATTGTCTAATTCTTCTTGTAGGGGATGAAAGTACATCAGTACCTCCTATGGTTTAAGAGTGGTAATCACCCAGTTGATGCATATACACAGTGGTACCAGCATCTGTGGTCATGAATTCCCACATATATCTACCTACACCTGGATTTACTGTGACAGATGATCCGTCAGCACCTGTGACATTAGATGCTTTTTTAACAGCACTTGGCATGGTAAGTGCAGTTACACTTGAACCGACTGTGGCTAATAAAACGATTCTACCTAATCTACCTGTAATAGGAAAGTTTGAAAATGCAAAAGATACATCACCAGTGATAGTCACAGTTTGAAAATTCCCATTTTCGTGATTCAATGTTAATGTTCCACTTGAAACTGATCCGTGAGCATACACAATTTCTGCTGTGTCTTTTAGTGCCGCTCTAGATACAATTTGATCTGTAAAATTAGTTGCGGCATTAGTAGATGCTTTGTTAGCCTGCAAATCTGTAATCTCAGATGCGGCTGTGGTAAAATTATTTTTGATTGCTGTAAAATTATCTCGAAAACCTTGAGATGAGTTATCCTGTCCTGCTATGGGGAAAGTTCCGTCTATATTGCCTGGTACTATTGCACTTGTCATATATTATTAAGTCCTTCTAAACTCAAGATATTTATCACCTTTTCGTTCCACACGTATTTTACTTGTAGCGGCAGGAGCATTGGTAAAGTTAATGGTAGTCCTACTGTTTATTGTGTCGTGGGATAGGCTGAACTGTGGCTCATAATCTGCTGATCTTATCAGAGAATCTGCTGATAGATACGAAGGATCTAGACTGTTATCTGCTGTTACCTGATCACCATATGATAGCATAGTGGAATTTTCTCTCAATCTAATTTCTTCTTCGTGTAAAATTTCATTCATGGTAAATGCAGTGGTAGATCCATCTGGAGTAATTGTGCCTGTATCTACCAGATTAATATTGGTCACATAGCGATCGATGACAAAATTTATCAGTTTAAAATCTATCATTTTGTCTTGAATTCTTTTCTTGACTAGACCAGAACGACCTGGTTTACAGTATGCTAACACCACAGCCATTGTGTAGCCTAGAGGCACACCTGATGAATTTTGTGAAGTACGCATCCATAAAGGCAGATGTATGTATTCTCTTTCACCTAACTCCTTGATCTGTGCCCGCATATCTTTAATAACCTTGTTGTATGGATCATCTTTCATTTCAAGATATACCACTTCATATTTGGTTGTGCCATTCTGTTTGGCCACAGCAGTTTGAATATCTCCAAAGTAAACTGATGTGACTGCATGATCTGTCTCCATCTGAGTTTGTAGTGTAGCCACAGTTTGATGTTCTAGTCCTGCAACCAATAACATTTCTGGATTGGTACGCACACCAAATGCAGGATCTTCTGGTCGGAAAATATTTTCCACACTGTTGATGTTGGGATCCTGTGCCACTCGATAGAATAGATCACGATCACTGTTTGGAATAATTCCTTGAGCAGTCATCGAACCATATTCTACAGCATAAGGTAGGCTCACTGTGAGATTGAATTCTTTGGTGGTTGCCACAGATTGATACTGATCGCTAACTGTGATTGTGAATGTGTATTTTCTATCCAAACTTAAAGTGTTGGAATCAAATGTTATTGCATTGTCATCCACAGTGGTAAATTCTGTTTTGTCCACAGAGCCAATAATATTGCCTGTGGGTGAAAGTGTTAGCCCAGTAGGTAGAGCACCTGCAGTCACAGAATATTCTAAAACTCTGTTAGTTTCTACTGCTGTGGCTTCAATGGCTAATAGACTTGGCATACCTGCAGTCACAGTGCCTAGATTGGTTGCAGTGGTAAAAGATACTCCTACATCTATATTGCCTATCACAGTCATTGTGAAATCACGTTCTGAGAACACTGTGATCCCTGCAGTTGGGGTTCGCGATGCTCTAATAGTAAATGAATAATCTGTAGACACTGCGGATTGTGTAGGTAACTGTCCGTAAATCTCACCAGTGTTTGAATCAATAGAAAGACCTGAAGGCAGAGCACCTGAAGTGATTGAGTAACTCAATGCTCCTTGCAGAACATCTGGATCTGTCACATCAATTTTTATAACCACTTGGTTATCATGTCGGAAACTGCCCAGTGCTGAAGCGGTTGTGAATATAGGTCTTCGGAAAGCACTCAAACTCATCACTAGAGGAAAACTGTTATAAGTTGTGCCATCTACTGTGATTCTGCTGTTATCTACTCGCCAAAAATCTGCTGTGTATACAAAAATACTGTTATCTTGTTCCACTGTGGATGAACCATCTGATACTCTGACTGTGAATTCAAAATTTTCTGCTCGGCTTAAAGTCTTTGTACTGGAGTCGTCACCATAAAAATTATATCGTTGATCATCTGTGAGTTCCACTTGACCATAAATTAGACCTGCGGTATTCATGGTTATGCCTGGCGGTAGTGAACCAGACACAATGTCGTATATTAAAGTTTGTCCAGTAGCAGTATCTTCGTCAGTGGCTTCCACCTGATATTCTATATAAGAACCATCCAGCACCCATCGATAGTAGGTACGAGTGGAGTCGGACATATCCAACTGTCCAGAGGCAGTGGTAAACACTGGTGCATCTGCACCTTGAATTTGCAGGCTGAAAGTCCTATCAGCTACGTTAGTACCATCGGAGGCTCTTACAACAAATGTGTAAAGGGATCTTGTTGCAACCTCCGTTGGCACACCACGCAGAACGCCTCCGGTAGTAAGTTCAATACCTGTAGGTAGGGTTCCTGCTATTTTAGAGTAAGTCAGTGCGGTGCTATCAGCATCTTCTGCTAACAGTGTTACTGAATAGTAATCACGCTCGTTGATAACACCTAATAATCCTGCTGTCGTTTTCCAGACGGGTGCGGCCATATTGAACTTACTCCTTTACAAGGGTATTTATGGTAAAATTAATGATTATTATGCTTGGTTCCAGTAAGGAATCACGTAGGTAGATGCACCTAATTTTATTTTTAAATAGCCAACTGGATCACCTGGTAGAGCATTCGCTCCTGCTCCTGCACCTACTGTGGTTTGTGTTTGAGGATTTTGAATTTGAATTGTACCTGTACCATTAGTTCTTAGTGTAAGATCATCGTTAGTAGTCACAGCAACAATTTCAGCACCAGAACCTAACAATAATTCAGAACCCACTGCTACATCATTGGCCGCTAACTCATTAGTTACTGCCACATAGTTTCCACCCAGGGTGATTACACCTGTGCCATTTGGAATGATATTGATACCACCGTTGGTGTTGATGGATGAAATTGTGTTGGCATTGATGTTGATATTGTCCACGGTTAATTCACCTGTGGTGGTCTGTGTGCCTGCGTGAGTGATACTGCCTGTTAATATGATTGTGCCTGTGCCGGCTGGATCAATAGTGATGTCACCGTTGGAATTGGTTGTAAATGTATCTGCAATAACTGTGCCTTGCACAGTAAGAGTACCACCTGTGGTTAAGTTGCCAGTGATAGTTTGATTACCTTCAGTTGTAATATCGTCCGTGGTTAAAGTTCCAGTAACATCAACATTACCTGTGATGTTTGTAGCGGCCTCTAATTCTATTGTGCCGGTACCACCTGGATTCAAATGTAGGTTTGCATTGGATGAAGTTGCAATTTCAGAATCATTTATTGAAATATTATCTATAGAAACTGTACCGGTCATAGTAGCACCATTGATAGTTGGTGTGGTTAAAGTTTTACCAGATAAAGTTTGTGTGCCTGTTAGTGTTGCAACAGTAGAATCAATGTTAACTGTCAGTGTTTGTCCTGAACCTGCTGTGTCTATACCTGTGCCACCTGCGATAGTAAAAGTTTGTGAATCTAAATCTACTGCTAGTGCTCCACCTGAGTCACCTTGAAAATCTAAATCTTGTGCAGTCACTGATGAATCCACATAAGTTTTAACTGCGGCTTCGGTAGGAACAGCAGTGTTTGAGTTACCTGCCATTGTACCATCAGTAGAAAGTTCTGTAACTGTAGCACCTGATGCCAGTGTTAATGAAGTGCTCAATGTTGCGGCACCTGCCACATTTAAAGTGCCTGTGGTTTGAATATTTTCTGCCACAGTGATTTGAGTAGAATCATTGGCACTGATAGTACTGCCATTAATTGTGATAGATCCTAGATTGATATTACCTGTACCATTTGGTGTTATGGTAATATTGCCATTGGTAACACCTGTAGTGATTGCGTAATTGTTTACATCAAGATTAGCATCCAGTGTGTTTAAATCGTTATCAGCACCGTATAATTCTACAAAGTTGTCATTGATTTTGTCAAATGCTGTACGTAAAGGATCACCTGTGCCGTCATTTGCTGTTGTACCTATGTTGATTACTTGTCTTGCCATTTGCAATATTTATTGAAAAATTCTATAAACCTAATGTAAAATTTATACGTTGATTGCAGTTCTTACAAATTTATAAGTGGTGCTGTCTGAACTGATTGGCACAATTCTTACTCGCACACTGCCAGAGTCGATGTCTGCTGTGAATGTGGCCATGCTAGAACCTGTAGAACTTACCACAGTGTCGTTTATATAAGCATTGGTACCATCATGAGTTACATGAATAGTGTGTAGTGCATATCTTGAATTGGTTGAATCAGAAATAGAAACTTCATATTTGGCTGACCTGTATGTTGCCGCTGTGAAGGTATCAAGGTTATCAATTGTAGATGCAGTGGTTGTGACTGTGCCATCAGTTACTGTACCATAAGTCAATACAGACACTCCTGTGATTGAAGTTGCAGTTAATGTACCATTTACCTGTAGGTTATCTGATACGGTTACTGCTGTAGAATCTGTAGAAGAAATTGTATTGGTATCTATTGTGTTTGCTGATAACACACCTGATATATTCACACCATCATTGATCTGTATTGCTGTAGAATCTGCAGATGAAATAAAATTTGTATCAATACTGGTTATTCTTACACTGCTAGAACCATTTGCAATAGTGCCTACTGTAAGTGTTCCAGTCACATCCACTGCTTCAGCAAAAGTGATTTTAGATGAATCATCTGAACTGATAGTAGTACCATTCACTCGCACAGCACCCACAATGATATCACCTGTACCAGAAGCAGATAGAACTAAATCGTCATTGCTTCGAATGGCTTCAATATGATTGTCTCGGATCTGTATGCCTTCAAACTCAATAGCACCTGTGCCAGACGCTGTCAGTTTTAGATTGGCGTTGGAAACATTACTGCTGATTTCATTGCCTTCAATTGATATTGATGATGTTAATGGTGAGGCAGTGTACAACTCCGTGAAGTTGGTGTTGACTTTCTGCATCGCTGTTCGTAAATCATCACCTGTACCGTCGTTTGCATTACTACCTACATTAATTGTTAATTGTGTCATAATTTATGAGTATTTAGCGGATTATAGTCCTGATCTTGATGTGACCCCACTAGAACTAAAACTCCAAGTTCTCCATCCACCGTCGTATGGAGTTTGCACAGTTGTCATTCCCATCTTTTGCAGAATAGGATAAACTCTTGTGCCAAAATCTGCTTCAGGAATATCTGTGCCTTTTTTCTGTCTTTGAAAACTCTGCCACTCTCTGTAGATGTTTGTGAATACTGAGCCATTTGTACCTGAATATCCTGCTGTATATCCCACAGACAGATTCCATGGATCTCCAGCATTATTTCTTACATTTGTGAGATAAGTTGTAATGGCTTGGGTCATTTGATAGCCAAAATTTAATGTGTTGGCAATTGCAGTTGCAGTTAATCCTGTTTGACCGGTAAGTTCTGCCACAATGCCTATCTTGCCAAAATACCCTTTCAGTATGTCTAACTCTTCTTGTGAAATTACCTTGGCCTGTTGTGCTTTGATAGCACTGGTTGTAGAATCACCGGTAGGTGCTCCAGGCACTCCACCTGGTCCATATATAACTTTGTAATACAACTGCATTCCATGTTTTAAAACTGTGTCAGGATTAGTGAATGCTTCGGTAAAAATAGATTCATCATAGTCTGTTGTATCAAAATCAAATCTATCCTGTTCGCCTGGTAAAGCGGCTACAAAGTATCCCCCAGAGTAATCTGATTGAGGACTACCCCAAAGAGTGCGATCACTGCCCCAATAAGACTCAATTTGACCGATACCTAATTCTAACTGTTTTCCAGTAATAGGTAATGTATAGGTGAAAGATTCTGTGGTAAGATCCACATTTACTTTTGTGCCTGATATTTTAAGATAGGGTTGATTATAATTTTTACCCCAAGCAACAATTTTGTATTGTTTAAGTGGAGTGCCTCTTTCAGAACCATCTATAGCCACTCTACTGGAATAATTTTTATAATAGCCCGATGTGGCCATTATAGGTTGAATTACTGCACCTTGTCCTGGACCAGAATTGTCTAATCCATCAATCACTGTGAATGTAGGTGTGGTGGACCAAAATGTTGCAGGTGAACCATTAGATTGTGGGAAATCATCCACGCCAACACAGGCATAATACGCAGTGCTGTCTCTGTTGTCATCGTACCAAGTGTAGGGTCGGGCTGGTTGTATTTCATCAGACTCTATTAAAGCGGCATCAGGATCATGAGAAAGTTTGTAACCAATTACAAAATCTCCATCAGCATCTACTGTGAACGAATAATCTCCATTAGCGTCTGTTTCAGTGTAGGCCACATAATCAGACCCACCTTTTCTACGCAGTGCTATAACTGCACCTTCTATAGGATTATTAGCACTGTCTTTGATTGTGCCAGCGAATGTTTTTGTAACACCAACATCATCGGTGGGAATTTGATAGATTGCCATAGACGCTCCTAACTAAAATTTTTGCCGTTTGAGAATCCGTAAAATGTAGAGCCATCGGTGGTTAAAAATGTCACAATGTTCACATGGTTGGCTGTGGTTGAAATATCTAAACCTAATCCACCAGCAGTATTATAACCTGTGTTTGTGATGGTTCTGCCACCTGTTGAATCCTGCGTGAGGATAATCACACACTCATTTTTGAAATTCGCTGTGTAGTTGCTGAATGTGATACCTGTAATATTTGCATTATGATTCACACTGATAACACCTTTAGAAAAATCCACAGTCAATGTACCACCACTCAATGAGCCTGTAGACGCAGGTCTGTATAACTCTTCAAAATTGGTGTTAACTTTAGTAAAAGCACCACGCAAAGAGTCACCTGTGGCTGGATTGCCTGCTGTTCCGATGTCGATGTTAAGTCTAGCCATATTATAATCTCACTGTATTTATTAAATATTAATGTGCTACTATGTTCGTAGAAACTCTTAAAACTCTCCGGCTTTATGAGCGCCAAAGCAAACTTGGCATATATCATACCTTCAAAAGAAGAAACACTGTGTACGTTTTCCGTTGTGATTCCTGCGGTGTTACATTTTTTAGACCCAGAGCCAAGGTAGATCCGGTTCGAGCCACTAATGATTACAAACACGTGTGCCCACACTGTGACAGCAAAAAATTTGCTCAATCAGTAGGTGTTAAGATGCGTCAGATCTACAAGATTGATGCTAGTTCTACTCAGACTCTATAATTAGGGTGTCTGAAGCCAATTAAAACGATTGATAGTAGTTTCACTAGGATTGTCTAGAAACTTCTGTAGTTCAGCATAAGAAGCACCCCAAAAGTTCTTTTTGGAATAGTTCATATAGTATGGCAGATATGAATTACCTGTGATATATTCTTTACGATTTATAAAGTAAAACTGTGTAACTGGAAAACGTCGAGTGATCTGTGTGAGTTGAAACATCCATTCATATTTGAGATAGGCTTTCATATTGTATCTGTCTGGATAGTTTGATGTGTTTTTATAGATGTTATTTTGTCTTCGACTCATTGTGCCATCTTCTCTTTCCCACTGCTGAGCACCCAGTATATCAAAAGCAATAATAAAGATATGTTTGAATCCTGATTCTGCGGCATCCAACACAGCAGAACAGCCTGATCCTCTAGAATGGGCAAAGTCAAGACTTCTAATTGTGCCTTTGGTAGCATCACCACCCTGCCAAATTCTATATATTTTTAACCCATCAGGCATAGGATGTGAAGAATCACCTTCCACACGGTAATTCCAATTACTGACCTGTTGTGGTCCAATTACTTCTGCTGAAAAATTTTGTTCTATCTTGGCTTCTAAAATTTCGTCATACATCTCTTTGTTTACAGCAAATATTTTACTGCAAAGGTTCGGCCAATCACGATAGATTGCATTACAGCCATACACAGTGCCTTTGCCCGCAAGACGTTCTAGACTGCCAAAAATTTTACGACTCTCACCATTGCCAATCACATAGCAGGTTTCGTCCGTAATACTCATACTTAATTAAACTCCGAAAGACTCTCCGCAACCACAGCCAGCAGTGGCATTTGGGTTGGAAATTTCAAACTGTGAGCCAAACACTTCTTCTCGCCAGTCTATCTGTGTGCCTATCACATACAGCATACTCTGAGCATCTACTACAAAACGACCAGTGCCCCAATCTTGCACGTGGTCACCTTCTTGAACATCTTCTTTGGTGTCTATAAAACCCCAGTCATATTTGAATCCAGCACAACCACCACCTAATACACCTAGACTGACTGCATATTTGTCTGTATTTTTAGATAGCAAAGTTTCTATTTGACGTTTGGCAGAATCTGTAATTTTAAATGGTTCCATACTGTTAATTATCTCCGCGAGCATACCGTTGAATAGTTTGGATCATGTTGCTCAATCCGTTCTGTCGCTGTGGAGACAGTATTTCAATAATGCCTAGTTCTCGAATATCTTCTGTGGTTACTGATGCAATATCTGTGCAGAGTTGCCCAGAAAATATATCAGCAATAATAGCCGCAGTGCCACGAGTGATAAATGCATCACTGTCCACACGCAGATACATTCTTTCCTCTTTTATCTCAGGTACCACCCATAATTGACTGGCACAGCCATGAATTTTAAAAGTAGAAATCTTGTAACGATCTTCCAGTGGTTCAATCAATCGTGCTTGTTCAATGAGGTATTCAAAACGATCTGTGCCTTCTAACAGACGTAGATCAGATCCCCATCGCTGTATTTTTTCTTTAATAGTTTCCATTGTATATCGTATCACAGTTGGCAAACCAAAATGCCAATGCTTCTCGGCGATTGGCAAAACTCATGTAGGCTTTGTTGTATCGCGAATCCCAGTGAGTGTGCCATTGAGGAGCAGTTTCATACCACCAACCCCAACGATATTTGCAGTGTTTGTGGCACCAATTGATATAGTCTTCAACTACTCCATCAGAGTTTAGGAATATGCTGTGTCTATACTTTTTATCGTAGCCAGACATTTTATCCTGTTTTCTTTTTTTACCATTCTGTTGCATGAGCATAACTCCATTTGTTTGCTGAACATTTTTCACGACATTCATTTGGACAATTACCGTCTGTAAAACTATCGAATAATTTTTGCCAATTTGTATCATTAACTATGGATTCAAAATCCTGTGTGTAATCTATGTAATTGAAAATATTTCTATTGTGAGCATATCTTAATCCAGTCCAACAGCAAGGATAAAATTTGCCTTCTGCATTAATGTACAATCCTTTGTTGCCAACCCAACACAGAGGTTTAATGTTTAAATTCTCCGCCATGGCATGGTATTTAGGTTCATAATATTCTACACCTCTGTCTTGCCACTGTCTGTTTGATAATGATTCCACAGTTCTTGTGAATCTTCCTTGTGAAATATTGTTTGAATCTTTAGGTTGTAATTCATCATTCTCAGGATAAGCAGGATAGTTAATGTTAAATTTAGAACTGAGTGTGGTTTGAAAATAATCACAGCCTAGTGATTGTGCTATGTTTTTAATATCTTGTATTTTTCCCTCATTAAAACGGAACACAATAGTGGCCCAAGTGATAATGGGAGATACTGCATATGATTTTACAGTTTTAATACCATCGATGATTGAAACCCAATTTGAATTTACTCTGTACAGATCATTACTGGCTTGGTCCCATCCATCTATGGAAAAGTGTATATGATCGTTGGCTGACAATGATTCTGTTAATAGACCCCACCATTCAATGGTTTTATAAGATCCGTTAGTGACAATCACAATCTGTATATCTGGATTCTGATGTTTCATCCAACTGATAATAGGTATTAATTCTCGAGCATAGATAGGATCACCGTCATCACCGCAGAATGTTATTTTTTTGGCTTCTGTGATAAAGTTTGAAAAGTTCTGTTTAAACCAATCTAAACTTAGTTCATTATTGGTTAATCCTTCTGGCACTTCTTGACGACTAC
>JGI11705J14877_10002210_pt1 | contig 10625 bp, 15 predicted proteins | sample Etolaghawater15m_FD_14877 | JGI IMG/M metagenome (IMG submission 14877) | reverse complement strand
CAGAAACAGGCAACCAAGACCATCACCGACATTGACGTGATGTTTGGCGGCGTCGAGCTGACGGGCTGTAACTGTGAGTCTTGCCGGCCCCCGCGCGGCACTAAGTCAGACGATATCAACGACACCGACATCTACAAGAACAACGTCTCTGAGGTCGCTGTCAAGACGGAGGAGTGGTATCGGGACACCTACACCGACGCGATCGAGCGAATCCAGCAGGGGTCTATGGGCACGCTTTCGGCGGCTGCCTTCATTGAGTCAGCAGCCAACCGCTTTCTTGAGGACGTCTCCGAACCGCTGATCAGCACGTTCCAGGCCGGGTACGAGGCCGAAGCCGAGAACCCGGACTTGGGTGCGTTCGCCGTCACCAGCGACAGGGCTGCCGAGTTGTACCGTCAACACCGCATTGGCCTGTCTCGCACCATCGCCAGCACAGCGCTATCGGACGCACAGAGCGCGGTAGACGCCATCTTGGAACAGGGCTTTGACGAGGGACGCCGGGTCGATGAAATCAGCAGGTTGCTGAGCGAGAAGGTGCCGGGCTTGAGCCGGTCCCGTGCGGAGACGATTGCCCGCACGGAGGTCGCCAACGCCCAGCTTATGGGCCGTCTGGAGGCGTGGGAGGACTCGGAGTTTGTCGAGGGCAAGCAGTACCTTCTGTCCTCCGACCCGTGCCCGATCTGCGAGTACGCGGCCCGCAAGTGGAGCGGAAAGACGGCCGGCCTGCGAGAGCCGTTCCTTGAGGCCGGCGAAGCGATCCCCATGCCGGGCGGAAACACCTACGTCGTCACCCGCGACGTGATGGTGCCGCCCAGCCATCCCCGGTGCCGGTGCTCGATGGCAGCCGTCAGAACAGAAATCACGGAGGACGACGAATGAATCGTCTGAACCACAAACAGGCCACACTGGACACCGCCGGCGGGCGGACGGTGCAGGGCATGATCACCACCGAGCACGTTGACTCCGACCGGGAGGTCGTGCTTGCGGACGGTGTGCAGTTCCGATCCCACGTCCCGTTGCTTGCGGGCCACAACGCCGGCGATCCCGGCCAGTGCATCGGCAAGCTCAGGCGGGAGCCCGTCCGGCGTGACAACGGATGGTTCGCCACCTTCAGCGTACACGAGCGCCACGAGGATCTGTGGGAGAAGGCCCGCGACGGCCTGCTTCAGTTCAGCATCGGGTTTGACGTTCTTGAGTACAGCCCGCCGACGGCAGAGGAGCGGATCAAGTGGCCCGGCTGCGACAACGTCATCCGCAAGTGTCTGGTGGTTGAGACTTCACTGGTGTCGGTGCCGGCCAACGAGCACGCGCTGGTTGAAATGGCGAAGTCCTACCGGATGACGGCAAAGACTTTGGAGTGGCTGACGGGCAAGCGGGCGGACACGCTGATCATCCAGCCTGCCCGCAAGATCGAGGTGGTTAGCAAGCCGACTCAGATTGTGCTAGAATAGATCAACGTAGGCCCGGCTCTAATGCCCGGCAGGCCCGCACCCGGTGAACCCGGCTCTGCCCGCTCTGCTTCGCAGCTAGATGACCCCGCCTGAAACACAAGTTTCAGAAGACAGGGGTTATCACATGGCAACCGCGCAGAAGGTTGCCGGCTTCAAGGGCCTCCTCAAGCTCCTCCGTGACGATTACGGCTACGAAGGTGGCGACACGGTTGATGAGGTTCTTGCCTACGCCGGCGAGATTGAACTGAACGTTGGGACCAAGGCGTCCCTGATCCGTGCTCACAAAGAGTACATGCGAGCGAACGTCGAGGCCAACGAGGCCGGCGGCCTGAGCATCGAGCTGGAGCCCGAACTGGAGGCCAGCGAGGACGAGCCGGACGAGCAGAAGATGGACGACGAGGACAAGCCGGCCGACGAGAAGGCCGCAAAGTACCGCGCCGCCAACGAGAAGGCCCGCACCGAAAAGCGACTCCGCGAGCTTGAGGACAAGATCCGAAACGGCGGCGGCGTGTCTTCGGTCAAGCTGCCCGGCCAGAAGTCGTGGGAGATGGCGAAGGCTCGCGGCAAGGCCGGCCTCGCCGATGCCGAGTCGGCGTACATCATGGGCAACATGGTTCTTGCCCAGCTTGGGGACAAGGCGCCCGAGCGTGCCGAGAAGGCCCGCAAGGAACTCAAGGCGTGGGGTCAGAAGACCAACACCACGCTGAACGTTCCCGACGGCTCGGCTCTGGTGGACACCGAACTCCAGCGCCAGATCTGGCACTACCCGAACGCCTTTGGTATCGTCCGCGATTACGCTGAGGTCGTGCCGATGAACTCGGCCGACGGCAGCATCCCCAAGGGCTCCACCGATGACGGCGGCGGGTACGTCGGCTACTGGAACGTCGAGGGCAACGCCCCGACGCTCTCAGACCTGACGTTCGCCAACATCCACCTGTACGCCCGCGAGCTTGCCGTCCTTGGCAAGATCAGCCGAGCCCTGATGGACGATTCGGTCATCAATCTCGGTGAGTACGCTGCCCAGCGCATCTCGGAAATCATCCACAAGAAGATTGACGACGCGGCTTTCAACGGCACGGGCACTTCTGCCTACGGCGGCATCAACGGCATCCTCAACCAGTTCGGCACGGCGGCAACGACCGACAGCCGCTCGGTGACGGGTGGCGGCACGGCGACGGCGACCACCGAAGCCAACGTGCGGTCTGTCGTCAGCAAGCTGCCCAGCAAGTACGTTTCGGGTGCGGCCTGGTACGGCCACCGCGCCCAGATCGTCAACATCATCGACCGGCTCGCCGCCAGCATCGCCGGCGGAATGACCTACAAGGAGGCGCAGGGCGAGGGCCTGTCGCCGTTCTTCCTTGGCTTCCCGGTTGTTGAGGTTGAGGTGATGCCGTCCGCAGAGGACGCATCGGGCGACCAGGTTGACCTGCTGTTCGGCAACCTGGCCGCCGCGTGTGCGATGGGCTCCCGTCAGGATCTGTCCATCGAGTTCAACCAGCACCGCTACTGGGACGAGGGCAACATTGGCGTTCGCGGGTCCACCCGTGTCGCCATCAACGTCCACGAACTCGGCAGCACGACAGAGGGCAGCCCGCTCGTCGCGCTGTTCCAGACCTAATCAGGGGGTATTGAAGACATGGAACGTGTAAGCGAAATCAAGACGGTGCTGGTCGCTCCGACCACTACCCTCAACTCTGGCGGCACCGCCAACATCAGCGGCGTGGACTCCACGATCGACACGCTGGGCTACGACTTCCTTCAGGTCGTCGTGCTCACCGGGACGATTGCCAGCGGTGGCGAGGTGTCTGTGTTCAAGCTGCAAAGCTCGGACACCGACGGCAGCTACGTTGACTACACCGGCGCGACTGTCGGTGCGGACGCTGCGGGCGACACGGATGATGACGGCCGACTTGTCATCAACGTGGACCTTCGCGGCAAAGAGCGGTACTGGCAGGCGGTGGTCTCCTGTGACGAGGCGGCCAACACGCCGGTCACGGTCATCGCCAATCTCGGCAAGGCTGACACCTCGCCGGCGGCCGACAGCGACCTGATCGCTGTTGCCTACGCCTGACCTCCTTCCCATCCACGCTTCCCACCGCTTTGCGGCGGTGGGGGCGTTTCAGGGAGGTACGGCAATGCTCGTGAAGATCCTCTATCCAGGTGCTGTTGTCCGGGTGGACGACGCGGAAGGCCAGCGGCTCGTCGCTGAGCGGTATGCCGTGCCCGCAGACTCCAAGACCAGGGTTGATCCGGCCCCCCCACGCCATCTCGTTGACCGGCTCCATCGCAAGGGGTGTTGCAAGCATGAGGGCGAGAACTGATGGCACTGGCGACAGCGGCGGATTACAAGCTCAGAGCTGGTGTCAGCGGTACAGATTCCGACGCCCTGATCACGGAACTGATCGCGGACGCGACTGCGGAAATCTCCCGCTACTGCGGCCGCGAGTTGGAGTCCGCCACTGTCACGGACGAGTACGGCGATGGCGCTGGAGAGCCGTACCTGCTCGTCAATCGCTACCCCGTGACATCGGTTACAAGCATCGCTGTCCGCAGCGGCGACTCAACGTACACGACGCTGGCCGCGACGGACTACGAGATTCGGGGCGACGGCTCCGCAGGCGTCATCGACATCGTTAGCTCGTCCGCGCTGTGGAACATCTCTGGCCGGTGGGGCGACGGCGGCGGGTTCGGCGGCGATCGCGGCGGGCGGCGGAACAACAGCTACAAGATCACCTATGTCGGCGGCTACTTGTCCGGCACCCATGACACCGAGTTGCAGGCGCTCAAGGCGATCGTCTGCGACATGGTTGCGGCGATGAGCCCGACCGACCCGGCGGCTAGGGCCAACAGCAGACTCTACCAGAGCGAAAACGTCGGGTATCAGTCGTGGACCTACCGGCCGGCGTCGGAGGTTCTGAGCCAGTTTGAGGGGAGGCTGGACAGGTTCAGGAGGGTGAGCCTGTGAGCCGAGCACTACCGCAGAGGATCAAGCTGAGCACGTACACCACGACACGCACGACGGGCGGGCAGGCGAAGCGGACGCTTTCGTCAGAGTCGTTTGTTGACGGCAACCTCCAGCCGGACACGTCGGCTGAGGTGACGCTTGCCAACGTACAGGCCGGCATCGTCACGGGCAAGCTGTATCTGGACGCAACCACATCGGTTAACCACGAGACAATGAGGGCTGTTGACGAAGACCTAAACGATTGGGAAATCGTCGGTCCCCCCGTCAACGCGGCCCGCGCCCGAACCCAGTGGGTGCCCGTTCGCAGGAGGCTGCGGACATGAGCGTTGAATGGAATGGCGGCGAGTTTCTTGCGGCGATGCGTCAGGCTGTGGCAAAGGGCCTGACGGAAACGGCGTTGGCGGCCGAGAACATCGCTCGCCGGAAGATGCCGCCCGCCCCCGTCGCGGTCAAGACCGGCGGCAAGGGGGGCACGGTGTACGCAAAGGCCCCGAACTCGTCGGACCCGCTTGGATACCCGGCCCACAGAACGTCGGCACTTCGCAACTCGCTGACAACATCGGTGGCAACGCCGGACAACCTTCGGGCGGCGTTCGGCGTGTTCGACGGGGCGAGGGGGCCTGGCAAATTCGTGCTCGGACAGGGCGCTAGAGGCTACCCATCCTACCTTGAGTTCAAGCCCGTCAGTCGGGGCGGCAGGCGATGGGCTCGCCGAACGATCAACGAGAACGTGGAGCTGCTGGCGGCAACCTTCCGGGTTGCGGCCAAGCGTGAGTTTGCGAGGGCGGCCCCGCGATGAACACCCAGCGACTTGTGAAGGCGATGTTGGACCGGGTTGCGTCAGACCCAAGCCTGTCTATCCAAGACGCCAACATTCACGTCGGGCAGGTGCCGGACTTCCGCGCCCTCAACATCGACTCGGCCCCGCAGCTCTACGTCAACTTTGCCGGCGGGGCAAACGTGGACGACAGCGGCGGGTCCATGATTGAGTACTTCTTTGACCTGACGATCGTGGGCAACCGGAACGCAGAGACGGACGACGAGGTGTGGATCGCCCGCGACCGCCTGTTCGGCAACGCATCGTCGTCCAACGGGTTTACGCCCACCTACGGGCTTCACCGCCACAATTTAGTCGTGACATCGGCATCCGACACGGAGGCCCTAACATGTCTTTACGTAGATGAGTCGGTCGTTGCAACAGACGACCCGGATAACTTGGTGGCGCACTCCATGAGGTTTCGCGTCCTAGTGAGGTCGGTCTAATGGCAGTTTCATTTATTCGCAAGGGCATCGTGACAAGCTGGTCCGGCCTGCCCATTTCCGGCCTGCTCCACCAGGCAGCGACGTTCACCCAGGCGGCGGACGACGTGAACTACCCTGAAAACGCGGCGGGGCTGCTTACTTCGGTGGATTCGCTGCGGACGGTGACGGGCACCATTGATGGCCTGCTCCCGACGCCGGAAATCGGCAACGCGGGCGCTGTGGCCTACAGCGACGGTTACGCGGCCAACGTTCAGTCGTGGTCCATGAACATCAACGTGGCTGCGGTTGATACCACAGCGTTTGGCGGGTCGGGGCTGAGCACCCGATACCGAACCTTCATTCCGGGCAACTACGAGTGGTCGGGCACCTACAGCGCCATCGTTGACGACGCCACCAAGCTCGAAGAGGCCGGCGAGGACACGGCCGGCGCTGCGACGTTTACGCTCAGCAGCGGCGACACGCTTGCCGGCAACATCTACACCACCCAGCTCTCAGCACCCCTGACCATCAACGGTCTCGCTGTGGCGACGTACAGTTTTCGCGGGTCGGGTGCACTGACGGCGGTGGGCACCAACAACATCATCACGGCCGGTGCCCCGATCGCCCTGCCATCCGCCTCCACGCTGACGTTCCAGTACGCGGAGAACAACACCGACGGCGAAATGGAGGTCTCGGCCTTCTGGACATCGCTGGGAGTGACGGTGACGCCGGGCGACATGACGCGGGTTCAGGTGGGCTGGCAGGGTACTGGCGCGGTCACGAACAACACGCCGGCGGGGGCGTGATTAGTAGGTGTGGAGGTTTCGTATCACCACAAGCGACACAAGCACAATCGCAACACCAAGGACGATTGCTGTTCCAACAATCGCTTCCCGTGATTGTGCGCGCCGATGCTTTCGCATGGCTTCGGTAGCAGCGTGTTCTATCTCGTTCTTGGTGATGGTCATGGGGGATCCTCGTGACTAGCGGTTCCGAACTGGGCAAAGCGTTCGTTTCGATCAGCGCCGACACCGGCGACCTAGAGGCAAGGCTATCAGAAGCTGAGGGCCAAGTACAGGAATTTGCCGACAGTGCCGAACGTGAGGCAAACAGGTCGGCAAGCGGGTTTGGCAAGATTGGCGACTCGGCCGAACGGTCTTCCAAAAAGGCGCGGCGTTCGTTTGGCGAACTGTCGGAGGAACTGCAAACCACCGCCTCTAGGCAGGTCGGGGTTATTACCGGCTTTGCCGGTATCGCAGCGGCTATCGGCGCGGTCAGCATTGGATCCTTCAAGATGGGGCAGGCCATTCGGGCCGCGTTTGACAACGCCCGCGCGGACAAGTTTCGGGAGTCGGTCGAGGGATCAGCGGACGCTATCGACGATGTGGCTGCGGGCCTGCGGGCGGTAGGGCAGGAACAGAAGCCTGTTGCCGACTCGTTCCGGGCGGTCCTTGAAACTGCAAGAGAAACCAACAAGGCCATTGCTGATCAGGCCCAGGCAGCCGTTGAGAACCGCAACATATTTGAGCAGTTAGACGATACGCTGCGCTTCGGACTCGACGGCTTTTTTGGTAGCCGATCAACGATTCTTGACGAGGCATCGGCTGAGCTTGAGCGCACGGGCAAGGCGCAAGCACGGGCGTTGCGAGACGCGAGAGACGCGGCGGCCCGTGCTAACGATGAACTGTTGGAGTCCGCCCAGCGAAGCATCCGTGACACGCTTGACCCACCCACAGAGCTGCAAACCCAATACCGAGAAATCAGCGAGGACATTGCTCAGCTCGAAGCCAGGCTTGCAGACGCGAGCGAGGGACAGAAGCAAAGGTTCCGTGACACTATCGCCTCGCTGAAAGAACTACAAAACGAGCTGAGCCGTCGCACTCTTGTTGACATTGCGCAGGCCGAGCAGGAGCGCCTTGCGGAAATAGACAGGGAGGTGCAACAAAGGGCTCAGGCCCTGCGTGACGAGGCGGAAACCATCCGCCGGGAGGCCCTTGACCCGATACAGCAACAGGTTCTGTCGGCAGAGGATCGCATCGGCGAGCTACAGGAGCTTCTGCAAGACAACCCGGCCAGCGAACTTAAGGACGCGATTGTTGCCGCTATTACCGCGCAAAGCGAAAAGCTCGACCAGATCCGCCGCGAATCCAAAGAGCAGTCCGAAGCCCAAGCCCGCGCAATCGTAGACGGCTACGAGCGGGTCACGGAACAGCAGCTCTCCAGATTCGGACTTGACCAGGTGTTTAGCGTGCTCTCAATCGTCGCGCAGAATACGAGGCCCGACTGATGCCCACGCTGCAACTAGAAGAACTGGCACGCGGCACGCGGCTGTCTGACGAACGCACCGGCGAGGAAACGGGCATCGTCCGATACCGGGCGTACCTAGTTGAAAACGGATCGCAGGTGAAGGGCAGCCCGTTTACGCCGCAGCTCCTCAAGGGCAATGCGTCCTATGTGGACACAGTGAAGGCCCAGCAGCCGCCGCCCGGAACGTCGTTTGACCGCTTTGACGTTCAGCAGTTCGGATCGTCGTTGTACGACCTTGAGGTGGTCGTCTACTACAGCAAGAACGGGCGGTATGGTGGTCCGACTACAGACGACGGCGGCGCTGGTGACGAGCCGACCTACTCCGTCAGCAGCACCACCGAGCTTCGACAGTTCACCATCCCGGTGCCGTCGGTTCAGCAGCTTCTTGTGCCCGGAGTCACGGAGCCGCTGGACTCGCCAGGCCTGCGGGCACAGGCCGACACCACGCCTATCACTACGATTAATCTGAATGTGAGGCTGGACACGTACAACGTCGGCATCCAGCGGGTCATCAACGAGAAGGTAAACCAGCTCCACTACATCTCCGGCGGGGACGGCACCTTCAAGCTGTACCGATTCAAGGGCGCAAAGAGCATTCGCAACGAGGGGTCGTTCTTTAGCTGTCGGTACGAATGGGAGTACGACATCGGCAGCCCCGCCCGCCAGTGGAACGCCGACGGCGGGCCGCGTGTGTTCGGCAAGATCGGCGCACCGCCAGAGGAGTACTACCCCGTTCCGCAGCTTGGACCAGTCACATTCAACAACGGCGTCGGATGGTGGCGTCCGCCATACTTCCAGGTCGGGGCCGGCGACGAGGAGTTTGAGTACACGCCCCCATTCTTCACACAGCCGGTGACGCTGACCCGACCGGCTCCCGTCCTGTTTGTTGATGGCTTGCTGGATGACCTTGTGGGCCACCTGTCGCTGCCGGGGGTGTCGTAGTGGACACCCTTACCCCTAACGACTTCGGCGAAACACAGAGCTTTGAAGCGCTGATTACCGGCGTCTACTACGGCACGGTCGAGGCGACGGACGAGACTGATGACGTACCCAGCAACGTGTTCTTTTCGCTGCTGCTGAAGACGCCAGGCGGGCTTCAGCCGGTGGAGCGGGCGCAATCGGTCTCGCCGGTCCCGGCCGACGGCGATTTGAACTGGGGCGCGTACCCGTCACGCTACGTGGGCAAGGTGGTCCCGGTTCTGCGAGCCGGCAACCGGATCTATCCCGTCATCCCTTGGATGCCGGCCACCACTGAATGCGAGGGCAATCCGTGAGTTCTTTTGACGCCAGATCACCGCTTGACGACCTGTTCCGGGCTGTGCCGACCTTTGGCTTGCCGATCGACCTGAACAACGACGGGGCCACCGTGCAGTTCAAGCATGAAGGCTGCTCAACCGGCACCATCCAGATCGCACAGACCGACGGCGCTTCGGGGACTTGGGTGCTGACGGTGGAGCAGTCAAACGATGGCACTAACTGGGTGGCAAGGTCGCCATCGCTTACTTATAGCTCGTCTGGCGTTCAGACGGGCATAACATTGGTCACGACATACACACGGCTCCGAGTGTCCACGCCGCAGGGCGCGGCCGCTAACGCCACTGTGTCAATGAGCGCGAGGATATGATATGGCAACCCTGACGGGCGGCAACGCAAGCGGAAGTCTGATCGCCGATACGGGCACCCCGTCGGCGGGCGACATTATCATTGTCCGAGAGGGTGCCGCCAACTACACAAGCGGGCTCGATTTTAGCGCGGTGGAACTGGCATCTTTTAAGGTGCTGTCTAGTTACACGGGCACGATCGGCAGCAACGGTACGGCCCTGCAACTTGATTTGGCAAACTCCGCTCAGAGTCCCGGCCTGTTTGAGTACAACTCGGCGGGCAACGCGGCCTACGTCGCACCTACGTCAGAGATTCAGACCGCCCGCATCTACAACACCGGCCCGACCGGGCTGTTCTTCACCGACGGAACGGTGACGAGTCTTGAGGTTGCCGGAGGCCGGGTGTCTGCCAACGACCAAACCGACGTTATCGCGGCCGTGATGACGGCGGGCCAGCTGTTCCTGTCTACTCACTCATCGCAGGCGGTGGACACGCTGACGGTGTACGGGGGCAACTGCACCTGTGAGCGCGACATCGGCACGGCGACGGTTCACGGCGCCCTGACGGTGAACGATTCCAGCGTTACGCCCACGACGGTCAACGTCGGGCCGGGCGGTACGTTCCGTCACATCGGCGGCAACATCGGCACGCTGACGGCTGAGCCAGGAAGTACGGTGGACTTCTCGGGCCTGTCTGATGACATCACCATCACGACCGCCAACCGCTACCCTGGCGTCAACTACATCCCGCCCCCGCAGGGGATCACGGTGACGGTCAGCACGCCCAACGAGTTCCTTGGTGCTGGGACGTTTGCGACCTGATGAGACTTGGACGGTCTGGCGATGGGCGGCTGTTCACGCGCGACGGAAAGTTGTGCGTTGGGTGTTGTGGTCCAGGATTGCCGTGCGACCCAATCAACCGATGCATTCCGTACGAAGACGACCTTGGGTGCGTCATTGATTTTGGCGACGCTTTTGAGAGGTGGCGCGTCGGCATTGAGGTTCAGGAGTTATTTTACGAGGTAAACCATATCCTGCGCGGTTCAAACAACGGGAGGG
>JGI11705J14877_10002209_pt1 | contig 10625 bp, 8 predicted proteins | sample Etolaghawater15m_FD_14877 | JGI IMG/M metagenome (IMG submission 14877) | reverse complement strand
AAGGCGGGACTGTCGCTATTGAATCCCAATGGCGACAGTCCCCTTTTTAAGAAGAAGAAAATGATAACTAAGCAATCAATACAAAAGCATACCCGCAGTTTTCTGTGGCTGGTCGCGCTGGTGCTGATGGTTGGTTGCGATTCATTGAAGAATCCTTTTCTGGAGCCCCTGGATTCAGCACCCCTGGAAAACCAGGCACCCCAGACCCATTTGTTTCTCACATTTGAACCTGATGGTATGGATACGGTTTATTCGGATACATCAGATGACTTCACCGTCATCACCACCCGCCATCTGCCTGATACAACCACTTCACGACAGATCCTTTACTGGTGGGGAGAAGATCCTGATGGCGAGGTTGTGGCCTATCACTATCGCTGGAATTTCCAGAGCGACTGGGTCCGTACGCTGGCAGAGCAGGATACCTTCTTTCTGCCCCTGGACGTCGCCTATGAAGAATTTTTGTTTGAGGTCAAGGCGGAAGATGATCAGGGCGAGCTTGATCCCACGCCGGCAACCCTGCGAATACCCGTTGCCAATTCTCAACCAAGCATAGAATTTTCGATCAACAGCAATCCTGTGGCTGGCAGTAATCCCAACGTGACCCACATAACCTTTCCCACGCGGACCTTTTCCTGGACCGTCACTGATATCGATGGGTTGGAAACCATTAACCAGATCAGATACAAGCTGGACGCCACGGATATCTGGCACTTCCTGGATGGCAATGTCACCTCCATAACCCTGGAAGATATTGAACCCGGTTTGCATACCTTTTACGTCCAGGCCATTGACACAGCAGGTGCTGCCAGCAATCTCCTGCAATTCCCGGATTCCAGTGATGCTGCAGCCCCCAATGGCTGGCGGGTCATTGAACCCGTTGGAGACATTCTGCTCATTGATGATTACAAACTCGATGATGGCACAACCCATGCATTTTACACGGATATCCTGGATTCACTGGTGGGCCCGGAGGGTTATTCCACCTTTGAAGTAGGCTACAATGAAAAAGCATTGCCCACAACCACCACGGACCAGGTTGCCATGTTCAGCTATTTTGAGACCGTCATCTGGTATCACTATTCAGAGGCTCCCAGCCTGCCTAACGCAGATGGTGGTTTGCGAACCTATCTGGAAACAGGTGGGAACGTCTTCATCTCAAGCCTGCTCATGGATACCGAGTATACCTTTACCTCCATTGACTCCAATTGGGTGATGAATCCATCAGGACGCATGCTGCCCGGGTTGGAGATCTTTGTCGTGGATCAGATGGTCACTGACTCTGTCCGCTTCATCCCAGAGCTGACACTCTCTACCTCATCACTCATTGCCAAACGCGTCAGTGCCTACAAACCAGCATTTTTTATTGATGGCGAACAAAGCCATGATCTCTTCGTCACGGGAGAACCCAGAAACAGCAATGAGGCCTGGACCGGCAACGCTCCCATTGCCCAGCTTTTCAAGCCTTCACCCCAGAGTGGACAGTCAGTCTTTTTCAGCCTGCCCCTCCATAAATGTGATGGCGCTGCCAATATGGTGGCTGTGATGGATCATATTCTTTTTGAGGTTTTTGAATGATCCGAAATCTCCTGTTTCTGCTATTGTTCTCCCTGGGGACACTATCCGCTCAGACCACCTGCGTCATTGAGGGCCGGGTTTCCGATGGCAGGGACGACACCCCTTTACCCGGGGTAAATGTGATCATCAAAGGGACCTACTACGGCAGTGCTACAGACCTGGATGGGAAATTCAAGCTGACTGGCATGTCGCCTGGTACCTATGACATCGAATTCACCATGATCGGGTATAAGGTGGTTCTGAAGACCGGTATTGTAGCTGCCCTTGGAATCCCGGCCAAGGTTGACATCAAGCTGGAAGAAACCACACTGGCCCTGGGTCAGGAAGTGGTTGTAGAGGGCCAGCGCCCCCTGCTCGAAGTTGATCAGACGGCATCCAGTGTGCGATTGACCTCTGACGACCTCAAAATGAATATTGTCTCCAATGTGACCGACATCCTGGCCGAACAGGCCGGTGTGACCACCCAGGATAATGAGATCCATATCCGAGGGGGGCGTGTGGATGAATCCATGTTCATTGTAGATGGCATGTCCGTCAAGGATCCCCTCTCAGGATACTCAAATAATTTGTATGTGAATGTGGACGCCATTGAAGAGCTGGAAGTGATCACCGGCGGTTTTAATGCCGAGTACGGCCAGGCCATGTCCGGTATTGTGAATATCCGCATCAAGGAAGGTTCTGACAAATACCATGGTACGGTGGCCTACTCCAGCGACCATTTTGGTCTCTCCAGCCTTCCCTGGGATGTGTTCAAGAAGGATCGATTGGAATTCACCCTCAGTGGACCGGAGCCCATCACGGGCGCTTTGTCAGCCCTGGGTTTGGATCTCCCGGGAGATTTTAGTTTCTTTGCCAATGGCTACATGCATCTCAATGATACCTACCTGCCTCAGGCTGAGACCATTGTTCCAGCTCAGGAATGGATGGACGCCCTTACCCGTCGTCAGGAGAATGACTGGCACGCCCTGTATAAACTCACTTGGAAAATGAATAGCCAGCAAAAGGTCAGCGTATCCTATGATCGCTCCTTGAATATCAATCAAGGCTATTTCATGTCACGCTTCCAGGGTAGCAGCGGGTTTCCATACAACTACAAGGATATGCTGGAAAACTACAACACCCTGACCAAGGAATCGGTCCTGACAACTTTGCTCTATACCCATACTTTGTCTTCAAAGATGTTCTACGAAATAACCATGGGCCGCTTCTTTACCAATCTGCATTCCGCCGTTCAGGGTAAACACTGGACCGAGTACGAACAGACTGCTGATATCGAGCCCATCGTGTATTATCAGACAGGCATTGATGGTCAGATCGATATTGCCTATGGCGATGAATTCTGGGATCATGGCGACGCACCGGACTGGTACGACTATTTTTCTGATAATCTATCTGTGGACTTTGATTTCAACTATCAGCCCTCCCAGCGTAACAGTTTTAAAATGGGCTTTGATCATAAACAGTCAGAACTGCAGGTCATCGATATTGACTCTCCCTGGCTGGGTGAATCAGGTTATGGACGCAATTACGATTTCTTTAATGTCACCACCGATTATGGGTCATTCTATTTACAGGATCGCATCACTTTTGACGGCATGATCGCCAATCTGGGGATTAGATATGATTATTGGTTCCCAGGCCAATATCTGGAAGATGCTGTAGCGGACAGCTCAGTGCTCACCATCACCGATGCTGCCCGGGCCAAATTCTATAATGACACCTTTGAGTTGTTCGGCCATCGTGGGAAGGGCCACCTGAGTCCCCGTCTGGGTATTTCCCACCCTGTCACCGATTCTGATGTGTTGTATTTCAACTATGGTCACTTCTCCCAGCTGCCAACCTTCAATTATGTCTATGCCAAGCTAAGAAGCTCAGCCGAAGCCACCTATCAGCTCTTTGGCAATCCCAATTTGAATCCCAAGACCACCGTGGCTTATGAGATCGGCATCAAGCATAAATTCGATGCCAATCAGGTTCTGGAGATCAAGGCTTTCTACAAGGATATGTTTGACTACGAGACCAGTCAGCGTGTCACCTTGTTCAACCCTCGCTATGGTCATCTCTCCTACCTGATCTACATCAATATGGATTATGCCCGCAGCCGGGGTGTCGAAGTCAAATTCAGAAGACGTTTTGCCAAATTCTTCTCCGCCGATGCCAACCTGAGTTACAGCATCACCACAGGCAAAAGCTCAACGCCACTGGATAATTTACTGGTGGTTGCCGGACGTCTGGATGAAAAGCCCCTGGGAGAAAACTATCTGCGTTGGGATCAACCCATCAGTCTGTTCACCAATTTGCATTTCAATGTGGGCAAAAAGGATCAGTTGCGTCTATTTGGGGTCAAGATGCCCACGGATTGGGGAATCTCTGCCCGCATTGAGTATGAAAGCGGTCGCCGCTATACTGCCATGGAAAACGTCATTTTGCGCGAAGAGGATGGCGAGCTCTATTATGACGGTACACCCAACAGCGATACACCCTACACCGAATTGGCAGATCCCATCACCACCGTTGATCTGAAATTGAACAAATTCTTTCAGATGGGTGGTCTGGAATGGAAAACGTACTGCACCATCGAGAACCTTTTCAATGTGGCACAGCCCAGAATGATCAATGCCTTTACCGGAAAACCCTATGACCCGGGCGAGATCATTTCCTACAGTTACATCAACAGCCCAAACCCCAACTATAACCCAGGCCGCTATTATTCACCTCGTACTGTAGAACTGGGGATCAGCCTGAAATTCTAATGAAGCGTTTAACCATCATAGCAAGTCTTCTCTTTCTGGTCTCTGGATTGCGGGCCCAGAACAATCTGTTTCCCCAATTGGGAGGTCAGCGCGCAGGGACCTCCGCTTTTGCCTTTCTAAAAGTAGATGTGGGAGCCACTGCCCATGCCATGGCCGGCGCTTATACCGCTGTTGGAGTGGGTGCCTCAAGTCTGTTCTGGAATCCCGCAGGCGCCGCCCAGGGCAGCCAGACACTGGATATGCAGATCGACCAAAGCCGCTGGATCGCTGATTTTAAGCTGAGCAGTTTCGCAGCTGTCTGGAAATTGGGTCGGGTTCATCATCTGGGAATTAGCGCCCTGGCCCTCTATGCCCCGCCAACGGAGATAACCACTGAGTATCATCCAGCTGGTACGGGCGAATATTACAACTATGGGGATGTGCTTCTGGGATTGTCCTACGCCCAGCGTATGACCGACAGATTCTCATTTGGCATTACCGGAAAACTGGTGGATGAGCAGTTGGCTGACTTGCATATGCGTAACGTGCTTCTGGATCTGGGGACCTTTTATCGTACGGGTTTTAAGGATCTGCGTTTTGCCGTCTCTCTCTTGAATTTTGGTAGTCCGGCTCGTCCCGAAGGTGTCTATCTCAGCTCTGACAGCATTGAGATCGAATATGAAGCCTTTGCTCCTCCCACCGTCTTTCGCCTGGGTGTGGTCTATGAATGGCTCCAGTCTGAGCGACAGGGACTGATCACCTCCATCCAATTGAACCACCCGGTGGACAATTCCGAGAACATATCCCTGGGACTCGAATACAACCTGAACGAAATGCTCTATCTCCGGAGCGGCTATGTCACAGGGGATGATACGCGCAAGTGGAGCATGGGTCTCGGATTGAAGTGGTCGGGCTTCAGCTTTGATTATTCCTATGCGGACATGGCAGACCTGGATCGTTCTGAGCATATCAGTTTTGGGTGGACATTCTGATGCCAGCAAGAATTATGAACCGCAGACTGCCCATCGTCTTTATCCTGACAACCATTCTTCTCATCATGGGCTGTGGGGTCAAAGTTGACCTGCCCACCTCCACAGTTTCCAGCGAGCCCGTTTTTGGCGCCGGAGACACATCATATATACGTATCAGTCCCGACTGGGATGACGATGCTGGCTTTGAATTCAACAAACCCTGGGATCTGGCAGTGGGAGCAGACGGGTATATTTTTGTGGCTGATGGTGATGCTCCCCGCATTCATGTCATCAGTGCCGCAGGGAATCAACTGAGTACGGATGCTTATGGCAATGACTTCACTGATCTAATGGATATTCAGGGTGCCGATGGGTTGCCTTTCAAGCCACAGGTGATCGATCAGGATTCCCGTTTGAACCTTTTCATGGCAGATGGCGGGAATACCCTCATGGTCTGGAATCAGTATCTGGACAATGTGGGCGTGGACTCCATAGCTGTTGCCATCCTCATGCAGTCGCCCATGGATGATCTGTTATGGGTAACAAATTTTGATTCCATTACCACACTTCAAGGTCAGAATTGGGATATCGCAGACATTCGATGGTCCCACGAGGGGGTTGATGTCTGGCAAGCCCCGCGGGTATTTTGGGATGCGTCCGACAGCCTGGAAGCCATTCAGGCCGGCAGATTTTTTGTGGATCCTGAGAACATGAAAATCACTGGTATCAGCAGTTATCATGATATGTGTTCTATCGCCGATGCCAATGCCAATGTGATCCTTGGTTTATCCTATGTCCCGGCTGCACTGTTATTGACAGGTGCCGGGAATCCGATCCTGGCTTATCGCGGCACGCTGGTGGAGCGAACCGTATCCAATGGAACTGGGAACGGCACAGTAAATGACCCAAGGGGGATGATCCATGCTCCCGATGGCGCACTATTTTATACACAGTGGGGTGAAAACTTCAGTGTTCACAAGGTTGGCGGATCCTCTGGATTTGAATACGGTGAAGATGATATCATGGATATCGAACGCTTCTCCATGGCCTCAGATATTGCCCTGGATCCACTGGGTAATATTTATGTCGCTGACACCGGCAATGATCGCATCCAGCAGTTCACCAGTACGGGCGTCTTCGCCTTTAACATCGGGATGAGTAAAATCCGCATGGATTCCACCATCTATGATTCCAGTCTGGTTGATTCTGAGTGGGTGATCTCTGAACGCGACACCAGTTTTACCATTGAGGTGGCTGATATACTCAATACGCCTCGCAGCGTGGCTGTAGATGCCACCGGGATCGTATACATTGCTGATACGGAACACAACCGGATCATGCGTTTCAGACTTTCCACCGAACTGGACTACACTGTAGAGAACTGATCCGGTTCTCCTGATCACCCACTGGCTGTGAAACGATTCTTCCCCTTTCTGATGATCCTTCTGGTGATCTCCATTATTGTTGTCTTGTTTGTCGCTGCGGGCAAGACCCAGAAAATGACGGTGGTCATTGAAGGGAACCTCAGCAAACAGCCGCTGCCCATGACCTTGAACAAATTTCAGGATGGAGAATGTGGGATGATCATTGATGATCTGACCTATGCCTCTCAGGTCATCGCACCCGATGGCAAGACCTGGTTTTTCCATGATCATGGCGGGATGGCGGGATGGCTAAAAACCAAACGTTTTGCAAAAACTGCCACCATTTGGGTTCGAGATCGTCAAACGGATACCTGGATAGATGGACGCAAAGCCTGGTATAGTCGCACGGAATCGACCCCCATGCTCTACGGTTTTGGGGCGTACGCAGATTCTGCTTCAGGTTATGTTGATTTCAATACCATGCAGATGCTGATGCTTCGTGGTGAAACCATGGCCGACCCTGTATTTCGGAAATATCTTATGAGTGAACCATGGAAACAGTAGATACCCTCTCCATCATCACCATTGCCTTTCTGGGGTCATTTGGTCATTGTATTGGCATGTGCGGCGGCATCGTCATCGCCTATTCCACAGCGGGGACCGTTCAAAACAGAAACCGGGGAAGCCAGGCCCTGGTTCACATCCTTTATTCTCTGGGCCGGATCACAACCTATACCCTTCTGGGGGCGGTTTTCGGTGCTCTGGGTGGGGTCGTCGTATTTGATAATTATACCAGTGCCCTGCTCCTGGCAGTGGCTGGTGTGGCCATGATCCTGGCGGGCCTCGCGCTCATGGGCAAACTGCGTGTCATGAATTTTCTGGAACGTTCATTTTCCAGCTCCAACTGGTATCAGAAACAATTCCGATCGCTGATCAAATCCCAATCGCTTCTAGGATTCTATCTCCTGGGAATGCTGAATGGTCTGCTGCCATGTGGATTTGTCTATTTCTTTGCCATCACGGCTGCCAGCACGGCCAGCCCGCTCTATGGGGCCATCGTTATGTTCATCTTTGGCCTGAGCACCATACCCTCTCTGTTCAGTCTGGGGTTTTTCATCGGGCTATTCAAGAAACTGAGCTTTCGAAACCTCATGACCCAACTGGCGGCGCTCTCCGTTATCATCTATGGTCTTTTTACCCTGTTTGGTGCCTATCAATATCTCATCGACCCCACGCGATCCATTTTAGATTGCCATTAGTCACAGCCGGACACTCTTTCTTATTCCTTATAATCTCATTTGATTTAGTTTCTCGCATGACCAGTAGAGAACGTGTAATAGCAGCCCTTAATCGAATTGAAACACCCCGAGTTCCCATTGGCGAAATTGGTGGAGGCTACACCGAAATCATCGTCGAGGCCATTCTTGGTGACACCTATCGCAAGGACGAAGATGCCTATTTTCATAATCACCTTGCCTTGAGAAAATTGTTGGGTGCCGACATCATGGGAGCCAGACTGTTGTCTCCTCCCGTGGAAATCGTGGGCACACATCCAGAATGGGGTACAGAACTTTTTCGAGATTTTTGGGGGGCCACCCACACTCAACCTCCGGATTCAACCGTCCAATTGGTCTCCCCCATTGCAGAAACACCGGAGCTCCTCGCCAAATGGATGGCTCCTGATGTGAGTCAGTTCGCTCCTGCAGCCATGCAGCGCTGGAAGAACGAGACTGATCTTTTTATCCTTGCCACACTAAACGCCGGCTTTGATCTGGGGTATGAATTGCTTGGGTTCGAACGCTTCATGATGTGGACGGTGCAAGCCCCGGCCATCATGCGTTCTTATTACGAAAAATTGATCGAAACCAATTTGACCCTGGCTCTGAACAGCGCCAAGGCAGGTGCTGATGGTATTCTCATCGCCGATGACCTGGCTTTCAATACCGGTACCTTTGTGGATCCCAACTATCTGCGTTCGGATTATTTCCCCCTGCTGAAAAATATGGTTGAAACCATCAAGAATCAAACGGGCTTGCCTGTCTTTTTGCATTCTGATGGGGATCTACGAACCATCCTTCCTGATCTGGTCGATTGCGGCATCGATGCCTTGCAGTCATGTGATCCAAATGCAAATATGGATATTCCCACGCTGAAGGCGGAGTATGGTCGGGACCTTTGCTTTATGGGAAATATTGATGTGGATCTGCTGGCCAGCGGCACCCCTGCAGAGGTCATCTCCACGACCCGTAAGTTGATCCATGATGCCCGGATTGGAGGTGGATTCATCCTGGGTGCCAGTAATGTGGTCGCCTCTTACTGCAAACCTGAGAATGTAAAAGCCATGTATGCCACAGCCCATGAGGAGACCCGCTAAATGAACAATACCGAAAAGATCCAGCAGGCAATTCTATTGGGGAACAGTGGATCGATCGTCTCACTGATCAATGAAGATCTGGTAGCGGGACATTCAGCCCGGAGTATTTTGGATGATTCCCTGTTGCCAGGGATGTCCGTGGTAGGTGAACGTTTTAAACGCAATGAAATGTTTCTTCCCCAAGTGCTTATGTCTGCACAAGCAATGCAAACCGCCATTGATATACTTCGTCCGGTTCTGCTTGCGGATATTGATGCGGTTCAGCGACACAAGGTCATCATTGGCACTGTCAAGGGAGATATGCACGATATTGGCAAGAATCTGGTCAAAATCATGCTCACTGGAGCGGGATTTGAAGTCATCGATCTTGGCGTCAACGTCTCAGCAAACCAGTTTTTGGAAACAGCCCGGAAGGAGCAGGCAAAATTCGTTTGTCTCAGTGCCCTGCTCTCATCCACCATGAACAACATGCGGGAGGTGGTGAGCCAGTTTAGAACAGATGAGGACCTGGGGGACACCCATATACTCATCGGAGGAGCCCCCGTCAGTCATGATTTCGCCCAGGAGATTGGCGCCAACGGCTACGCGCCCACAGCACCGGGAGCCGTAGAACTCATTCAAACCTTAATTCAAGAGACCGCCTAAAAATGCTCACCATCATCTCACCTGCCAAAAGTGTAAATTTTGAAGATCCAGCGCCAGTCGAGACACATACCATCCCGGATCATCTCCACCAGAGCCGGAAGCTGGTACGCTTGCTCAAGTCCTATGACCAAAAACAGTTAATGGATCTGATGTCCGTCAGTGCCAATATTGCAGATCTGAATGTGTCTCGATTCCGGAAGTTTAAAACACCCTTCCGACTGGAGAATGCCAAACAGGCTCTGTTTGCGTTTCAGGGGGATGTCTATCGCCATATGCGCATCCATACCTATGATGATGCGACGCTGGAATTTGCTCAGCAATCCCTGCGCATCCTGTCTGGATTATATGGCATCCTCAGACCGTTGGATTTGATCCAGGCCTATCGCTTGGAAATGAAAACGCCCCTGGCAAACGAAGCAGGATCTGATCTCTATAAATTCTGGGGTGAGCGACTGACGAAGGATCTGAATAAGACCCTCCGCTCAGACCCAGCTCCGGCGCTGATCAATCTTGCGTCAAAGGAATATTCCAGGGCCATAAACTTGAAAAAGATCAAAGCACCGGTAATCACTATTGATTTCAAGGAGATGGGAAATGGCAAGGCAAAGGTTATCTCCATCTTCGCCAAATGGGCCAGAGGAATGATGACGGACCATATCATCCGCAATCGGATCAATGATCCCCAGGATATTCAAAAATTCAATGAGGCGAATTATCAGTTTTCAGTCGGTGATTCCAGTGAAGATCACTGGGTATTTGTTCGACCCCGACCCGAGTAGGCGGTTGATCTAGAATTGTTTTAAGGGGAGGATGATGGTGAAGGTTGTACCCACATCCACTTGACTCCGGATCGAGATCTCTCCATGATGATCGCGAACGATGCTTTTTACAATGGCCAAACCCAGACCGGTGCCACCGTGTTTATGGTGAGAAAAGAATTCTTCGAAAACCTTGTTTACAA
>JGI11705J14877_10002208_pt1 | contig 10628 bp, 17 predicted proteins | sample Etolaghawater15m_FD_14877 | JGI IMG/M metagenome (IMG submission 14877) | reverse complement strand
AGCATTAGATACTGATCAAGTTGAAGAAGGTTCAACAAATCTTTATTATACTGATACCAAAGCAAGAGCTGCAATTTCTGTAAGTGGAGATTTAAATTACAATTCTGGAACCGGAGAAATATCTTTCAGCGAATCTGTTACTTCTGTAAACTCTCAAACGGGCGATGTGGATTTAACATCTGATCTAAACGAAGTTTATGAAAATGCCATAGATGATGCAACTGCTTTAGCAATTGCGCTTGGCTAAATGCATATAAATAAACATAAAAAGGTAATCAAATGGCAAATACATTTAAAAACGCATCTTTAACTGATGTTACAAATGGTTCAGCGGAGAACTTATATACTACTCCAGTCGGAACTACTACTGTTGTTTTAGGAGCTGCTATTGCTAATAAAAGTTCAAATACAGTTTCTGTAACTTTGAGTTTTAATGATGATTCAGCAGGGACAAACACAGATTTAATTTCTGGTGTTCAAATTCCCGGCAATACTACTCTTGAAGTTCTTGCAGGTCAAAAATACATTTTAGAACCTAGTGATTCTCTTTTAGCTGCAGCTGATACCGCTGGTGCGATTGATATCACAATGGGTGTAATGGAGATTAGCTAATGCCATTTTTAGGAAATATACCAACTTCTGGATATAGAAGAATAGTTAAGCAGACAATTACGGGAAATGGCGGAACTGTCTATGATTTGGATAATGCTGTTAATAATGAAAATGAATTAGAAGTTTTTATTAATAATGTAAGACAAGAACCAGGAGCTGCTTATACTGCTGTTTCAAAAGAAATTACATTTACAACAGCTTTAGAATCTAGTGATAATTGTTATATAGTATTCCAGGGTCAGGCGAACGTAACCAATTTAATTGAATCTGGAAATATTGCTAATGGATCTGTTACTGCTGATAAGCTAGATACTAGATATGCTAAAATGACTGAATCTTCAACTGAACCAACGGGTGCTGTAGCTGGTGATCTTTGGTTTGATAATGTTAATAATGTTGTAAAGTCATATAATGGTTCTAAATGGGAACAATTGAGTAATAGATTCACAGCAATTGGTGGCACGGTCGTTGAAGCAGAAGGCTACCGAATTCACACATTCACATCCAGCGGCACATTCTCAGTGATTGATGGCTCTGGAGGTGTTGAAGCTCTGATCATCGCAGGTGGCGGTGGTGGCGGCAACGGAGGCTTGACACTCGGAGAAGGTGGCGGAGGTGGTGGCGGAGCTGGAGGAGTTATTCAACTTTCTTCTCAGTTTGTTTCTACAGGCTCTTACTCGATCGTTGTTGGAGCAGGGGGTGTTGGCGGCTTAAACAACACTAATGGCGGCAATTCCAGCGTTCTCGGCTTCACCGCAGCCGGCGGTGGCGGTGGCGGTCGAGCAAATGGTGGTTCAGGCGTTTCAGGAGGTTCCGGAGGAGGTGGCGCAGGATCTTCATCACCTTCTTCAACAGCATCAGGAGGTTCTGGAACCAGCGGCCAAGGTTTCAATGGGGGTCTCGGCGCAGGAAGGTCTGGCGGTGGTGGCGGGGGAGCCGGTGAAGTTGGAGGAAATTCCAGTGGAGGCAGTCCGGCGACTGCAGGAGACGGAGGAGACGGAATTTATTCTTCGATCACAGGCGCACAAGCCTCGTATGCTGGCGGTGGTGGCGCAGGCACCGGAGCTGGTACACCAGGATCGGGCGGACTTGGGTGGGGCGGCAATGGCTCAAACGACGGAGAGGACGATGCACAAGCTGGTGGAACCAACAAGGGTGCTGGAGGCGGTGGAGGTTCAGACACCGGCACAGGCTTCGCAGGCGCTGGCGGCTCAGGCATCGTTATTATCAGATACCCAATTATATAAAAGGAAATAAATAATGGCACATTTTGCAAAAATACAAGATGGTATAGTAACTCAAGTAATAGTTGCGGAACCAGAATTTTTTAATACATTTGTAGATACTAGTCCAGGACAATGGCTACAAACATCTTATAATACAAGAGGTGGGATTCATTATAACCCAGAAACTGGAGAACCAGATGATGGCGAACCTTTAAGAAAAAATTATGCTGGAGTAGGATTTTCATATGATTCCCAATTAGATGCCTTTATTCCTCCAAAACCTTTTGAATCTTGGTTACTAAATGAAGAAACTTGTTTATGGGAAGCACCAGTTGCATATCCAGAAGATGGTGAAATGTATACTTGGAATGAAGAAACTACATCTTGGGATGTTGTAGATGAGGAGGCGTAATGGCTCGTTCGCAAATAACAAGTGATTCTATTGATGAATCAGTAGCAAAAATTACAAGATCGGCTAGTGAACCGAGTAGTTCTCAAGCTGGTGATTTATGGTATGATACTACAAATGAGGTGGTAAAGTCATATAATGGTTCTAAATGGGAACAAATGACAAATAGGTTCTCTGCTGAAGGTGGTATTGAAAGTGAATATACTGATGGAAACAATACTTATAAGGTGCATACATTTACTTCATCTGGCACATTTAATATTCTTTCAGGCACGGGGAGCGTCGAGTACCTTGTCGTTGCAGGTGGTGGTGGTGGCGGTACAGACCATGATGTGGGTGGTGGTGGTGGCGCAGGCGGGTATTTGTCCGGCACAAACGTAGTACTTGGTACGGCGTACACAATTGTTGTTGGCGCAGGCGGTGCAGGCGGTACAAACGCATATACCCCCAATACTGGCGGCGGCAGCAATGGTAGCCAAGGAGGAAACTCATCTGCGTTCGGGTTTATTGCTATTGGTGGCGGGTATGGCGCCACTCGTAACACTAATGGCGGCTCTGGAGGTTCGGGGGGCGGGGGTGGAGATGGAAGCCCTAGTGTACGGCCCGGAGGAGCTGGGACGTCAGGACAAGGTTTTGCGGGCGGTACTGGTTATTTATTTAATGAGAACGGGGGGAATGACCAAGGTGCTGGCGGCGGCGCGGGCGGCGCAGCGAATAGAGCCGTCCCCGGCCCCGGCGTGGTAAATTCTATTTCTGGTGGCGCTGTAACTTATGCCACGGGGGGTCGTGGTCAAGGCCCCACAACCGCTGCGGCGAATACTGGAAATGGCGGGCGTGGTAGTGCGACTACAGCGGATTCAACTGGTGGTTCAGGTATTGTTATTATCAGATACCCAATTTAATAAAAGGAAAATTATATGCCATTTTTAGGAAAACAACCACTTAGTGGTGAATTTAAAAAATTAGATTTTATTAACCCAGATGGAGGATCTTCTTATGATCTTCTTTATGGAGCTGAACCATATTTACCAGGTCAAGCTGAACGATTAATGGTATCTGTTAATGGTCTTATTCAAGAACCAGGAAGTGCTTTTGATGTAAATGGAAGCACTATTACATTCTCAGAAAATTTAACATATGGAACCGATGTTGTTGATTTTATTATTGGTATGGGAGAAGTTGGAAATGTTACTACTGTTTCAGATTCAGCAATCACTCCTTCAAAATTAGCTGAAAGTTTAGTTATAAATAATACTAGTATTAGAGTTAACGATGATGAAATTGATGTAAATGTTAATATTCCGGCCGGAAAAAATGCTTATGTTGCTGGTCCTGTTATATTTAACGGAGATTTAGTTATTGATGGTACTCTTACAATAATTTAAAGGATATTTAAATGGCAAGTGAATTAACGGTCCAAACGATAAGAGGACCATTATCAGGGGATAATGCAAATAAAATCATTATTCCCGAAGGTCAAACACTAGATTTAACTAATGCTACTAAAGATTTAGCATTAGATTCTAGCGATATGCCTAGTGGTTCAGTATTACAAGCAGTAAGTGTTACTTATAATATCCCGACTAGTGGGCAATATTTAACTAGTACATCAACGGCGTTTCAAGCATTAACACCATTAACATTATCAATTACCCCAAAATCAGATAACTCCAAATTAATAGTAGATTGTACATTTAATTTTGATGACGAATCAACTTCTTCTAATGGTGTTTTAGGAACTTTATACAGAGACGGTGTTAATATTGCAGATGGTGGTCACCAGGCTATGGCCTTTGTTTATAATTCCCCAGCGAGTGATAATTATAGTCAAGTTAGACTTTATAAAATGATAGACTCTGGTAGTACATCAACTACAACTTTTATTCCGTATGTTAGAAATTGGAACGCATCAAGTTTAAGATACATGTCCCATGGTGGAGAGTGTACATTTACTATTATGGAGATCAAGCAATGAGTAAATTATATGTAGATGAAATCTTTCCAAAAGATGGCGCAAAAATCCAAGCTGAAGATCTTCAATTGCCAGCTGGTAGTATATTACAGGTTAAACATGTTGAATATACGGGATTATATTCTAGTACGTCAGCAACACCGAGTGATGTAGCAGGTTTTTCTGTATCAATTACACCAAAGTCATCTACCAGTAAAATATTAGTTACCGTAGATGTTGCAATTGGATTTGCACAGGACGCATATCCTTATGTATTATTAACAAGAAATGGAACTTCAATTGGTACTGGAGATACAGCAACTGGTTCAAGGATAAATACATTTTTAGGAGGATATGCAACAAATATTTCCACAATGCCGTATAGAATACATCATGTATCTAAAACTTATTTAGATTCTCCTACAACGGATCAAGAGTTAACATATCAAATACAATTTGCATCTCCCTATGTAGGATTTGCTGGATACATTAACAGAACTCACGCAGATGCCGATGCAGTATATATTCAAAGACCAGCATCAGGAATAACAGTTATGGAGGTTGCACAATGAGTGGAATTTTAAAAGTTGATCAAATTCAATTAAGAGATGGAAGTACTCCAAGTGCTGCTGATTTAGGTATTGATATAAGTGGTACTGTTTTACAAGTTGCTAATACAATATCTAAAACAGGCTCACAACATACAACCACTACAGCATATACAGATACAAATATGACAGTAACAATTACACCAAAAGCTATTGGATCTAAGTTACTAATAAGTTTTGGATTTGCATATGGAAATACTACTAATGCAGGTAATGATGTTAGACTTAAAAAAATTGTAAATGGTGTGACTACATATCAAACAATAACGGATTCAACATCACATGACAATCCATTATCAAATGTATCTCTTCAAAATTCAGCATGGCAAGCTATATGGCATTTTGAAACAGTTTTAGAAGATTTTTCAAATTCTTTAGATCCAATTACATTTACAGTTGTAGTATCACCAACGGCAGGCACTCTTAATATAGGTAATAGAAATGCATATAATCTTGATTGTAATTCTGCACATTATATTACTGTTACAGAAATAGCTCAATAAGGAAATAATAATGGCATTAACAAGATTAAGAAATAACGCTTTAGATCCTGATACGGATATTACAGCAGATCAATTAGACATTGGGCAAATTGGTGGCCGTAGAAACCTGATTATTAATGGTGGTTTTGATGTATGGCAGAGGGGTACTAGTTTTACTAGCAATGGGTACACTGCAGATAGGTGGCTTAAAATAGGAAATGATGGAGTCAATGTTTCCCAAACTACTGATACAACTTCTTTTAACGGCAATTCTTTGCGTATTGAGTGTACAGCTAATAATGGTAGCTATTTTGGGGTAGCCCAGTACATTGAGTTATCGAAAGATTACACGGCTACAATACTGCCCAATATGGTTTTATCTGCAATGGTAAAATCTAACACTAGTAATACTGTTTTAAGAAACTATGATGGAGCAACAAATATAACTTCAAACGCGCATAGTGGTAACGGACAATGGGAAAAACTGGAATTAGTTATTTCAGGAAGAACTTCCGTTGCCACAGACAAGATGGAGATTAGTATTGATACTACCACCCCTTCTGTTGTATTCGGTAATAGCTTAGTTGGAGATTATATTGAATGCACTAACGTCCAACTAGAACTAGGCTCAGTAGCTACACCATTTGAACACAGACCTTATGGTGAAGAATTGGCTTTGTGTCAGAGGTATTATTATAAACAATCAAGTGATAACGATTTTATTGCTATTAAGTGGCAGGAATCAGGAGGCTTATATGATAACAGATATATCTCTGAGCACTATTTTCCCGTAACTATGAGAGCAGTACCTACTATAAATGTTTCATGCCAAGATATTCATTTAATGGGTGTTACTTATGCCATACCCGAAGGTATAGGAGGTGGCAGTAGCAGTTTGCATTCATGTTATGTTGAGTATATAATGGGAGCATCCCTTAACTCCAATATTGCAGGAAGACCCAGAGTTTTTGAACTAACAGCAGATGCGGAGTTATAAGATATGAATATTGAAACAGTAAAATTACAAGGTGAAAACTACTTAGTCAATGGTACATTATCAGTACCTAAAGCAGAAGGTAATCGTCATTACAAGCTAGTTCAAGAATGGATTGAAGAAGGTAATACACCTGAGCCCGAGTTTACAGAAGCTGAAATAGCTGAACAAGAGCAAAATAAAATTAATTCTGAAGCAAGAGCTTATCTAGCAAGTACAGATTGGTACATTACTAGAGAACAAGAAACTGGTGTAGTCGTTCCTGAAGAAATTAAAACGGCAAGAGCCGAAGCAAGAGCTTCAGTTGTTGAATAATTTAATACATTTTTAAGTATAAATAAGTTAAAATAATATTAAACGAAGGAGTTTAAGAAATGGCATCTATTGCACAAGCTTTAACTGAGCTAAATATTACAGAATGGGTTTTGCGTGGAGAACCGACAACAGAAGCAGAATTTAATGAAATGTTCCGTAAAGTTACTGGATCAGATGAAAATGGTACTGCTATTGAATCTACTAATCCTGCAGACTGGGACGTAACGTGGGCTGAACTTGAAGCTAAAAAAGCTGAAATTGAAGCTGAATTACCACTAAAAGAATTAAGATCTGAAAGAGATAGATTAATTGCTGCTACAGACTGGTGGGCATCTAGTGATTTAACAATGACTGATGAACAAACCGCTTATAGACAAGCATTAAGAGATATCACTGATACTTATAGTTCACTTGAAGAAGTTGTTTGGCCAACTAAACCATAAAACAAACATATCTTTATTTAAAGCTCAACAAATGTTGAGCTTTTTTTATGTTTGTAGATAGTATAAATAATAATAAAATAAAGAGGGTGCTTTATGGCTCAAGTAAGAGATAATATAGCCGACATTAAAAAAATTGATACAATTGAATCTGATGTCGCACAACTGCAAACAGACTTAAATAATTTTGATGCTTTGCCTGACCAAACTGGGCAAGATGGTAACTTTTTAACAACAGATGGATCTGTTACTTCTTGGTCAACGCTACCGGTAACATCGGTAAATGGTGAAACTGGAGCAGTTACAATAGATGAATATACACCCCCAACAGACCAGGGAGCTGATAACTTTTTATCTGGTGATGGTACTTATAAAAAGGTTGATACTGATTGGGCATTTAGTGATGACACCGTGGAACTTGGCGATACTTTAACTATTGAGAGTGGTAGACAACTTGTAGTAGATCATTTAGATGTTCAAGGAACTCTTGATGTTCAAGGAACTCTTGCCACGGTAACTGGTGGTTATCTTTCACAAACAACAATGAAAACTGAAAGCATTGAAAACAGTGTAAATCCTGCAAATCCAGTTGATTTTGCAGTTGTACCTACAATTGATGGAGATCCTTTAGATCTTTTACCAGATCAAACTGGAAACGCGGGTAAGTTATTAGGAACTGATGGTACAAATGCAGTTTGGCAACAAGCAGGAGCAGTAGATGATATCTTTTACGAGAATGCTCAAGTAATTACAAGTGATTATACTTTAGCAGCTGGAAGAAATGCTATGACAGCAGGTTCAATAACAATTAATGATGGTGTAACTATTACTATTTCTGATGGTTCTAGTTGGACCATAGTATAGAGGGAGATTATATGGCAGTAATAATAGATGGTGAAAACGGAATAAATACACCTCACATCAACGTAGGTAGTTCATCAAGCAAATACGAAGCACAAGTTATGGTTTGTGCAGGTGGTGGTGGTAATTCACCTAACATATATGATGACGCAGCTGGCTCTGGAGGAGGGGGAGTTATATTTCAAACTGTATCTTTAATGCCAAACACTACTTATGACATCATAGTTGGCCCTGGCGGTAGTGGTGCTAATAACGGTGGAAACTCTAAGTTTTCAAATACCGAAAGCGATTTAATACTTTTAGCATATGGTGGAGCATCGGGAGGACATCATAGAACTGGATACGCTGGAGGAGGGTGTGGTTCAGGTCAAGGTGGGTATTATTCTGCAGCTAATGACTACAGAAGACCTGGTCCAGCTATTCCAGGACAAGGATTTGCGGGAGGAACTCCAATATCGTATAGAGGAGGAGGCGGTGGAGGAGCTGGCTCAGAAGGAACTCCAGATGGTAATGGCGGAACTGGTTTTAGACATCCAGTAACAGGTGAATTTTTTGGTGGAGGAGGAGGAGGTTATCCTATATCAACAAGTCAGCTAAAGAATGGGTATGGTGGTGTAGGAGGAGGAGGAAACTCAAGGTCCGGAACTGGTGTTGGCTCAAATGGTGTTGCTAATACTGGAGGAGGTGCTGGTGCTGGAAAAGGCGGTCCGAGCTATACAAGCAACGGTGGAAGTGGTATAGTAATTATAAGCTATCTTGGTTCTCCAAGAGGCACTGGTGGAACAATAACATCAGTTGATGGATATACTGTGCATAAATTTACTACGTCTGGAGATTATATAGGATGAGTCATTTTGCTAAAATAGAAAATAATAAGGTTATAGAAGTAGTTGTTGCAGACGAAAATTATATTAAAAACAAAGAAGGTCAGTGGTTGCAGTGTTCTTACAATACTTCTGGAGGGGTTCATAAGCTTGGAGGAAATCCTTTAAGAATGAATTTTCCATCTGTAGGATTTAATTATGATCCAGAACAAGATGCTTTTTATTCTAATTCACCTTATAAAGGATGGATTTTAAATAAAAAATACTATATATGGGAATCTCCTACACCAAAACCAGAACATGATGAGTTTGAGTATGTTTGGAGCGATGATAGTGAATCGTGGGAACTATCAGATTTACCAATATCATTAAGAACAGAAGAAGGAAATAAATAATGGCATCAACAATTAAAGTAGACGAGATATTAGACTCTCAAGGAAATCAGTTTGATGGAAGTCAATTAGGCAATGTAGGTAAAGTATTAAATGTATATAACGTTGTTTGTTCAACTTCAATTAGTACAACATCAACAAGTCCTGTTGATATACCAGAAACAATAACATTGACACCAACATCTGTAAATAGTAAATTTTTACTTAAAGCAATAGTTCATCATTATGCACAAAGTAATAGTGTTAATGTCTGGGTTGCTGCAAGATATAACTTTAATAGAAATGGGGAAACTCTTAGAAACACTGACGATTATGGTAGTGGTAAGGTTTCAGCTGTTAACACAAGAACAATGATGGCAGTTCCTCTAGAATATATGGATTCTCCAAATACAACATCTTCAATTACTTATAAAATACAAGTTAGAACTAGAAACGGATACACTAATGAATTCAATCAATATGGTGATGGTAGTTTTACAATATATGAGATAGGAGAATAACATGGCAGATTTAAAATTAAACACAACAAATGGTTCTGTTACGTTAAAACCAGAAGATGGATCTGGTAATGTAGATGTCTCTATTCCAAGAGCAGGTGTAGGTAAAGTTTTGCAAGTACAACACGTACAATGCTCTCCGATAAGATATACAATAAGTGTTAATGCATTAACACCAATACCAGATTTATTAATAAATTTTACTCCAAAAAGTTCTACTTCTAAAATATTATTGCAAAGCGATATATATTCAACAGAAACTCACGTTACTACATTTGGATTTTTAGAAAACATTAATGGAAGTGACACGGTTTTATCCAATGTATCAAATACTAATACGTCTGGTTCTATATCTACTACATATAAAGGAACCGATACTACTGAAAGTATTTTTTCAACTCATATTGCATATATGGTCAATTCTACTGGAACATCCACTAGAACTTTTAAAGTTGGAGCATCATCAAGTTGGGCAAATGTACTTTATACTTTATATATAAACGATAGGGGTTCTAACGACATGAGAAGTGTATCTAGTTTTACAATTACAGAAATAGAAAATTAAAATAAAGGAAACAATAATGGATAAAGCACAAGCACTACAAACACTAAGACCACAAGCACAATGGGTACTTAGAGGTGATGATTTAGAATGGTTAGATACAGAGCAAACAGAACCAACTGAAGCAGAATTGCAAGCAGAAATAGTTAGACTAACTGAAGAATACAATGCTATTGAGTATCAAAGACTTAGAAAAGCAGAGTATGATAAGTTGAATCAAGATGAAATGAGATTTGATGATTTAATGAATAGTACAACAACTTGGCAAGATGCCATCCTAGCTATTAAAGATAAATATCCTAAACCTATAGAAGGATAATGACATGGGTAAAATTAATATTTTAAATAATGCTGGTGATGCAAAAGCTTCATTAGAATTTAATGGTTCATCTGACATAACAGTAAATGCTGATAATCTTAGTGGAATTACCAGCGATGTTCAAGGCCAAATTGAT
>JGI11705J14877_10002207_pt1 | contig 10630 bp, 9 predicted proteins | sample Etolaghawater15m_FD_14877 | JGI IMG/M metagenome (IMG submission 14877) | reverse complement strand
GTTATCCTCGATCGGTTGTGGTCCAAGATCATCGCCCTGGTCTGCTGGTTGCTGGCGGCGCTCAATATCCTCGGTTTTCTCGACCGGACCGTTTCACTCCTGGAAAATATCGGGTTTACGGTGGGCGACGTCAGGCTGACACTTTTGTCCATCATCAAGGCCGTAGTGGTGCTGTTCATCCTCCTGCGGGGCGTCAAATGGGCCAGCGGAAAGCTTGATCGAAAGCTCTCCTCCGTTTCTGAACTGACCCCTTCCGCCCGCCTTATGGTTAGCAAAAGCATTAACATTACCATGATCATCGTGGTGACGCTGGTCGCCTTGAACAGTGTGGGGATTGATCTGTCCGCGTTGGCCTTCTTCGGCGGTGCCGTCGGTGTGGGGGTTGGTTTCGGGCTACAGAAAATTGTCAGCAATTTCGTGAGCGGTATCATTCTGCTTTCCGATAAATCCATTAAACCGGGAGACGTCATACAGATTGCGGATATGTATGGTTGGATCAAACACATGGGGGGGCGCTATGTTTCAATGGTCACCCGGGATGAAAAAGAAATCCTCATCCCCAACGAAAACCTGATCACCCAGGAAGTCATCAACTGGTCTTACTCGTCTCGAAAAATCCGCATAAAGATTCCCGTGGGCATCAGCTACAACGCCGACCCTCACCAGGCCATTTCGTTATTGGAAGCAGCAGCGGATGGGCTTGAAAGAGTCTTGAGCGATCCGGGTCCCAAATGCCGCCTGGTTGGGTTTGGTGACAACTCCGTGGATCTTCAGCTGCGCTTCTGGATCCGGGATCCCGCAAACGGTGTCGCCAATATCACCAGCGAAGTCATGCTCAGGATCTGGGACACCCTCAAAGCCCATGAAATTGAAATTCCCTTCCCCCAAAGAGATGTCCATCTGGATAACGAAAAACCGCTCAGGGTGGTCCACGTCACAGACCAGGAAAGTTCGCCTGCAGCCTGAAGATATGGGTCGCTATAAAAAATGAAACTTGACACAAAAGGGAAATCTTTTTATGACATCGAAACCCTGAACTTCAATAAAACCACCGGGTGGGCGCGATACAATCAATATCAAGATGGAGAAAAAAAGAAATTTGAAACAGAACTATTTTCTTTATAAGGGCAACTCAAAAGAACCTTTTTCACTACCCTCCGGCTGGACCGTTCAGGAGCACACACAGTTTCCGAAAACCGTACCCGTAACACCCGTCGGGGATCTCGTCAACCGTGCTTTGGCACAACCCACGGGTTCTACAACACTTTCCGAAATGGCGAAAAAAGATATGTCTGTGGCCATTATTGTGGATGATCCGGCCCGGGCAACGCCCATTGCACGAATGCTGCCACCCGTTCTTGATGAGCTTCGAAAAGCCGGCGTCGCAAACACAGACATCACCATCGTGCTTGCCCTGGGAACACACCGCCCGGCATCTCCAGAAGAACTCGAGACCAAATTGGGAAAGGCCGTTTTTCAGCATTACCGGGTGGTTCAACACAACTGTCACGGGGACAACCTGGTTCCCATCGGTAAACTTAAAACCGGTGCTGAAGTGGCCATTGACCCCGTTGTGGCCCGGGCTGATCTTAAAATCGGAATGGGGAGCATCTTTCCCCATCCCATGAACGGATTCGGGGGCGGCGCCAAAATCCTCTTTCCCGGGGTCGCCGATTTTGCATCCATCAGCGAACATCACTTCCATTATACACCGGAGCCGGGATGCGTGCTGGGGCATATCGAAACCAATCCTTTTTATAAGGAAGTATGCCGCATGGCGAAAGCAGCGGGTCTGGACTTTATCATCAACTGCATTTTTGATGCCAGAGAGCAGGTGGTGGATATGGTGGCCGGCCATTTTGAGAAAGCACACCGGAAAGGCATCGAAATCAGTAAACGGAACTATGCCTTTCACATAACGGAACCCGCGGATATCACCCTGATTTCGGCCGATCCTTATGTTGAAGGTCCGCAGATCATGAAACCCATCACCACCGCTTCCCTCATGACCACCAAACCCGGAGGCGCCGTCATTATACTGGCCCGATGCCCCGACGGTATGCCGGAAACCTTGCTGGGTGCCTTCGACGATATTTTTGCGACAAAACCCGAACATCTGGGGCGCTATGCGGTCAACGCCTTTAAAAATGCTGAACCCATGGCGGAAGGGGCCATCGATTTCAACTGCGCCCTTTTCTTCGCCCTGCTCTGCGCATCCCGTGCCCGCATCACCATTGTATCCGAAGATCTGGATGAAATGTCCGTAAACCGTCTGGGATTTCAATATGCCCCTTCGCTGCAGACAGCCATTGATCAGGAACAGGAAAGGCAGCCCGAAGCCACGGTGAACATATTCCCCCTGGGCGGACTGTTGCTGCCCCTGATGCGTCTTTAACCCATTTCTATGAATTTTAATTGATTACCAAAACATAAGGAGCCCATATGAAACAGGAGATTTTTTTAGGAAACGGCGCCATTGCCCTGGGATTGCTGGAGGCTGGATGTCAGGTGATGACCTCCTATCCGGGAACCCCCAGCTCCGAGATACTGCCTGAAGCGATCCGAATGGTAAAATCTGAAGCGCTGAATACCTACGTGGAATGGTCCACCAATGAAAAAGTGGCCCTGGACAATGCGTTTGCCGCCGCCATCACCGGAAAAAGGGCCGCCTGCTGTATGAAACAGGTGGGCCTGAATGTGGCGGCAGACACCCTCATGAGTGCCGTCTATATGGGAACAGTGGGCGGGCTGGTCATCATCAGCTGTGATGACCCGGGGCCCCATTCTTCCCAGACCGAGCAGGACACGCGATTCATGGCCCGATTGGCGAAAATCCCCATTCTGGATCCGGCAACACCGGAAGAAGCCAGGGCCATGGCAGGCCTTGCCATGGAACTTTCGGAGGAATTCCGCATTCCCTTTATTCTCCGGCCTGCCATCCGGGTCTGTCACGCTCGGCAGAACCTCTCCTGGGACAAGCTTGAGGACAATACCCGAAAGGCCTCATTTGAAAAGGATCCGGGCCGATGGGCGGCAACGCCCAGGTTCCGTTTCATACTCCACGGGGAACTGAACAAGAAACTCGAAGCCATCGGAGAGCGGTTCTCAACCCTTTCCGAAATCAATTTCCACAACCTGGAAAAGGGAAAGCGCTACCCCTTAGGGATCATCGCGGGCGGTGTGCCGTTTGCCGCCATTCAAGATATCCTGAAAGATGAAAAAAGAGACGATATTCCTCTGTTGAAACTGGGCGCTCCCTACCCCCTCCCCAAACGCCTGACCGACGAGTTCATGGAGGCCTGCGAAAAGGTGCTGGTCTTGGAAGAAACCGACACCCTCATCGAATACCTGCTGGGAGACAATCGGAAAGTGCTCGGTCGCATCTCGGGTCACATCCCTTCACAGGGTGAGCTGCTGCCTCAGGTTATTTTTGACTGTCTGGGACGGATTCTTGACGAATTGAAGCTTCAACCCTTCACCGCTAAGGACAACAGAGATGTCAACCAGCTGGTCCAGGGCCTGGAGCTGCCCATTCGAAAACCCACCCTTTGTCCGGGATGTCCTCACAGGGCGAGCTTTTTTACCATTCGAAAGACTCGGCCCAAGGCCATTTTCACATCGGACATCGGATGTTACACCCTGGGGCTCAACCTCGGGGCAGTGGACACGGTATTGGACATGGGGGCGGCCATCACCATGGCCTCCGGTTTTTATCACGCCTACAAACAGGACGGCATAGACCAGCCCGTGGTGGCCACCATCGGCGACTCCACCTTTTTCCATTCCGGTACGGCGGGACTTCTGAATGCCGTTTACAATGACGCCCGTTTCATCCTGGTCATTTTGGACAACCTCATCACCGCCATGACCGGCATGCAACCCACCCCCGGCATCGGTGTCAGGGCCGACGGCAGTAAAGGAAACACCATCCCCCTTGAACGGGTGGTAAAGGGATGCGGCATCGATTTCATCAAAGAAGTGGACCCCTACGATACCAAGGCAATGGGCGCTCTCATGAAAGAGGCCGCCGATTATGCGGCATCCCCTGAAGGCGGCATAGCGGTGATTATTGCCCGCCATCCCTGCGTCATCGCATACCGGGCCGAAGCGGTTCCCGAACGTATCGCGGTGGAGATCACCGATGAATGCAATGACTGCGGTTTCTGTCTGGACCGTTTTGAATGCCCCGCCATTTACCGTGATGAAGCGTTAGAGCAGGCCGTCATCAACCAGGCCCTGTGCGTGCAATGCGGTGTGTGCCTGCAGGTCTGCCCCACAGGCGCAATTGTGCCGATTGCGGAATGACGATTGCGGAGTGCAAAATGAAAACCGGCACCCCAAAAAAGACAATCTTTGCGCCTTTGCGTCTTTGCGTGAGGCCATTTTGATAGAGGCTTTTATACCGCCTCAGGAGAATTAACAAATGGAAAACATCAACATGATATTCTGCGGTCTGGGTGGACAGGGAATCCTTTTCATGACCAAGATTTTTGCCCGTGCCGCCATGGATAAGGGTTTGGCCACTCTGGGGGCCGAAACCCACGGCATGGCCCAGAGGGGCGGATCGGTGGTCTCCCACCTTAAACTGGGAACAGCGGCCAGCAGCCTGGTACGGGAACAGACAGCCCATTTTCTGCTCGCCCTTGAGGAAAACGAAGCCTATCGCAATCTTCCTTTTCTGGCACCGGGGGGAAGGCTTTATGTGAACGCAGAGGAAAGCAGATTTCCCAGAAAGGAAGTCATCCCCTATATTGAAAAACAGGGCATCACCTATCATGCCTTTCCGGCTCAGAAAACGGCCATGGCGCTGGGAAATCCCATGAGCACAAATTTGGCGCTGATGGGTTTCTTTACCGCGTTTGAGGACGAACCCTTTACCCATGATGATTTGCGTGATACCATCATCAGGGTTAGCCCTGAACATTTCAGAGAAAACAACCTAAAGGTCTTTGATGCGGGATTTAGCGCCTGAAGAGGGCCTTTTGGGAAGAGGCGGATTTGAAAAAAGTCACAAGCGTTATCGATAAGATCGAAAGAACCACACTGGTATGGACAATTCTGGGGCTTGCGCTTGTCGGCTTCATACAGGTGTTCGCCCGCTACATTTTCAACTACAGCTTCACCTGGTTTGAAGAACTGGGTCGCTACCTGGGGGTTTTTGTGGCCTTTCTGGGAGGTGGCATCGGTGTCAAGACCGGCAGCCACTTCACCATGGATTTAATTGTCATTCACCTTAAGCGACCCTGGCAGCAAATCCTCCAGTCCATCACCAGTATCCTGTCCGCACTTTTTTTCGTTCTGGTTGCTTACTACTCATGGAAAATCGTGTTCCGCATGTACGGCTACGAAACCACTTCTCCAGCCATGGAAATGCCCATGTATCTGGCCTACCTTCCCATCCCCATTTTTTCCATGGTCATGGGCTTTCGTTTTTTTTCCGTAGCCATTAATTTTCTGAGGGAACTGGGCTCCAAAGGGCCCCATCAGGAAACTGAGAGGGCCGCATCATGACCCTCACCATCTGTGTCTGTTTTAGTCTTCTGCTCCTGGCCGGCGTTCCCATTGCGGTGATATTGGGGATTACCACCACCGTCACCCTTTATCTCTTTTCCAATACGCCCCTGCAGATCCTGACCCAGCAGCTCTTTAATGCGCTGGACAAATTCGTCCTTCTGGCCATTCCCTTTTTTATCGTGGCCGGTTCCATCATGACCAAGGGGGCCATCGCCCGGCGTCTCATCGATTTCGTGAACGCCCTGGTGGGCTGGTTTCCCGGGGGCCTGGCCATTGCGGGGGTTCTGGCCTGCATCTTCTTCGCGGCCATTTCCGGTTCCTCCCCGGCAACGGTAGTGGCCATCGGCTCGGTCATGATTCCCGCTCTGATCAAGGCCGGCTACGGGGAAAGATTCAGTCTAGGATTGATCACGGTATCGGGTTCTCTGGGGATTGTCATTCCCCCATCCATCCCCATGATCCTCTACTGCCTTGTGATGAATGTGTCCGTGGCCGAAATGTTCATGGCAGGGGTTCTGCCGGGGCTGATGATCGGAGCAGCCCTCATCGCCTATACCTATGTGATTGCCAGAAAACATAACTGGCGCATTGAAAAAAAAGCTTCTTTTAAGGAGATCTTTCGAACTGCAAAACGCGGGTTCTGGGCGCTTCTGCTGCCCGTCATCGTTCTGGGAGGCATTTATTCGGGGGTTTTTACCCCCACGGAAGCGGCGGCCGTTAGCGTGATTTATGCCCTTTTGGTGGAGATGCTCATCTATCGGGAATTCGGGCTAGGNGATCTAACCTCNGTCTGCCAGGAAGCGGCTATCCTGTCGGCCTGCCTGCTNTTTATCCTGTCGTGTGCCATGACCTTCATCTGGCTGCTGACCGCGGAACAGATTCCCAATCAGCTGGCCGACCTCATCATGCAGTACATTCACAGCCCCTGGATGTTCCTGCTAACGGTCAATATCCTGTTTCTGGTTTTGGGCTGTTTCATGGACGATGTGAGTGCCATGCTCGTGCTGGCCCCGCTCTTTCTGGAAACCCTCAACCGGTACGGCATTGACCTGGTCCACTTCGGCATCGTCATGGTCCTGAACATTCAGATGGGAATGCTCACACCGCCCTTTGGCTTGAACCTGTTCGTAGCCTCAGGCATCACAGGGAAACCCCTCACCCGAATTGCTCAGGGGGTCATGCCCTTTCTGGTGATCATGCTCATCTGTCTCCTGGTGGTCACCTACGTGCCCGCCATATCCCTGCTGCTGCCCAACTGGCTGTTGCATTAAACGCATATAAGGAGGACCGAATGGACGGGTTCACGGAATATGATCAGTACGACGGCACAGGACTTGCTGAACTTATTCGAACAAAACAGGTTTCCGTTTCAGAGGTCAGTCAGGCAGCGATAGAAAGGATCGATCGGTTGAATCCGCATCTGAACGCGGTGGTAACCCCCATGGCCCACCTGGCCGAAAAATCGATTCAGAATCTACCCCCGTCCGGGCCGTTTCGAGGGGTTCCATTTCTGCTCAAAGACCTCCTGGCCGCCTATGCTGGTGTACCGCTCACCAGCGGTTGCAAGGCCCTCAGGAATTACATCCCCGATCGCGACAGCGAACTGGTGCGACGTTACAAGCAGGCGGGGGTGGTCATATTGGGAAAAACCAATACACCTGAATTCGGTCTGCTCGGCTACACCGAACCGGAACTTTTCGGCCCCACCCGCAACCCCTGGGACCTCAACCACACCCCCGGCGGTTCCAGTGGCGGTACCGCTGCCGCCGTGGCATCGGGCATGGTTCCACTGGCAAGTGGCGGAGACGGGGGCGGTTCCATCCGTATTCCGGCCTCCTGCTGCGGGCTCTTTGGCCTGAAACCCACTAGAGGGAGAACACCCACCGGTCCTGATCATGGAGAGCTCTGGCAGGGGGCGACCGTAGAACACGTAATCACCCGATCGGTCAGGGACAGTGCCGCGATGCTGGATGCCACCTGCACAACTGATGTTGGCGCTCCCTATATCATTGCCCCGCCCGAAAACCCTTATTCGGAAGAAATCAAAAAGGGCCCCGGCACCTTAAAAATCGCCTACAACACCAGGTCGCCCCTGGGAACACCGGTTCACGATGAAATCGTTGAAGCGACTTTGAAAACAGTACATCTGCTGGAAAAGCTCGGACATGAAGTGAAAGAAATCTCACCGGATATAGACGGCCTGGCACTGGCTCGAAGCTATTTTTCAATGTATTACGGGGAGGTTGCCCACAATATTGACCAGCTCAAACGATTTCTTAAGAGGAAAGCCAGACCTTCGGATGTTGAAGTAGAGACCTGGACGCTGGGCCTGCTGGGTCATGCCACGAGCGCATTTGACTTCGTTAAAGCCAAAAGCATGTGGGGTGATGCTTCGCGCGTTATGGGCGGGTTTCATGAAAAATATGACCTGTATCTGACGCCCACCCTGGCTCAGCCGCCCGTCAAAATCGGAGAATTGAAAGCCAAACCATCCGAACGCGCCGTTTTGAAAGTCATTAATGCGCTTAGACTCGGACATCTGGTAAAACTATCCGGGGCCGTAGAAAAACTGGGGCTTGAAAATCTCTCCCGAACCCCCTTTACACAGTTGGCCAATTTCACGGGTCAACCGGCCATGTCTGTGCCGCTATGGCAAACCTCCGACGGACTGCCCTGCGGCATGCATTTTATGGCCCCTTTCGGCGACGAGGCGACACTTTTTCGACTGGCAGCACAGCTTGAAAAAGAAAAACCCTGGTTTGATAGAACCCCTCCTGTTCATGCAGCCAATCGGAAACGAATAACCGGGACTTCGCCAGGGATTGTGCATATCAAAGGTGGTTTTCATGGGCATTCCTAATTACTTCGAACTACGTTCACCGCTCGTTGTGCACACTGGGAAAAGAAGGGTTGTTTGGAGCGGTATCCTATGATCAGATTTGGAAAGACACCATGTTCATGTGCTTGGATTAAAGATGCTTGACAAATACCTTTTAATAGCGCTATTAAATGGTCATGTTATAGTAATTCCGTTTGGAGGATAGAATTATGCTGCAATCCATTCATGCGGGCAAAACCGCCAGCATCACTGAATTTAAGAAGAACCCGCAGGCAATCATCGACGCGGCCCATGGAGAGGCCATTGCGCTGCTGAACCGCAACAAAACGGCGGCCTACATCGTGCCGCCTGAAGTCTATAAACGATTGCTGGAAATGGCCGAAGACATGGAATTGGGGAAAATCTACGAGGCACGTAAACATGAGAAGAAAGACGCGGTTTCGGTAGACATCGATGAGCTATAAACTCAAGTTTTTCAAGACTGCTTACAAAGAGTGGCAAAAGCTTGACGCGCATGTTCGAAAACAATTCAAAAGTCATCTCAAAAAACGTCTTCAAAATCCCCGCGTCGAATCAGCAAGGCTCAAAGGCTACTCCAGCCTCTATAAAATCAAACTGCGGTCGGTGGGGTACCGATTGGCCTATCTTGTGGAAGACGAAGAAGTCGTAGTATACATCGTTTGCGTGGCCCGCCGGGATAAAATTTATGAAATTCTCCATCAAAGACTGAAAAAGTGATTTAAATAATCATTTCTCCTGCGCCAACCGCCGGCATGAAGCACTTCCTTTTACACCATTGTTGGGAAAGGGAATCACGGCTTGATGTAGGCGTATCCATCGGCCTGACGTTCAATCAGTTCCAGAACCCCCGCCTTGGTAACCGTGCAGCCAGCAACAAGCTCCCTGGGATCAATGTTAAAGTTGTTGAGAGAGTTGTTGCACATGAGAAAATGAACCCCCTTGCCCGCCAGTTCTTTCACGCGAACATTTTCATCGGCGGCATAATCCCGGTGAAACAGTTTTACCGCGGACCCGTTGGCCACCAGGCAGATGGATGCTTGTGCCGGCGGAATTTCCTTCAACAGGTTGCCGATGTTATTCAGGGCCATCACCAGCCTTTTCCCTTCATCCGCATCCAAATGGAACACAACCCGAATCTTTACCTGTTTTTCGCTTTCCGGTTTCACGGTATTTTTCTCCTCACCACACTGATTGGGCAACTTTGAAGGACCGTTCAGAACCTTCAATCCTGACAGTCTCGTAAAAAGTCGTCACCCCGTTGAAAAACGGGGTCCAGCGCTTTTCTAAGTGCTTGATAACACTGGATTCCGGCTTTCGCCGGAATGACGGAAAAAGAGCATTTTCGACTTTTTACGAATGCATCAATCTTGGCATTTATCAGCTTTTCACGATTTGAGCCAATCTAAAGCGATCTCCAGGTAAAACTCAGCGGCACGGCCGATCTTTTCCACCACACAATATTCATTGGTCTGGTGGGCCTGACCCGGTTCTCCAGGACCCAAAATCAGGGTGGGGGGGGTTTTCAGCGCCGGGGTCAGAATAGATGCGTCGGTGAAGTAGTTTACATAACCGGGTTCCGGCCTGCTCCCCTCTATACGGGCCATTATGTTCAGGACCCGTTTGATCCAGGGGTCGCTGGCGGGGGTGGAAATACCGGGAAGATCTATGAGCCGCCGGACCTCGATATCCGGACCCAGATGGGCTTTTATATTTTCAAAAAGAGCGCCATGTTCCACGCCCGGCACACTGCGCAAATCGACCCGAAAGCGAGCGGAATCCGGCACCATATTGATTTTTGCCCCCCCCGTAAAGGTCCCCACATTCACGGTGGGTTTTCCCATCTGCGGATGGGCCTTCGCCCTAGAAAAGAAATCTTCCAGACTGGCCGCGGCCCGGGCTGCCTTGTAGATGGCGTTATCGCCCAATTCCGGCATGGAGCCGTGTGCCGACTTGCCTTTAGCCGAACACTCCAGCCAGAGCGCCCCCTTATGACCCAGCAAAGGGATGTTCCCGGTGGGCTCCGCCACCACAATGGCACCGGCCTCTTCAGGCAGCGCACCGCTTTCCTTCATCTGCACCGCCCCTTCACTGCCCGTCTCTTCACCGGCGGTGAACACAAAAACAATACCGCCCTCCCCTTCCACTTTTTGGGCCAAATGCAGCGCGGTAACGACGGCGGCGGCGACACCGCTCTTCATGTCGCTGGCCCCCCGTCCGTACAGACGGCCGTTTTGTATTTTGGCCTCATGGGGAGGG
>JGI11705J14877_10002206_pt1 | contig 10631 bp, 13 predicted proteins | sample Etolaghawater15m_FD_14877 | JGI IMG/M metagenome (IMG submission 14877) | reverse complement strand
GGCGTAGATGCTGCCAATGTAGACATAGCTGATGCTGGAGGCATCATAACAGCCACAGACGTAGAGGATGCCTTACAGGAGAACAGAACGGCCATTGACCTCAATACTACACATAGGGGTTCTGACGGTTCAGACCACACTTTCATTGACCAGGATGTGACCAGTGGAGCGACACCCACCTTTGGAGTAGGCAATATGACCGGAGAGTTCTCTGGCTCATTATCGGAGGATACTGACGGGATATTTTCCCCTGATTTCATGTCAGGAGCAGAAGATGGAGGAGGGAACGGAGGCCAATGGATCGAAAGTGGTTCTTGGAGTTTTGCATGGGCGACAGGGTTGCCAGCATTGATCAGGACCAGCAACAATAATACAACCGAATATTATCATGTGCCTCTACCTCTGAAGGCCAAGAGCACGGCATCAAAGGGAGTAGAGATCACAGCGGTGAAGATGGCCTACGAATGCAACACCTCGGATGCTGGCGATGACATTCAGCTCCACCTCTGCAAGCGGTCGATACCCGCAGACGGCAACGCCCCTGGGGCACTCACCACAATAGCGGGAGATGCCGATGCTGATTATGATGCAGATCATAATACAGCAGCCAAGCGAGTCGACGAGACTGGAGCCCCGGAACAACACACCTTGCTTATGTCAGTTCCTGGAGGGGACCAGGCATATATCGCCGATGATGAGGCTTGGTTCTTGAGGATCAAGGTCGTTGAGGCCAATGATGTTACCGCAGCCCTGGACATAGTGATCCGAGACATCCAGGTCAAGTATAACGAGACCATAGCCTAATCCTGATGCTTACGCTGGGAGGGGTCTTATTCCTCTTCCTCTCTCGGCGTTGTTTTTTATTTTTTGCTATAGAGGAATATATCAAGAGGGGTACCAATGGCTCATAGGGTAAAATTCAAGAATGGACAACCGCACCCGAAGCGATGCTCGTGTCCCTGCTGTCATGCTGTTATAGGTGTGAAAATGACCAAGGAGGCTGACGATGAGCTCATACGGTGACCGGACAACGATTAAAAATTTATTGGGTTTGACCTATAACGATTTTGGACTGGTCAACAATGCAGGATATAACACCCTGATAGATTCCATTATAGAGGACATCTCAGGCACCATTAACGGACATTGTAACCGTGATTTTGATCTCCATGAAGAGGACGAGGTCAAGCTCAGAGGGACCAACGATTATTATTTGATCGCTCCATTCGGTCCTATTATTTCTATCGATTCCATTGAGATAAATGACTCGGTGGTGGATACCGACGATTATCAGATCGTTAGGGGTAAGAATACCACCCGGAACGGTTACGCTATCGAACGGTTTAACAGCTGGTGGGCCAGGTCCACACATATAACTCTGACTTATGACTGGGGATTTTCCACGCCTCCGCCTGCAGTGGTCCGGGTCTGTGAAAATCTGTGTATCCATGAACTGAGAGGGCTGGCGAGGAGGAGAAAGACGGGCGACGTGGACAGTGTGAGCATGGGAGGCTACAGCGTCAGCTACTCCTCCAGTGATAAGATATATGAGGCCGAGCTGAGGAAATTACAGCCTTACAGGTCCATAATAATCGGTTGAGGGAGTACTCAACTAAAAAACTGTCCTAGAAATAATATATATGACACTTAGATAATATAATTAATTGATGACACCCAAATGGATGGAGGCTATTGGATTGACTGGCGAAATATTAAACATTCTGGTAGGTATTAAAGACGACATCGGAACGATAAAAGGCACAGTCGGGAAGATAGAGGGAAAGGTTGACTCAATTTGCTCTGATAATGTTCGCCAAGAGGAGCGCATGGACCAGATAGACGCCAGACACAACCGTCACGAGGACAGATGTCGACGGATCCATGAGGGATTGAACTCAACACCTCCAGCCAAACCAGAACCGGAGACAGGTCAACCCAGTGAGGAGGACTTGAACGCCTCCACCCGTAATATTTTCACAGCCTTTTTAATATCCACACTTTCAGCGATGCCTAAACCAGTGCGGTATCTGATGGTCGTTCTATTTTTTACACTTTTTCTAGCGGGTTATTTTGCATTCGGGGGCTGATATACTGACCTCCCAGAGCATGATAGACGAATATGGACAGGCGGCCATGAGAGTAAGGAAATCAATTAAAACTTATGGAGAGTATGATGAACCGGCGAGCTATAACGCTGACGAGGTCCTCGGTTTTCGCTGTATAATTGACAACGCCCACCGACGCCGTCACCACAGGGTCGAAGAGGGGGACGTCCCCGACTCAGACCTCCGTATTTTATGCTGGTTAGATGATACCGGTACCGAGCTGGACGTTGAGGCGGTTAAGGACGGGCTCCCTGACCAGATACATTTTAGAGGGATTTATGACGTTCTCCGGAAAAATGTCCAGATGCATCCATTCACCGATGACCGCATGATCGCCCTGGACCTGCGACAGCGGGAACACGTTAAAACCACGATGACCGTCAATTCTATCAGTTCACTGCAGAACGGCCAAGAGGGGGAAATTGACCTCACTTTGACAGCTGAGAACGGCGAGGACATCGATGGGAGCGATATCGTGGTGGAGGTTCTTGATGATGGGACCTGGACTGACTTGGGATTTACTTATGACGTATCCACCTATAAGGCCACTATCAGCCAAGCCTCTGGAGATTATGAGCTGCGGATCAGATACATGGGCGACGGATTTTATGAAGGTAAAATATATTATGACAGCGTCAACATAGAGGAGGCATAGGGTGGTCAAGACCATGAAGATGGAGATGGACCCGCCTCCCAAGTTCCCCAGCAAGCAAGAGATACAGGCCGAGTTTTTCAAGGCAGGGGCCAAGCTGGTTAACTTATGGAAGGACAACCTCCGGGCAGGAGAGGGAGCTGACGGGACTCATGGCCGCCCTTATGTGAACACAGGCGAGGCCGTTGGCAGTGTCCAGATGTATCCTGAGACCCCAGGGTCCGATGAATACATTATTTTCAGTGATAGGATACAAGTACTGATAGCCGAGGTAGGAAGAGCCCCGGGAACCTATCCACCGTATGAACCTATTAGCCAATGGGTCCATGAACAGCTTGGGATAAAGAAAAAAGACCCGAAACATTACGCCGTCGTTCGAGCCATCCAGCAGAGTATCAAGGACAACGGACTCGAACCGTTTGCCCCGATGGAGAAAGCCGTCATTGATCTCGTGGAGGACCTGGAAGAAAATTTAGGTTTAATGCTGGAAATAGAGAAAAATAAATAAGTGACAATTAATTATTATAGTCATATCCAAGTAAGGATATTTTTAATATAACCGCCAAGTGAGGCAGTAAATGGGAGCATTACAACCTGATGAGGTCCTACGCATAGACGAGGACATTATAAAGCCGGTATTGAAGGCAGCAGCAGGGTCCGGGAGTTATTCATTGACTGACCCCGAAGCAGCCAACAGACCCACCAATTCTCAATTTATTTTATGTTCTTATCCTACCCGTCCGGCGAAGTATCCCTATATTGTCATTGAGGTCCTGACCTCCTCTGGCGGTCGTGTGGATATCAGAGAATCACTTTTTAAATATCAAGTAACAGTCAGATTTTTAGTCCGTGCCAAGGTTAAAACCCATTGTCATAATATCATCAATGGCATTAATGAGGCATTGGAGCGGAACTGGTTATCTACATCAGAAAGCGGTTTTTCAGATGTAAAGATGACGGGCTCCAGTCAGATAGTATGGGACCCTGGGACCAAGATTTATGCCAGGACATTAACAGTTCAAGGTCTAGTATATTCAGCGTATACCGCATAAGGAGAGAAAAAAATGGCAAATGAGTATTACCTCGGAGATCAGAGTGTCCTATTATGGGCCCCTGAAGCAACACCTTACACGGCGGAGACCACTATCGATAATTATTTCGGTATTATCGAGGATGAGGTGGAGCTGCCGAACCCGAACGAGCAGACGATGCTACCATCCATAGGTCACGACAGACGGCCCTTTGTGGCCTCTCCGGACCCTCGGGCTTATGAGTTCTCAATCCCTTGTAAGCCTGTAGACGGAAGAGTCCCACTGGAGACTTGTATCGGTCAGAGGAAAAAATGGGATATGCAGATAGGACACCAGTCCATCAGCAACAGCGAGGCCGAGTTCACAGGGTCCGAAAGTATNNCNAANGGAACNTANCATTTAAATGTGAACGATGACGGTAACGGGGTCAATGATGTATCTGTAACCTGTGCCGCCGATGACGTGGACAGTATGATCGTCAAGCTCCAAGTGGCTATTAGAGCGGCCACAGGCGGGTCAGAGACCGTTGTGAGAGAATACGGCCTTATAGTGGTCAAGTCAGGGACAACAGGCGCAAGCAGCTCCATAGCGATGACAGACGGAGCAGGGGACGACGGCGGGCTTATAGCGGCCCTTTCAGCCATCTCAGGAGTTACCGCTTCCATCGATGCAGCCCGGGACGGCGTGGCCTCTGCCAGCTTTGAGTATATTTTCGACGATGAAAATAAACTCTCTACAATGACCATATACGGAGCCATCAAGGAGCTCGGAATGACTCAGACCTTCGCAGGGTGTAAGTCCTCTCTGGGCGTGTCCTGCTCAGTTGGTGAGGCTATGGAGATGAATTTCGATATAGCTGGAGTCCACCATGTTCTTACTACCGGCGTGAGCGCATTCCAACAACCCTCCAGCGCTCTGCCTTCACAGACCCCTTACAGGTGGTGGATGGTCAGCGATGCCCAGCTGGACAATGTAGGAGGTGGAACCTTCAAGGACCTCCTGGCCATCACAGGAATAAATCTGAACTGGGATAATGGCCTCAAGGTAGTACACACCAGAGGAAACGCCAGGAGCGGAGTATGGTCCCGAGAGGGTTATTGTGTAACAGAGAACGAGAACGCTGGGCGGTATGACATGAGCATCGATATAACCATCGACGGGACGGAGGAGTTCCAGGAGGCTTATGATGCCGACACACTCTATGATTTTTATATCAAGTTCCAGCGGACCTATGGCGACGACACCGAGACGGTGGAGTTCTGGCTCTATTCGTGTGCCATTGGGAACGTCCCTGTAAAGATGCCTGCAGGCGGACACTTCGAGGGAACGGTCACCCTGCACCCACTCGACACCAGGGTCAGGATAGTAACAGCATCAGAGATATCAGTCTAAAATTATAGACTTAAATAATACCAAAGAGGAATAACCATGAATAAAAAAGTTGAATTGCCCTCTAATCTGAGGGGGCTCAGGAAAAAAAGCAATAGTAAAAAACGATTAGAAGCGCTGGAGAAACAGATCAAGTCCATTAACAGCATCCTGGGAATAAATGACCCAATAGTGGACAATATACATTATTTGGTTATCCAGATACGACAGCTCAGGACCATGCTCGACCGAAAGATGCAAATAATGGCACTGATGGAGACCTACCTCCGAGATATCAAAAAATTTGACGATTTCAAGGCTTGGGTGAATAAGAGAGCCGAGGAGGAGAGGAAAAAGAGAGAGGCGGAGGGGGTCCCTGCTTTTGAGGATACTGAGGACTGGGATGAGTTGATCGAGGAAGAGCTGACGGAGGAGGAGCCGGATGTCAGATAATAAAGAGATGACCTGGGACGAGTACAGTCAGGCCCTCGATACTCTGGAGAAATCCAGGAAGACGGTGACTTTCGACCTGCCTCATGGTAAGATCACTTTCACCATCAAGAAACTCACTCAGCGAGAGTATGACCAGGCACGTTCAAAGCTCTCAATGCACCCTGGACGGAAAAAGGGTAAATCTAAAATGCCGTTAAATATGGGTGACTTCAATCGTGAGGTCATCAGGCACGGCGTGGTTTCAGGTCCGAAAGGGTTCAGCGCCAAGAACAACGCACATATAGAGCGGATGGATGTGGAGGTCCGTGATGAGCTGGCCAACTGTATCGATGAGTTTTCCACTCTACCCGACGAGGTGAGGGTTTCCTTTCGAGACAGCGGGCCGGAAAGGGAAAGCTTACAGGTTGATGCTCAATAGAGAAGATACTGGTTTCCAGTTCCCTGACGACTGCGGTCCGTGGTGTAATAAGATATTCCTTGACTCGATGCTCTGGTCCGAGTATGGGGCAGGGTTTGACCTGCGAGAATTACCAGCCCCAGAGTATGATGCTCACATCCTATTAATATCAGGTAGACGATGGAGAGAAAACCAGGATATCAAGAAATCACAGCATAAAAAGGGAGGAGTAAGGTATGGCCTATGAACGAGTTATAGCGACGAGATACGTCTCCACTGGAGCGGAGAAGATGGTCAAGGACCAGGAGAAGGTAGCCAAGGCCACGGAGAAGCAGGGCAAAGCCGCCAAGAAAAGCGCTGATTCTACTTCCCAATGGCTCCAGCGTAACGAGACCACCATGACAGCTATAGCCGCAGCAGGGGCCGCTCTAATGTATGGTATTATTAAATCGTCCCCTGTATTAAATGCCTCCCTTGCCTCCTCCCGGATAGCATTTTCTCTATTATTTATGGAGATGGGTACACATTTAGAACCTATTTTCAAAGCAATAGAAAAAGCGGCTTGGAAGCTCTACGATGTTTTTACAGGATTGCCCGAACCGGTTCAGAAAGTTATATCTATTGTTGGATTTTTAGTAGCTGCATTAATTGCTATCATCATAGCCACCAATGCCGTAAATGCGTCATTTATCGTTAATACGGTACAAACTGGATTTATGACAATAAAAACGGGAGCCTTGGCAGTTTCCACGACTGTCGCAACCGCTGCACAATGGGCCTGGAATGCCGCCATGATAGCGAACCCTATCGGTCTGTTAGTTGCGGCTATTGTGGCCGCCATTGCTGCAGTGGTGTTTTTAACAATTAAGTATGATAAGATAAAAGAAAAGCTCGGAGCTTGGACTCATGCAATAATGTTTTTCTTGGGTCCTATCGGTTGGATGGTCGAGGCGATTCAGGGAGTCATTTATATCGTTGAGCACTGGGGCAATATAACGGACTGGCTAAAAAGTAAATGGGATACTATAGCCTCCTTTTTCTCCGAGTTAGGCTCAAAGATATTGAATGCTATTAAACCGTTAGGAACGGCCGAGTTCTGGGTTGCCATCCTTAACGGGTTACTCAATATCGGGGGCATGATGGTGGATAAGATAATCGAGGGAATTGGGAATATCGGGGCGAAAATATGGGCTGCCATCAAAAACGGTTTTACATCTATCAAGGAGAAGGCCATGGAGTGGGTGAAAGGAGCATTGGACTGGGGGAAACATATCGTCCAGAATATCGCAAAGGGTATTAAATCAGGATGGGATAAGGCAAAGGATGCGGTTAAGAACGTGGGCAAGAAAATTAAAAATGTGTTCTCCTTCGACCTCCGAAAGAACGATCTCTGGGCAATGAGGTCGGGCGCTGATATGATTAAGTATTTCTCCCAAGGTATGCAGGACGCCCAGCGCAGTCTCGGGATGAAGGGCCAAGGATTAGGACCGGCAGCGTTCACCCCTTCACCAGCCAGCACGTCCACCACTAAAACGAATGTGATCAATATCGGATCCATCAATCTGACAGGGGACACCGGGAGCATGGGCGCAGGGTCTCGCCTGGGTTTGGCCGCAGGTGATTCCATCATCGAAAAACTGAGGAGGCGGTAATATCGGAACCGTTCACGAGAAACTTAAGCTAGAGGATAACGCCAGCAATGTATTGATGTATTTCCCCTTGACCTCTACAGTGGAGGAGGTCTGGCAGAATGATGTATTTAGAGCCCCCCGACCCTGGAACAAAGGTGGAGGCGTAGCTGTAGATGTTAAGACCTGGACGGGTGAGATAGTTATCCAGGGACAGTTCATATCGATAGATGGTAATGTTGATTCAGATTATGAGACAGATATCAGAACCTTGATGTCTATCGCTTCCCCGACGGTAATATCACCCCAGGAACAGCATAATTTTTTACTGGAAAAACTCCTCACTACCAACAATTTTGTATTATTCTATAATGGGAATGAGTACGGATTCNCCTCTGGGAGCGTGGATATAAGCGCCGGAGAGTATCCTCCTGTAGTCGTTCTGGAGTATCGTGCTATTGGAGAAGGGAACAAAGACATACTGAACTTTACTTTTAGGTGCGTTATAGCCCAGGCATCCCTCCCCAGGAGTTGATAATATAACCACGTGGTCGCTACACCGGAACGATGGAGGCTGGGCCGAGGACGAGGATGCCATTGTCCTGTCAGTTACTGATGCTATCGACAGGTTTGCCAGGTCCGTTCAGGTGGAGGTCTTGGCCTCCAGTGGTAGAACCATCAAGGACGATTATCCAACCCATACACCGGTCCGGGTCTATTACGATGACGGATCCGGGGACGTTCTCAAGATGACAGGTTTCGTTATGAATGTGACCGAGGGGCAGAAAGGGGCCAAGCTGGAAATTTTAAGCGGTGATTTCCTGCTACGGAGACGAGACGATATTTTTGTCAGTTATACGGCTGAGGATATTGCCGTCATACTCCAGGACCTGATAGAAAATTATTGCGCTCTTGAATGGTTGGATTATGGGATGAGCGATACAGACGAATGGCATTTAACCGGAGCAGGACAGCACCCGAATGACCAGAGCGAAGATACCGAATGTCATTACTGCCGTAAAGACTGCCCTGCTGGAGTTCTACAGTTGGCCTATGGGTCCGCTTGGCGTGATAATTTCCTAAATGAAGAGGATGGAGACGTTCCAGATAATTGGGTTCCTGATGGGGGGCTTGGTAATACAATGGATACTATTGAAATTGATGACGAGCAGGCAGCCACTAATACAGGCCGGAAAAGGTCGCTCAAATGCGAGGAGGGGGCGGGAACCTTTGGCTATGCTCACCATGATATAAGTCATAACACGGATGATGACCCTATCGCCTGCCAGATATACTTAGATGAGAACACCCTGACCACTGACGTCGGAGGGATAATCCTCCAGGACGTAGCGGGAAACTATAATGTAGGCAATATTCTGGTATACATCGAGGCCAGGAATGGAGGGCTGTATTATAACGACGGCCTTTGGAAACAGATATTAGCCACGTTCTCAACTGATACCTGGCATAGTATTGTCATCTATCCAAATTACACAGCCAACACTTTCACTGTGGATGTGAACGGCACTAATTACGGCCCTTATAATTTCAAAAACGCTGGAGCGTCTACTGAGAGCATTCAGCTGGTGGTCAAGGGGAATACGGTCTGGTATGATGACTTTACGGTCGGAGAATATGAGACCAGCGGGGACTGGGAAAGTGACGATTTCGCCGACCATGACGACCCGTTCACCATAGTGTCAATTACAACCGATAATTGTGATGTCAATAATTATATTGATAAAATCGAGGTATTAAACGACGGCGTGGTGGTGGCCACCTATGGGACCAATATCATAACCGACGGCATCACAGCCCTCCAGGAAGCTGATTTCACAGGGACCTTAACCGGGACCACAGGCGACAAGATCAGCATTAAAATATATTTGGTGGGTGATGGGTCCGACACTCCACGGGTGGACCAGGTCAGAATAGGGAGTAATGTCCAGGTAGTGAACAATAACAGCGTGACCCGGGAGTGGAGAGGAACCCGGTTAGATCAGATAATCCAGGAGTTAGCCACCCTATCGGGCAATGAGGCTTTTGGAGCTACTGACGACCTGGTGTTTTATTTCAAGCCTCGAGACCTTACAGCTGCCCCTTTATCGTTCTCAGATAATAACATCCTGATGGCCGAGGAGGAGGAAGATGAGACGGAGGCGGTGGACCGTGTGGTGATATATTATAATAGCGGGGCCAATGCCGTCACGGTGACCAGGTTCGACAGAGCTGCAGATAATCAGACCACGGTGGGAACAGTAAGGCCCATTATGAGAACGGCCAGCTATGACCACCCTGAGATCACGGCAGAGGCTGACGCTATAGAGAAGGGAGAGGCGTATCTCAACCGGGCTGAGCCCTTGAACGTGATATACGTCGATACAATTAATTTCCCTGACCTATCTCCCGGACAGGTGGTACCGGTGACTTCCTCCGACCTGCATATCGCCACGGCCACGGAATATGTCATAACAAAAATAATTTGGAACACATCGGGCCAGACCAAGGTAACCCTCCTGGAGAACTACGAGGGAGTTATAGATATATTGAATATGCTGCAGACTGAAAAGACCAGGGTGGATATGAAAACCTCCTCTGCAGCGGTGGCCCCGGTGGAGACCAACAGACTAAAACAACCAGTCAAGATCAAGGTTACAGCGTTGAAAATGTATATACCTGATATTGATGACGGGTTTTTCAGGTTCGGCGATTTCGGTGAGGGTTTCGGAGTGGAAGATGTCGGCGGAAAAGTGGGGAGTCCTTTTAATGGATATACTACAGTACTAGACGAGACATATTAAGAGGGATGAAAATGCAGACTAATCTGGGATTGAATAAGAGACGGCAATTAATAAGCGATGATATCACTCATGTGGCGGTAGGTAGCGGCGACACAGCTGCCTCAGTTACAGACACGGCTCTGGAGACGGAGGAGGACCGTGAGGCTATAGAGGCAATCACTTACGGCGGGACAGGCGTGGCGACCGTTAGGACTCG
>JGI11705J14877_10002205_pt1 | contig 10631 bp, 10 predicted proteins | sample Etolaghawater15m_FD_14877 | JGI IMG/M metagenome (IMG submission 14877) | reverse complement strand
TCGGCCGAGCGCGCCTGGCGCAGTGCCCGCCTGTTGCTCGACAGTGGTGTCGAGCATGAATTTCGTACCACAGTGCACCCGGATCTGATCACCCCGTCGCAGCTGACGGCCCTGGCCCAGGAGCTTGCCGATGCCGGAGCGCGGCATTTTGCGCTTCAGCATTGTGTACTCAGGCATTGCGCTGAAGAAAACTTGCGTTACCATAAACGGCCTCGACCCTCGCAAAAACTGCTGGATGACCTTGCACAGCCCTTCGATCGATTCGAAATTCGCGATGCCGCCTGATGGCGGCATCGGCCAGTTCGATCAGGTGATGTCTGCGCGTCGCCCTGGTCGGAGTGCTCGCAACAACCCGCACCAACAGGATCTGACGCGCCATGTGCGCACCTTCGGCCATTACCTGTTGCAAAAGTACGGCGAGCGGGTGCACAAGATTGCACTGAATGCGAGCCTCAACTGCCCCAATCGCGATGGCAGCATCGGTCGTGGCGGCTGTACCTTTTGTAACAACGTGTCGTTCAACCCGAATGGCAGGCGACCGCCGACCATCGCCGAGCAATTACAGTCGGGCCGCCGGGTCATTCGCAAACGCACGGGCGCAATGAAATACCTGGCGTATTTCCAGGCCTATACCAATACCTATGCCGATGTGGTCCACCTGCGCGCGCTGTACGACGAGGCACTGGCGCATGACGACGTCATCGGGCTCGACATCGGCACACGGCCGGACTGTGTGCCCGACCAGGTACTCGACCTGCTGCAGGGTTATCGTGAGCAAGGGCTCGAGGTGTGGCTGGAACTCGGCCTGCAATCGGCCTTTGATGAAACACTCCGCCACGTTAATCGTGGCCACGGCTTCGCCGAGTATCGCGATGCCGTCACGCGCGCCCGTCAACGCGGGATTCCGGTCTGCGCTCATCTGATCCTGGGCCTGCCTGGCGAGGGGCGTCAGCATCATCTGACCTCGCTCGAACGGGTGCTGGATGCCGGTGTTGATGGTCTCAAGATTCATCCGCTGCACGTGGTCAAAGGCACGCAACTGGCCAACGAATGGCGGCGCGGTGAATACCAGCCCATGACCCAGCATGACTATGTCGCCGACGTCGTGGAAATGGTCCGGCGCACTCCGCAGCACATCCTGTTTCACCGCCTGACCGGCACGGCCTCAGCGGATGTTCTGCTCAGCCCTGACTGGTGTTCGCGCAAATGGTCGGTATTGAATCAGATTACCCGCAGGCTCGAGGGGGAACAGGACTGAGTCAATCGTTACTATTCGATCAAGCTTGCCTCCCCTCAGTCGGTTATGCTGAATAGTGACACTCGATCCTGATTGCTTTCACTCTTCCATGTCGCGGCGTTCCACCAGTTCCGGGTCGGCGGTAATCTCGCGATATATTTCAATGCGATCACCGTCCTTGACCGCGCTGTCCAGACGGGTCACCTTGCCGAAGATTCCGACCTTCTGCCGCTCCAGATTGATGTCGGGGAACTGCTCCAGCATGCCCGAATGCTCAATGGCCTGGCGTACGCTGCTGCCGTCGGGCACCTCCAGTTTGAGCCAGACCTGTTTGAATTTATCCGCATAGGCGACGCCGACGTTCATGCCCTGTAACCTCCCCGTCAGGCCGGATTGAGCTGGGCCTGCTGCTGCGCGGCCAGGCGCCGGTCGAGCAGGCGTTTGCCGGCCAGAATAAAACCCAGCACCAGGAAGCCGCCCGGCGGCAGGATGATCAACAGGAAACCCTTGTAATCGGCAATCAGCGTCAGCTCGAGCACGGCCGCCCAGTCGCCCAGTAACAGCGACGCATTGGCAAAAAGAGTGCCAGAGCCCAGCACCTCGCGCGTGGCGCCCAGCACCACCAGCGCCAGGGTGAATCCCAGTCCCATCATGAGCCCGTCGAATGCGCTGGGCAGCACCTCGTTGCGCGAGGCGAAGGATTCGGCGCGCCCGAGTATGGCGCAGTTGGTGACTATGAGCGGAATGAACAGCCCCAGCACCTTGTGCAGATCATGCACCCAGGCATTCATGAACATGTCGACCATGGTGACCAGTACCGCGATGATGAGTATGAATACCGGAATGCGCACCTGCGGCGTGATAATGCCGCGCAGGATGGCGATAAGCAGGCCGGAGGCGATCATCACCACGCTGGTCGCGAGCCCCATGCCCAGCCCGTTGCTTGCGGTGCCGGTCACGGCCAGCAGCGGGCATAAACCCAGCGCCTGGGCAAATACGATGTTGTTGTCCCATAACCCGTCACGGGCGATGCTCGCATAGCGCTGGCTCATGGTTTAACTCCGACAGTTGAGGTGTTTGATGGAACTGGTTCCGACACGGCATCTTGCGGCATGGCCAGCAGATGACTGCGGTTGGCCTTGAAGAATTCGAGCCCGTCGTGAATTGCCGCGACCACTGCGCGCGGTGTGATGGTTGCGCCGGAAAAGGCATCGAACTGGCCACCGTCCTTGTTGACCTTCCAGCGCTGCGTGGGTGGATTGCCCAGCCAAAGGCCATTGAATCCGAGTATCCAGTCATCCTTTTGCGGTTCGATCTTGTCGCCCAGGCCCGGGGTTTCGGCATGTGCGATGACGCGTACTCCCAGAATCTTGCCGTCCGGGTCCACACCCATGATCAGGCGAATCTCACCGGCGTAACCATTGCCCACGACTTCCCAGGCCAGTGCACTAACCTGCGACTGGTCAAACCCACGGTATATGGTCAGCGTCTGGCCATTGCTGTGCAGCATGCGCAGGGGGTTGTCGAGCAGGTCATTTCGGTACAGCGTGGCGGGCACCACCTGATTGAGCGACGCCAGCATGTCTTCTTTTTGGCGTTCGGCGATGGCATCACGTGTGGCCAGATTGCCGGATACCAGGAACACCGCAGCAAAGGTGGCAAAGCCACCCAGCAGCATTGACTGGTAGGCAATACGCTGCCGATAAGACGGTTCGGTCGGCGTGCTCATCAGGGTTTCTCCGGCGCCGATTGGCGGCTGGTCTGGTTGAGCGGTTGGCCCTTGCGGTCGCGGCCGTAGATGCGCGGTTTGAAATAATGGTCGATCAACGGCGTGCAGGCATTCATCAGCAACACGGCGAAGGCCACGCCCTCGGGATAACCCGCCCAGGTTCGAATGACGTAAACCAGCAACCCGCAACCAGCGCCAAAGATCAGCTGGCCGCGGATCGATACCGGCGAGGTTACCAGGTCGGTGGCGATGAAGAATGCGCCGAGTAGCGCCGCGCCCGACAGCAGGTGGCTCATCGGGCCAAGGTATCTTTCCGGATCGATCAGGTGAAACAGCGTTGCGAGCACAAACAGGGTGCCAAGCATGGCCAGCGGGATATGCCAGCTGATGATGCGCTTGTACAGCAGGAACAACCCCCCCAGCAGGATCAACACGGCCGAGGTCTCGCCCAGACTGCCCGAAATTGAACCCACACCCAGGTTCCACTCCGAATGCGCATCACCCAGCGCCTGCGGCAGCATCAGGCCACGGCCAAGCTCGGTTTTGACATGGCCCAGCGGCGTGGCGCTGCTGACGGCGTCGAGGTCGGCGCCGAGGCCAAAGGTGATGGCCAGGCTATCGAACAGGCCGGGCGCGGCGGCGGAGGTGATCGGGCTGGGTGCGGTGAACAGTGTCATCTCCAGCGGGAACGAGATCAGCAGCGCCACGCGTGCGACCATGGCCGGATTGAACAGGTTCTGGCCGATGCCACCGAACACATGCTTGCCGATGATGATGGCCAGCAGCGCGCCAATCACGCCAATCCACCATGGCGCCCAGGGTGGCAGTGTCATGGCCAGTAACCAGCCAGTGAGCAGCGCCGAGCCATCCATCAGAAACGGCCGTTGCGGTTTGCCCGCGATCGCCAGCGCCAGCGCTTCAGCGCCCATGGCGCTGAGCACGGTCACCATGAACAGGTAAATCGCCGGCCAGCCAAACAGGTAGAAGCCGAACAGGGTGGCAGGCAGTAGTGCCAGCATAACCAGCTGCATGGTGCGTGGAATGCTGTTGCCGCCATGGGTGAATGGGCCGCCGACGATGCTGTGATCGCTCATGCCCCGTCCTCGATGGTTTCAGCCACTTTTTGCTGGGCCTGCTCGGATTGTTTTTTGGCCTCCATTTCACGTTTGCGCTTCAGCATCTGCTCTCGCTTGGCCTTCTTGATGGCCTCCAAGCGGGTATTGCGGGCCTCGGCCAGGCGTTTTGTCTCGCCCTGCTTGTGCTGGTTGCGCTGGCGTGCCGCCAGCTCGCCCTTGGCGTAATTGAAATATTGCACCAGCGGAATATGCGCCGGGCACACGTAGGAGCAGGAGCCGCAACCGATGCAATCGAGCAGGCCGATACTGACCGAGGCATCCAGGCTGCCGGCGCGGATGTTCGCCGCCATGTCGAGTGGCACCAGGCCGCAGGGGCAGGCCTGCACACAGCTGGCGCAGCGAATGCAGGGCATTTCGGGCGCGGCCAGGGTTTCCTGTGCGCTCAATGCCAGCAGGCCGTTGGAGCCTTTGACGGCGGGCACGCGGGTGCCCGGCAGGGGTTGTCCCATCATCGGGCCGCCGCTGACCAGGCGCGCCGGTTCTGCATTGAAACCACCACAGAATTCGACGAGGTTATCCAGCGGGGTGCCGATCAGCACGCGCAGGTTGCGTGGCTGCCGGATGGCGTTGCCGGACACGGTCATCACTCGCGAGATCAACGGTTGGCCGTGTATCAAGGCATCGTGGACCGCTTTCGCCGTGGCCGCATTGTGCACCACGTAACCGATATCGGCAGTCAGACCGCGCGCCGGGGTTTCCTGGCCGGTCAGCGCCTGCACCAGATGTTTCTCAGAGCCCATCGGGTAACGTGTCGGCAGGCCGATGACGCGCAGCTCGGGAAAGGCTGCAGCGGCCTGGCGCATGGCCTCGATGGCCGCCGGTTTGTTGTTTTCGATGGCGAACAGTATCTCGCTGACGCCCAGTGCGCGCGCCATTAGCAAGGTACCGGTCAGAACCTCGCTGCTGTGTTCCTGCATCAGGCGGTCGTCGCAGGTCAGATAGGGCTCGCACTCCGCGCCGTTGATGACCAGGCCCTTGAGTGCGTAACGTTTGCCCAGATTGAGCTTGACCGCGGATGGGAAGGTCGCGCCGCCCATGCCGACGATGCCGGCCTCGGCGACCCTGCGCGCGATCTCTTCCGGCGCAAGGGTAAACGGTTCGACGACCGGTTCGATATCGTCTATCCACTCATCGAGCCCATCCGGTTGCAGCGTGATGGTGCGCACCGACAGGCCGGAGGCATGGTGGGCAGGGTAACTGCCAACCCCCACGATACGTCCCGAGGTCGGGGCGTGTACTGGGGCCGAGATCAGGCCCTGACTGCGCGCCAGCAGTTGTCCCTTGCGCACCATCTGGCCGCGCGTCACCAGCGATGCCGCCGGGGCCCCGATATGCTGTTGCAGGGGGATGTGCAGCAGCGCCGGCATGGGCAGATCGACAATCGACTGATCGGCGCTGAGCGCCTTGCGATCGTCGGGATGCACGCCGCCGCGAATGCGAAACAGGCGGAACGGTTCGGACCTGAACAGGCTGCCGGCTAACATGCTGCTGCCTCCATCACGCCGCCCGCGCCGGTTCCGGCCAGTACCAGGTTTGCAGCGTGGGTTCGATGCGGCGCATCTCGATGCATTCGGTCGGGCATACTCCGAAACATTTCTCGCAGCCGGTGCAGGCGTCGCTGAACACGGCATGGATCTGCCTGGGGCCGCCCAGAATGGCGTCGGTCGGGCAGCGTTTGAAACACTTGGTGCAACCGACGCACAGATTCTCGTGAATGAAGGCGACGCGCGGCTGTTGTTCCTCAACGCCCGACAGGTCGACGCTGACGCCCAGCTTTTGCGCCAGCGATTCCACTAGCGCCTTGCCGCCCGGCGGGCACAGCGTCAGAGGCGCCTCGCCGTTGGCCACCGCGCGTGCGGCCGGACCACAACCGGGAAAGCCGCACTGACCGCATTGTGAGCCGGGCAACATGTCCTCGATCTCGCCTTCCAGCGGGTTGCCCTCAACGGCGAAGATGCGCGCGGCGTAACCCAGCAAGGCGCCCATGATCAGGCCCAGCAGGGCGATGAAAACGATCGATGCCATCATAATCCAGGTCTCCGATAAGTGAGTGGGCGCTAGCTGGTCAGCCCGGCAAAACCCATGAATGCCAGCGACAGCAAGCCGGCCGTCACATAGGCAATCGGGGTGCCGCGAAAGGCTGCCGGCACGTTGGCCAGCGCCAGACGCTCACGCAGACCGGCAAACAACACCAGCACCAGGGTGAAACCCAGCGCCGAACCAAAGCCATACAGCAGGCTCTCGAAAAAGCTGTTCTTCTGCTGCACGTTGAGCAGGGCGACACCCAGCACCGCGCAGTTGGTTGTGATCAGGGGCAGAAAGATGCCCAGCACCTGGTACAGCGCCGGTGAGGTCTTGCGGATCACCATCTCGGTGAACTGCACCACCACCGCGATGACCAGAATGAAGCTCAGAATGCGCAGGAAACCGATATCCAGAGGCATCAATACGAAGTGCTCCAGCAGCCAGCCGGCGAAGGCCGCCAGGGTCAGCACGAAGGTAGTCGCCAGGCCCATGCCCAGCGCTGAATCGAGTTTATTGGACACGCCCATCAGCGGGCACAGGCCGAGAAACTTGACCAGCACCACGTTGTTGACCAGCGCGGTGGACAGAATGATCAGCAGGTACTCCATCGGTTCGCATTCTCAAAAGGATTGAATGTGTGCACTCAAAATGTATGCCAACCGCGCGCGCGATCGATTCAGCTAGACTAGGCGGCAGCGGCTGAGACCGTGTTGCTAAAGGCCTTGCGCCCGCAACAGAATTTTTTATCAAAGGCCAGTCGGTGGCCTGGCTGACGCAATCGACGTTGTTCGTTTGGCTGATTTGTCGGCAAACCTACAAGCTGCCGCAGGGCTTTTGTCGGGTTTGCTACAAATAGGTGCATCGTCGCCAGCGCGAAACGGCCTGAATCATGTAAGTGATTGATTTTAATGAGTGGTACAAATCTTGCTGAGCATCCATGGAATACCTGAATTTCATGTCCAAGGCGGTTTGTTTATGACTCCATCGAATGCCAGCTCCAGCCCCGATAGAATGATCGATGCCATCAGCCGATTTCTCGACTCGCCGCCCGACGGCACGCCGGCCGAGATCATCGAGGCCTTCGCGGCCATCGGCGACCGGGACTTCCTGCCGCCCAGACTTTTCCTGGAAACCGTCAAACAGGCGCCCATCGCCATATCCATCACCGATTCCAGGGCTCGTATCCTGTATGTCAATGAAGCCTTTGAAAAACTGACCGGGTATGCCAGCGAAGAAATTCTGGGCAAAAACGAATCCGTACTGTCCAGCCGTGCGACCCCGATCGAGGTCTATGAAAGCCTGTGGGGCGCCATCACCTCGTCCCAGGTGTGGAAAGGCATGTTGGTCAACCACCGCAAGAACAAGAGCGAATACCTGGCCGAGCTGACCATATCGCCGGTGCTCGATGGCGAAGGCCAGATCGCCTATTTCCTCGGTATGCACCGTGATATCACCGAGGTGCACCAACTTGAGCAGCGCCTGAATTTTCAGAAACGCCTGACCGAGGCGGCGCTCGATGCCGCACCCATGGTGGTGGCGATGATGGATGCGGATGGCAAGGTCATCATGGATAACCACGCCTACAAGGCGCTGATGGGGGATTTCCGTGGTATCGAACCCGCCAGCCTGTTTCTCAAGGCGCTCAATCAGCAGATCGGGCTCGGCATAGAAAGCGGCTGCACCACGGGTGACGGGTTTACCAATGTCGATGTGCGCCTCGATCCGCCGGGTGATACCGAACCACGCTGGTTTACCTGTTCCGGCGCGCGCATCGAGGAAACCCATGACTCGGCGCAGCATTTCTTTCTGACGCCGACGCGTTCGCGCTGCCACCTGCTGCTGATCGCCAACGAGGTCACCGGCAGCCGTCGCCGCATCAACGAGGCGCGCCTCAATATGATCCGCGCCAACATGACCGAACAGCAAATGGTGCAAACCATGCGCGAGGCGATTTCCGGGGCCATCTACAAATTGCAGGTGCCGCTCAATGTCATTCGCGCCTCGCTGGCCATTCCCTCGGCAGGTCAGTGTGACAGCCTGCAATTCAGCCTCAAACACGCGTTGCAAACCGGCGAAGAGGCCATGGACAGCCTGCATGACGCCTTGCCCGATCCGGCCATCGAGGACACCTCGCGCCTCAATATCAACGAGATTCTGCACGAGATACTGAAACTCTCGACCGACCGCCTGCTGGCCTCCGGCATCGTCGTGGACTGGCGGCCTACCGCCGTACTGCCATCCATGGAAGGACGCGCCAACGCCCTGCGTGGTCTGTTCAAGTACCTGCTCGACAATGCCATTCAGGCGGTCAGCGAATCCGCCCAGAGCTATCGCGAGCTGCGCCTGCAAACCGGTATGGATAATGACGAGCTGGTCATCGAGGTCATCGATAATGGTCCCGGAGTCAGCGAGGCGCATCGATTAAAGGTATTCGAGCCATTCTACTGTGGTTGGGAACAATCCCGGGGACATGCCGGCATGGGACTGACCATGGCCCAGGAAGTCGCAATAGGACACGGTGGCAGTATAGAGATAGACCCTGAGTTCTACGGTGGTTGCCGCGTCTTCGTGCGCCTGCCGGCGCATCGCGATTCGTGACGCCCATGGACGCCGAATCAGACAAACGCCACAGTGATGCTCGCCAGCAAAACCAGGTCATGGCGACTGGTCTGGAAAGTCTGTACCAGGTCAGTCGTGTGCTGAGTCGCTCGCTTGATTTTCGCGAAACCCTGATCGAAATGCTCAAGGTGCTCAACGATACCGGCAACATGCGCCATGGCATGATCAGTCTGCTGGATGAAAACAGCGGTGACCTGATGGTTATCGCCCTGCATGAAAACCCCTCGCCGGCCAACGTCGTGCGATACAAGCCCGGAGAGGGCATAGTCGGTGCGATTCTGGAGAAGGGTGATTCCATCGTACTCAAACGCATCTCCGACGAGGACCGCTTTCTCGACCGTCTGGGTGTCTACGACCAGGCCTTGCCATTCATCGGGGTGCCGATTTCCATCGGCCAGGAGACCGCCGGTGTACTGGCCGCGCAACCCGTGTCATCGCTGGATGCGCTGGGCGAATACCAGCGCTTTCTGGAAATGGTGGCCAACCTGGTGGGGCAAAGCGTGCGTCTGGCGCGCAAGGTCGAAAGCGAACACAAGGAGCTCAAGGGCGAGCGCGATGCATTGCGCCGCATCGTTCGTGGTGAGCATGGTTTTTCCAACATGGTCGGGCGTTCCGACTGCATGCAACTGGTGTTCAACCAGGTGCGCCAGGTCGCCAAATGGAACACCACGGTTTTGATACGCGGCGAGTCCGGAACCGGCAAGGAGCTGATCGCCAACGCCATCCATTACAACTCGCCGCGCGCCAATGGCGCCTTCATCAAGCTCAACTGCGCGGCGCTGCCCGACAACCTGCTCGAATCCGAACTGTTCGGTCACGAAAAGGGTGCTTTCACCGGCGCGGTCAACCAGCGCAAGGGCCGCTTCGAACAGGCCCACGGTGGCACCATATTTCTCGACGAGATCGGTGAAATCACCCCGGCCTTTCAGGCCAAGCTGCTGCGCGTATTGCAGGAAGGCGAGTTCGAACGCGTTGGCGGTAGTCGAACCATACAGGTCGATGTGCGCGTGGTCGCGGCCACCAATCGCGATCTTGAGTCTGAGGTGCAGGCCGGTGAATTCCGCGAAGACCTGTATTATCGCCTGAATGTCATGCCCATCCACATGCCGCCGCTACGTGAACGCGCCGAGGACGTTCCAGACCTGGCTCGTTTTCTGATAAGCAAGATCGGCAAGATGCAGGGACGCAAGCTGTCGATCAGCGACCACGCATTGGGGCGTTTGATGCAATACGACTGGCCGGGCAACGTGCGCGAGCTGGAAAACTGCCTGGAGCGCGCCGCAGTCATGAGCGAGGAAGGCCTGATCAACAGCCACGCCATCAACCTGACCGGTCTCAAGGGCAGAATGCCAGCGCCCATGTCGCCGGTGCTGGATAGCCCGGTCAGCGACGTCGATCTTGACGACCCCGATATGGATGAACGCGAACGCGTCATCGCCGCGCTGGAAAAGGTCGGCTGGGTGCAGGCCAAGGCGGCCAGGCTGCTCGGCATGACGCCGCGCCAGATCGGCTATCGCATCCAGACCCTGAACATCAAGGTCAGGCAGTATTGAGTGTTTTGACGCGAGAGAAAGTTCGATGTCATGTGAAGCTCCATCAGGCATCGTGAAAATGCATTGAGAATCCCGGCCGGGCTTGGCGGTTTATGCGAAGTTATTGGATTGGTGATTGGTGATTGGTGATTGGTGATTGGTGATTGGTGATTGGTGGGAATCTACAAGGGTTTCGGCAGTGGGTGTTGCGGTGCTGGAAAATACAGCTGGAAAAAATGTGAAATAATTCACTGCTGTCCCGTTAACTTTCAAAGCAGCACCAACTGGTTTTCATCGGGTAGATGATCTCGAATTGGATCGCCACGAAGCAACGCCATCAAGTCCCGTTTCTC
>JGI11705J14877_10002203_pt1 | contig 10650 bp, 11 predicted proteins | sample Etolaghawater15m_FD_14877 | JGI IMG/M metagenome (IMG submission 14877) | reverse complement strand
AATATTCAAATTTCAATGGTGCCGACACGAGGATTTGAACCCCGGGCCTGCTGATTACAAATCAGCTGCTCTAGCCAACTGAGCTATGTCGGCATCGAAATTGAGTCAGAATTATAGTGCAAAACATTTTCAATGTCAAGAGTTTTTCTTAGAAGTTTATAAAATCTTCACCGCCTAAGGGATTAAGCCTCTCTTGTGTGAATAATATTTGTTTTTTTAGAACAATTTCAAAACATTACTTGCTATTCAGCAAGGGTAAGTATAATTATGTTTCAATAAACGCGACTCTACTGTTTATCAAAAAAAAGGTTCATAATGTTAAAAATTTTATTTTCTCCTTCTGAAGGAAAAAATCCTGGCGGAGATGAAGAACCAAGAGAGTTACTTGGCTCGAACAGCGCAAGAGAGGATATCCTTAATGAATATGCCAATATACTCAAAAGGGCTGAGGAAGACGAGATAAGTAAACTTTTTGGAATTAAAAAATTCAATGACTGTAAACCATATATTCAAGATATATTTTCTTCGCCTCTAATGAGTGCTATAGAGAGATATCAAGGAGTTGCGTATGATTACCTTCAATACTCTTCACTTGATGCAAAAGCAAAAACATACCTCAAGCAAAACACCATTATATTTTCAAATCTGTATGGCCCCTTACTTGGTGGTGACACAATCGCAAACTATAAAATAAAACAAGGTAATGATATTGGCAGTATTGCGCCTGATAAGTTTTACAAAGATAGGTTTTCATATCAACTCGATCTCTTTCTTGCTAAAGATGAGATTTTAGATTTACGTGCTGGATACTACGACAAGTTTTATAAAACAAACAGACCATACACAACTTTAAAGTTTTTAAAAAATGCTAAAACAGTAAGTCATTGGGCTAAAGCTTACAGAGGTATAGTTTTAAGAGAACTTGCAAAACACAATATCAATTCTCTAGAAGAGTTTATGGCACTTGAGATTGATACACTCAGTGTACAAGAGATAAAAGTAATCAAAAACAAAACAGAAATTATCTATAATATCGTTGGATAAAAGGAACACTAACCATGAATGATTCTCAAGAGTATAAAGATAAAAAAGCATTTTTTGAAAAAATAATCACCTTATATGGTCGAAATGTTGTTATAGAAATTTTACAAGATTCAAGTGTAGCAATACATAAACTTCATATGGCAGAGTCAAACAAGACTGATGGAGCTATAAAAACTATTTTATCTTTGGCAAAAACCAGAGGTATAGAAGTCTCTTTTCACGATAAAAGCGCACTGAGTCGTATTAGTAAAAATGCTAAACAAGACCAAGGTGTTGCAATAGATATCATTGCAAAGTCTTATCAAAACGCAGCAGAATTAAAAAACCTTACTTCGTTTAGACTCATTGCGCTTGATGGAATTCAAAATCCTCAAAACTTAGGAATGATTATTCGTTCTTGTGCAGCTGGAAATGTTGATGGAATTATTTTACCTAAAAAGAGTTCAGCCAAAATCTCACCTCTTGTTATAAAAGCGAGTGCCGGAACACTCTTTAAACTTCCAATATATTTTTGTAATGCACTTGAAGATATTTTATCTGAGTTAAAAGATACAAATATCTACGCTCTTTCTTCTCATGCAACAAGTAATATTTATGATGTTAAACGCAGTGAAAAAAGTATATTTGTTTTAGGGAATGAAAGTGATGGAATTTCACCAGAAATTCAAAAAATCTGTAATGATTCTATCTCTATTCCTATGAAACGCGGTGTAGAATCTTTAAATGTTGCAGTAACCGCCTCGTTAATTGCTTTTATGAAGTAGTTATTTTTTCTTTTTCATCTCTAAGAAAATTTAATAAAAACACAATAAATATAGATAATGTCAGAGCACTTACAAATGCAACAATTACGATAAGCTTTTTCTTCGGCTTCATCGGATAATTCTTAACCACAAAATTTCCAACAACTTCGCTATTTTTAATATTATGTTCTGAAATACTATAATCTAGCTTATTAATCTGTTCATTTAATTTAATTTTTTTAGAAGCCAACTCCACATCTATCTGATGTTTCAGTTTTCTTATCTGTTCATTTGAGATATTCTCTTTTTTTCTTTGAAGTTCTACGATTTTTACATTATTAATATTCTCAATATTAAGCTCTAGATCTCTTATTGTCACATCAGTAATATTTTGTTTTTCTGTTTTAAAGTTCTGTATTGTTTGTGTTGATATAATTTCTTTTTCTACTTTTAAATCCTCTATTTTATTTTGAGAATTAAGTACCAAATTTTGATAGTTAACCATTTGAATGGATGCTATCGTTGATGTTGTAGCATCTTGAGAACTTTTGGTATCGCTATAAAGTTTATTTACAGATTGTGTATACTCATTCAATTTTTTTATATGAAAATCAATTTTTGATTCAATAGTTTTTAATTTAAAATCTTTTAAAAATCTAATTTCTTCATCTATTTTTACAATTTTCTGTGTTTTTAAAAGCAAAATCTGTTGTTGTAGTTTTTTAATATCTTGTTCTTTGAGTCTTTTAATCTCTTCATCTATTTTTACAATGCTTTGCTCTCTTAGCAATTTTATCTGTTCTTGTATATTTTTGATTTCAAAATTATCTATATTGGCAATAGCTCTTTTTGTATTTTCTATACTGTTTTTTGTTTCTATTACATATTGCTCTATTTTTGGTATGTATTGTTCTTTGATATACTCTACAACCTCTTTATTTTTCTTTAGTGCCTCATCATTTGATACGGCTTCTGTCTTTATCTCTATAAAATTTTTTAAATTTTTATTAGTAGATATAGTTGTGACCTCAGAAATAAACTCATCTTTTGAAGAAATTTTGTCCTCAATATTAAAAACTATATTTAAAATTTTTACAAGTGTGTCAGGCTTAACAATAACATTTTCTCCAATATACCCGATTTGTACATTCGACTTCACTTCATAAATTGGAGTCTTAAAAGAAATGTAAACTGTTACAGCAATTGTTACAAAAAGAGTAAATAGAGCGATAAATGTTTTATAATTACTTAAAATTTTGAATAACTCTCTTAAATCTATTTCATCTTCTTGATAAATATTATTTTGATTGTTAATTTTATCCATAAGTCTTAATACACATTTAATGTAGAAACAAAATAAATCCACACACTAAGTATAAGCAATGTTGCAACAGAGCCTTTAAAATATATATTCATAATCTACTTCCTATTTTACTAATAGTAAAATATTACACATATAGTCCTTTAGTTTATCTTACGATATGACAAATTTTTACTATAAGTAAACAAAGGCATTCACTTTGGAAGTATTTGAAAAAATAAATTATATTATTAATGAAAAAAATATGTCTAAAAAAGAGTTTGCTGATAAATTTTTATCTTTAAATCCTAGACTTAGAACAACAGGCGAAGCACCAAGTTACTCTAGTATATATGGCTATTTAAGTGGAAGAAGAGAGATAAAAATAGAGTTAATTCCATATATTGCAGATGCTCTAAATATAAAAGAGCAAGAGTTGTTTAATTTTGACTTAGAATACTCAACAGAATTCAATATAAAATACTCCAAAGATATAAGAGAAATTATAGAACTTTTTCAATATGCCCCAAAAAATATGATAGAACATATCAAACTAACACTACAAAAATTTAAAAAAAACTATGAAGATGGAGTAAAAGAGCCTAGTTCATCATAATATCATAAGGGCGTTTTATCTCCCTTATGACCTCATCGACACTCATATGACGAGATTTTCTTAAAAACTCTTTGCCATCAAGAAATACTAAAACTGTAGGAATAGCAAAAACACCAAAGTGTGGAGCTATATCTTCTTCTACAGATATATCAACACTCTCCACTTTAAACTCTTTAAAGTTGGCATCAAGCGCTTCAAGAAGTTTTGGTTTTAATGCGTGACATACATTACAAGTTGGTGCGGAGAAGTAAACCATTACGCACAAGTTTTCTTTGATTGTATTATATATATTTTCTATTGTTTGCATGGCAAAATTATACAGTATAATTCTTTTATGAGTTCAATAATATTTTCTATTTCAAGTCTATACATTTTTATTGTCATAGGCTATCTCGCTAAGATGAGCTTTAAAGAGCAGATAGATGACAAAACAATAACTCTTATAAATGTCTATTTTTTACAAGTTTTTTTAACTTTTTGGGGACTACTCATTCGTCCTATAGATATCACACTTCTTTATGCTCCCTCTATATACCTTTTAATAGTCACAATAGTCCTTATCATCTCAGCTCTAGTCGCGAAGTTTCTTTTTGAAAATAAAAAAGAGTACTCCATAGCTACCGTTGCAGCAATCATTGGAAACACTGGAAATCTTGGTATTCCTATAAATATTGCTATATTTGGTGAAGAGTCTATTCCTTATACTACGGTGGTAAATCTCGTCAATGTATTTGTAGTTTATACTATAGGTGTTTTTTACTACTCTCGTGGAACTTTTGATACAAAAACATCTCTTATGAACATTGTTAAGCTTCCTATTTTGTGGGCGGCAATCTTAGCAATACTTTTAAGTGTTTACGGCTACAAGCCTAGTGGAATAGTTTTAAATACACTCATGATGGGCGCTTACGCTTCTATGACGATGCAACTCTTTTTGTTTGGTATTTATCTCTATGGAACGAAGATAAAAGAGATTAGTAAAACGCTAGTTGTTTGGGTACTTGCGTTTAAGTTCATTTTACTTCCTGGAGTTGCGTTTATTGTTCTTGTGAACATTGAACTTTATAATATGATAAAAGGGATTATTTTCATAGAACTTATGATGCCCCTAGCCGTTGCAAATGTAAACCTAGCTTCCTTGTATGATTGTAGTCCTAAAATTGTAACCGCCTTAGTTTTTATATCATCTCTTGCGTTTTTGGGTATTATTTTTCTAGCTGTAGAAATTTTACAATATTTATAATTTACAAAAAACGACTCAATGTTATATTTTCAACTTAAGAACTTTTGAAATTCTTTGTTCTCTTTGAGATTTTCAAACAACTCTTCAGTCTCAATCTCATCTTTTAGATTCGGAGATTTTTGTATAGCAGTTGCTAAATCGGTAATTGCTTCTTTTGTATTTTCAAGAGCAGCATTTGCACAAGAGCGTTGCCAGTATGCATACCCATATTCAGGATCAATTTCTATGGCTTTGTTACTAAGGTTTAATGCCCACTCATATTCGTCCATGTCAAGAACTGCGTCTGCTTTATAGGCGTAAACTTCTGCATCATCAGAATTTACTTTTATAATTTCATCATAAATATCTATTCTTGATTGAAGATTCGTTTCCAAATTTGAGCGCATCCAGAGTGAGTGAATATACTGGGTATTATATATCTTATTTTGATTATCAAGTATTTTTTTTGACTGAAGTGTCATTGCTTCTTGGAGGCTTTGCATCTGGGTATTATACTTTTGGGTAATCTTATTAACTCTCTCTTCAACTATACTTTCAGTCTTACTTCTTATGTCTCTAAGAGAATTCCAGCCAGCAAAAATCAGTATTGACGTAGCAGCAGCAATGAGATAAAAAACATTTCCTATCGTGTCAGTCATATATCTCGCAGCACGATCTGTTTGTTCTATTTCGGCTCTTGAGATTCTTCTCTCTAGCTCAGTACGTAACTTTAAATTTTCAACACGCAAATCTTTTAAATCATCTAAAATATATCTTTCTATCAAAGGTTTATCTAACAATTGTTTTAATTCTCCGGCATCTTTCTCAGCAGCACAGAGTAGACTTGAAAAGAGAAGTATAAGCACAAGTGTAAAAAATTTAAACGCGAGATTCATAGATAGCCTTTGTTATTAAAATTACTTTCATTATAACAAAGAGGGCTTCAAGGCAGTTGATTTAATAAATTCCTCTCCACCCCAGCGCACTATATAATCATACTTTCTTATTTGCTCATTTATAAATCTTGCTAAGTTTACTCTCTTCTTTTTTTTAAAACAAAACATTTAACCCAAATTCACAATTAATAAATTTTTGCTCATCTATAACTTGTACTACATCAAAGTAAAAATTATATTTGTTATCGAAAAATATATTATGATTAAGTACATATTTATCATATACCTTACTTGAGCCAACAAACAAGGGTTGATAATAGAGCAAACTCTTCATATTAAAAACTTCATATATCATACCACCTATTTGAGGATTGAAAAACATATGCGTTTTATCATATTTATTATAAGCAACTCCACCATTAAGCAGCACAAAAATATTTATATCTTTTGCTATGTTAAAATCAACACCTACGCCGCCATCTATTTTAAAAGTATCTGTATATTTCATCTCTTTGCTATATTCTTTTTTGAGAGCAATTTCAAATTGGTACGAGAGGTCATTTGTCAAAGAGTCATAGGGAAGGTAAAGCTTCATTCCATATAGGGTAAATTCATCAAGCTCTATTTTTTTATTATTTGCCAAAACAGATAAGTAACCAATCTTTAGTTCGCTTTCCCCAAAATATTCTCTATTATAATCATTAATTAAATGAGAAGCTGGCAAAAATGATAATTTTATATAGTCTTCACTATTTATTTTAAAATACCCAACTCCAAACTGTCTTTCTGGAGGTATCTTGTTTGGGGATTTATACTTTGAAATATCAATACTATTTTTATCTTTTAGTATTTTAGATTGTATCTTAGTATATCTCTCTTCATCAATTTCACCATTTTTATATTCTAAAGTTGCATAAGCACCAAGTAGTTTACTGGGATAATACGCTAGAAAATCTATCTCCTCGTATTTCTCTTTTTTAATAATATTTTTTATAATGGTAACATCTTTTGAATCAACATTTTCTTGCAGCATTTTTACCAGCCACTCACTACTGGGTATGAGTTCACTCTTTTGTATTAAGTCATATTTATAAAGAAACTTCACAGTATCTAGTGGTGTAATCCATAATCTTTTCTCTTCATAAATTTCTGGATTCGCTAAAGACAAGGTGTAATAAATAACAGTAGAACAGTTATAGCTTGTAAAAAAATATTTTATCTCTTTGTCTCGTAGTTCCCAAACATGATAATAAATCAATTTTCTTCTGTATTCTGATAATTTTAGCTTATATTCCCATACATTTCTATTTTCTTTATCTATATATTGAGCGATAATTTTTTGATAAGGTTGCAGAGCAAATAAACCTTGCATACCAGAGAATATATTTTGATAAGCCAGTGTAATTAAATTTATGGTATCAATCATTGTGTAAAAAGAAATAGCATGTTCTACTTTTTTATTATGATAGTTTTGTCCGCTGTATTTTAAAAATGTATGCCCCATCATACTAGCTGGATTTTTAACATTTTCAGAGGCATAAATCAAAGATATAGTATCTGCTGGTGCTTTGGCTTTGTACTCATCTAAATCTTTGCAAGACACCTTTGCAAACTCGTCTTTTGATATGTTTAGCTCATGGGTAATAAAAAGTAATCTAGCAGGAAATTTACACTGAGGATGATTGTTTATATTTTTATAATTTTTTTGTGGCTCATAAAAACCATGTATAGTTGCGTTTAACTCATTCTTGAGTGAAAAATCATCGCTATTGATAAATTTTTTATCTTCAATATTTAACTTTTGATTATAGTGAAGAAGTGCTTTAAACTCAGTTTTTTTATATATTTCTAGTTCATTTGCTAAGTTTAAAGTCTCCAATTGTGAGGAGAATAAGAAAACTGGGGAAATAAACAGAAGAAAAATTCTTCTGTTTATCATTTTTCTGATAGATTCACTGTCTCTTGGTATTTCCATGCAGCACCACCGACACTATCTGTAGTAGAACCAATAAGTCCACCAAAAATAATATTTCCAAAAAACCATGGATTTATATCGGATTTAACTGTAGTTGTATGAAACCCTTCATCTTTACTTTCTAAGAGAATATCCTTACTTCTTCTTTCTACCGACAATGTTGTTGGAGTAGTAAAATGTTGCATACCCTTACCATCAGTATAAGTCATAGTTCCTTTAAATGGCTTTGGACTATTAATGCTAACAGTTTGATGACTTCCGCCACCTAAAATAGTTGCACATCCACTAAACATTACAACACCAATCAACAATAGCCCTATTAATACCTTTTTCATCATAGACACCCTTTATATATTTTTATTTTATTGCCTTCATAATCAACGCAACATTTTTTACATAAGTGAAATATTAAAATTGATAATTCACACCGACATATGGCTTAAATCCAGACTCAGTCACAGATAGTGTTACAGTTGATAAAAATCCTGTTTGATACTCAATATCTTGCCACTTTCTTCCTACATAATCTACACCAGCGATTAAATATAAATGCTCTACTGCTTTATATGAAACACCTGCGCCAACATTAAAAGAAATCTCTACTATGCTCTCTTCAGTGTAGCCCTCAACGCTCATACTTCCAACACCAACACCAGCTTTGAGAAAAGGATAAAACTCTTTTGTAACTTCAAACTCTTTTATTGCATCAACACTTATCTCAATTAAATCACTGTTTGAATCATCAAATAATTTTTCGTCCAAAGAGATAAAGGAGAGTCCTGCTTGAAACTTAAACTCACCATCACTGCCAGTTCCTATTTTAAGCTTTATATCTTTGTAATTATTATCAATTGTAACTGAGTCATAGCCAGCTGCTTCTCCTTGTGCCTCACTTTTTGCTGCACCATACTCAAGACCTACATAAAAATCTGCCATAGCTACACTCGAAATAAAACAGCTCGTAACTAAACTTAGAATAATTTTGTTTTTCATTAATTCCCTTTATGTTTTTTAGTTATTTTCATAACGACAAAAGTATATTCATTATGGCCTTTTATTTTTCTTATTATTGACTTAATTATTTCATTTTGACTAAAGGTGTGAATTTATGGAAGTTTGGGAAAAAATTAATTATCTCCTTGCAGAAAAAAAGATTACTAAACAAGAGTTCGCTAATAAATTAATTAGTTTAGAACCNAAGCTTAAAAGAACCTCTGAANTACCNTCAACACAGACTATTTTGGGGTATCTTTATGGTAAGCGTGAACTAAAAGTAGAACTTCTTCCNTATATTGCAGAAGTTTTAGAAGTTGATGAGCAAGAGCTTTTTCGTTTTGATATAGAGTATGCTTCGGAATATAACATCCGCTATTCAAAAGATGCCAGAGAGATTTTAGAGCTGCTGTACTACGCTCCAAAACCCATGATAGAACACATCAAGCTGACACTACAAAAATGTAAAAAAAACTATGATTATGGGGTAAAAGAGATTTCATTTACGAAGAACAACTCAGCTTAATATTTTTAGCACTTAAGGGAGTTGGCTTTGCTAAATACTCCAACTCTTCATGTTCATCAAAAGGATTGAGTGCAACTTTAAGCAACTCATTTACCATGCTAAAATCCTTTATCTCAGCTTTTTCTATAGCCTCTTGAAGTATATGGTTTTTTAAAATGTACTTTGGATTTACTCTTAACATCTTTTCATGGCGCTTAAAAGTGCTCAGAGTTTCCTTACCTAAACGCAGCTCATAAGCATCTAACCACTCTTCAAGTGAAGTCCTATAAACGCAGATATCTAAGATATCAGATTTATTTCCATCATATCGTGAAAGTTTTCTAAAAAACGCAGTGTAGTCTATGTTTGCACTTCCAAGTGCTCCAAGCATCCACTGAAACAGTTCTCTGTCATTTTCTTCTTCAAGGAAGAGTCCCATTTTTGCATACATAATCTCAGAGTAAACTTTCTCATAAGTCGCTCCAAAAACCTCATCTAAAATCTGCACTGCGTTTTCATAATTAATGATGGGAGAGAGTGCCTTTGCCAATTGACCTAGATTCCAATGTGCAATACCAGGCTGATTTTTAAAACTGTATCGCCCTTCTCTGTCTGTGTGATTACAAATATAATCTTTGTCATAATCGTCCAAAAACGCAAAGGGTCCGTAGTCTATAGTTCTTCCATCTATGGACATATTGTCTGTATTCATAACACCATGATTAAAGCCTACACTTTGCCATTTTGCGATTGTTGTGGCCGTGTTTTTTACTATCTGGGCATACATTTTCAGATACATACCCTCTTCATCTTTTAAATGAGGGAATGACTCATCTATTACATAATCAGCAAGTTTTTGAAGTTTATCATGCTCACCTTTTGCATTAAAGTATTCAAATGTTCCAAAACGTACCCAAGTCGGAGATAAACGCAGTACTATTGCACCTTTTTCCCATCTCTCACGGGCTACATCTGTTTCGCTTCCTATGAGGGCCAATGCTCTTGACGTTGCAATTCCAAGACCATGCATAGCCTCACTCATAAGATACTCGCGGATACTTGAACGCAGTACCGCTCTGCCATCTCCTTGACGAGAATAAAGTGTAAGACCTGAGCCTTTTAGCTGTAGGTTTTGTCCATTTACCTTTCCTAGATTAATTGCTCTTCCATCACCTAAACGTGGCACAAAGTATCCAAACTGATGGCCTGCGTAACACATTGCAAATGTTTGTGAACCCTCGAGTTTATGTGAGCCATTGACAATATTTACAATATGCTCATCAAGTTCTATATCATCTTGCACGCCAAGCAGTTGGGCTGCGTTTTGAGAAACAGAAATCAAAAAAGGTCGTGAAA
>JGI11705J14877_10002202_pt1 | contig 10652 bp, 15 predicted proteins | sample Etolaghawater15m_FD_14877 | JGI IMG/M metagenome (IMG submission 14877) | reverse complement strand
ATGTGCTTAACTGCTAAGTAAAAGGACAAATAAAAAGCCCCACCATAATGGCAGGGCTTTTGGCTTCCGGTCAAGTCAATGCCAGAAGCAGGGGAAAAGGGAACTACACCTTATTTTTGGTCGGTAGTTTTAGCCTTGGCTTTACGCTTTTTCTTTAAGAAGTGGGCACCGCGCTTTACCAATTCTGCAGCCACAGCTGGTTTAATGGTTTCTACGTTTACAGTACCAATACCTGGCACCACATAGTTGGTTGCACCGTTGCCACAGTATTTAAAATCTGTGGCAACATCTTCTGGCAGTTTTGGCGTATTATCGGCAGCCATTGCTTACGGTTTAAGAGTTACAGCACCGCTATAAAACAACTTTTTAGGCTGGTTTGCCATAATCTTAACACGTTGCTTGTTTTGGCCTTCTGCGCTGCTTCCGGTTGTGTCCTCTGTTTGGCGTATTGCCGCTGGGAAATCTTCGGTGCCCAATTGCAAATATTTGCCTTGTGCAGTTTTAACCAACACTAGCACATCATCAGTAAGAAGGTTGCGCAGTACTTCTGCAATTTCTTCTTCTGTTTCTGCCACCACATCGCCTTCTAAAGTAGCGCTGTAGCCGCTTGCATCTCGTTGCTCTGGTAGTGCAGCAGTAAGCGCGTGGCTATCCACAACAAATTTCAGTTTTACAAAACCTTTACCCACATCAAAAGTATGATCTGTGGTAATTTTAACTTCATCGCCAGCAGAACTGTAAGCGCCTGGCACCTCAATGCTGGTAAAGTGGCTAATTGGTGCGTAAAGCACTTCTGCAGCTAGCCCTGCTGCATTATCGCGGTTTAATGGACCGCTTATGTTTACAAAATCGTATGCCATATCTTCTTGGTATTATGCGTTTAAACTTCCTTAAGTATTTGCTGGCCTTCTTTAGATAGCAAAGCAGCAGCTGCAGCCTTGTTGGCGGCTTTGCCCAGTTGCGCCACTTCTACCTTTTGCGGTATGCCATCAACTTTAATAATACAAGAAGCGGCCAGCACCTTGTATTTTTTCTTGTTGATAGTGATAACTGTAACCTTGTGCACTTTTTCTGCGCTTAGCTTTTCCAGTTCGGCACTCTGTTCTGCAATTATTTCTGCCATTTCGGCCTTTTCAGCATCCACAGCCGGTGCAGTTAATTGCACCGGTTGCTTAGCTTTTGTGGTTCTTTTCTTCGCCATCAAGTGTAGTTTCTTAAGTTTTTTACGCTTGATCGTTTACAGATAATGCTCTGGTGCTTATATCTCTAAACTGCACACCACCTTTAGCATCTACCATTACATCAATGGCACGTCTGTTTTGCTCTACGCGCACCGTGTTTTCTTCGCCTGCAGTATCTACACCGTAAACCAAGTTTTCTACAGTTGTAGCAATAATTCGCTGGCTGCTTGCCAATCCTGGTTCGCGCGTAATCATATACATAGATCCATCCAATGGAACTTTACCTTGTGCCATTCCGGTGTAATCGCCATTAGCACCGTGCGTGCTTCTGTACGCTCTTACATACCAATCAAATAATGTAGGGCTTACCAAGATAATACCAGGAACACCTTTTGCAGCTTCGTGTAAATTGTCGTAGGTATCTTCAATATCGCCAATTACTGTACCGCTAGATACAGCACCGGTAGCTACTGGTGTAATGTTGGTTGCTGTAATTTCATCTGCGATAATTTCAAGGAAACCATCAAAAATATCAGCTGGTGCAGTACCAGCACCGTTGTAAGATCCGCCAAACAATGCAGATAGTCTAATGTTCTCGTTTGCTTTCTTCGTAATCTCGTTAAAGAAAAATTCCGCAAAAGGCATTTCCGTTGGGTCGCTGCCATTGCTTTTAAGGTAGCCTAACCATTGGCGTTCCATAAGTTGTGGGTAAAAAGTAAGGTCAATTTTCCAAGGTCTAACTTTAAGTACTCTAGGCTGTAAATCAAAAGCGTTTGCAGTTGCACTAAAGCTTGTTGGATCGCCACCAGGCTTAACTAAATCGCCAGTAACTGAATGTATTAACGGCTGCTCATCCTTAACGCCATCTAGTACAGATATTCTATCCTCAATATCCATTCCAAGCATTAGCTGGCTCATTACGCCATCATCATTTTGACGGTAGTATGCGCCAAGTGCACTGGCTAAATCTGTGTAATCAATAGCTGCAGCGGTGTGCACGCCAGTAACTACATTGCCAAGGCTGGCAGCCAGCAATACTGCTGGTATTGATACTGCAGGTGCAATTCCTGCAGAAAAGGCAGTGGCTGCTAAAAACAGCACCGCCACAATTGAACTTAAAAACTTTTTCATTTTGTGTTTTTTTGGGTTTTATTTCTTGTTTCGGTTATTTCTTTCAAGCACGCGCTTGTCAAACTCTGTAAGGTAGCTTGGTGCTGTGCCATCGCCTAAATCATCGGCAGTAGTAGCTACTGGTGCAGTAGCTGCTGGCACTGTTTTGCCCCACGCTGTAATTTTTTCGGCTGCTACATCTGCAGCACTTGCGCCTTCTGGCACTTCCACGTTATTGGCTTCCAATGCTGCAGTAATTACAGCTGCAAATGCGCGCCCGTTATCGTTGGCGGTGGTTAGTTCATCAATAACCATAGCGTGTTCTTGGTTTTCTTCTTTAAGCTGCAGGTTTTCAGCTTCTAAAGCTTCCAACTTGTTGCTAATTTCTTCTAAACCTTGCACGTGGCTTTCTTCAATGGCTACATCTGTGCCATCTGCTGGGAATAATTCAGCACCAAAGTGCTTATTCCAAAATGCGTTTATTCTGTCTTTCATTATAACTTAAATGTGAGTTTCTCGGTAGTTAAATCTGCCAGCACAGCCTTGTATGGCTTAATGCCATCAATAAGCCCAATGGCTAGCGCATCGGTTGCATTATATACAGCGCCTTTAAATGGATCTGCTGCAGCTACATTAAGCTTACCTGCACGGTTAGCTTTTACGGTATCAATAAACGCATCTGCAGTGCTGTTTAAGCGCTGCTTAAACGTGTCTGCGTTGCCTGCTAGCCAATCGCGGTACCCGTTGTTTTTTTCGGTGCTTTGGTCTGCGTACACATCTTCTACGCGCACGCCCATATCTTCATAATACTTACTAAAGTCGGCCAGTGTAGCGTAAACGCCAATGCTTCCCACTTCGCTGGTAGGGTGTGTGCAGTAAATAGTATCTGCTGCGCTAGCTATCCAATAGCCGGCACTGCACGCCATACCATCGTTTACTACTGCCACGGTGGGTACTTCTGCAGCGTGTATAGCATCTGCTAAAGTGGCTGTGCCATCTACTTGGCCGCCTGGGCTATCAATATTAATAACTATGGCAGATACACCAGCTGCTGCCATTGCTTCTACCATTTCGGCCATTTCCATTGTGCCTACCACACCACATTCGTGGTCGCTATCTTTTACAAGTGCACCACTAATAGTAAGCACACCAATATCGTTGGCGCTGGTAGTTGTACCTGGTGTAAATGGTTGCAAACCTGCTGCACCATATATATGCGCAACTGGTTCTGGTTCGTTGGTGTCGGTATCAAAGAAAGTAGCACGCTGGCCAGTAAGTAGTTGGTGGGCGCGTGGGTAAAGCGCTAAACCTGCGTTTAACTCAATTGCCCATTTATTACGTGCTAATGCCTGCGTAATTCTTTTCATCAATGTAAAAGTGCAGTGGCAGCGGCACGTAAAAAAGGACAGTAACTAATCGGTAATTACCACATAAAAGCCTTCTGCATCTTCGCCAATAGGGTACCAGAAAATCGTGGTAAGCATATCCATACCACGGTACTGTGCTTCTGCAGCATTGTACGCATCGCGGTCTGCTTCGGTTTTAAAGTATAGCTTTTTAGTAGTATCCATAAAAGTGGTTTAAATAGCTTTCAATGGTGGCCTGCTCATCTGTACCATTAGCATTAAAGCCAATAAATGCCATATCTAATGTATCTGGGTCGCAAAACTCTAAGGTTTCGTTCTTAGTGCTTGCCCACGTAGCTAAATTGCCAGTCCAATCTATGCCATCAATAGTTATAATGCACTCGTTATTTACAATGGCAATGCCAAGCGTGCCGCGCTGCTCGTTGGCTATAAGTGCGCCATTTACTTTGTGGGTAGGGCTACCAGCGCCAGTGGCTGTGCTATTTGTATCCGCGCCCGTATCGTCAAAACGACCAACGGCTGGGCTGGCATTTCGGCTAAATAAATAACCATACCTACCTGCGTTATTACCACCAGTGGGTTTGCAAACTAAATAAACAGTGCCGCTTGTACTGGTGCCAAAGCCGTACACTTCCATACCATTACCTGGGCTTACCACTTTGGCAGAAGGGTTGCCGTTGCTATCGGTTACCAAGGTGCCAGCATCTACGATTTTAAGTTGATAGCTTGCATTTGTTTGGAAACGGTGGCGGCCTTTACCAGTTTGATCATAGTATGTAGTTATAAAACCATCGTTTCCTGCACCTACCCACGCAGCCAGTGTGCCATCAATAATACTATCGTATTTAAAATCAGCAGCACTAGGGCTGCCGCTGCTGCGCCTTACGTTAATTATAGGCGTGGTGGCAAAACTGGTGCTTAATATCATTAAGCCGGTAGTTGTATCTGGTGGGCACTCTAGTGCATCCAATAAATAGCCAGTGCTGGTAACTGCCACACCACTTATGGTGTAGCCAGTATCTGTGCCATTATCGCAGCCCACGTAAATGGTGCCATTACCAACAAAATCTACAGCCCAGCTGTATGCATTACTGGCTTGGCTAATGCGCTTAAAATTACCACCATTTTGCGGCAGGTAAAAATCGTAATTGGTAGCAGTAATGTTGTTTGCGGTGGCTGTTACTGTAATAGTATCGCCAAAGTTTGGTGTGGCATCATCCACAGCTACTGTTAAGCTGGGGTGCGGTGGGCACGTGTTTGCAGGTGCAGGTAAGTGTGTTGTAACCTCATAAAATGGTACTGGTTTGGCACTGGTAAGCGCTATTTCGTATCGGTGCTCATTTCTACCACCACCAGCGCTGCCCAATGTACGGCTAGCCATTCTAAATGTTGCCGGTTCATCTTTGGTGCCCATTAAACGGTTTTGGCCGTTGGCATCTCGTACAATAGCTACCACACCACGGTTATTAAGGTGCTGTGCGTAGTTTAACACATCTGGCCTATCTTTAGGAATAACGAAGCTAAACACACTGGTGTACTCTGGGCGGCCATTAATTTGGCGTGCGCTTTCAGTCCAGCCAATGCTGCCCACGGTGGGCTTTATATTGTAAGCATTACTGCCACTTTGTAAAGTAATAGCAGTGCTTATTTGGTCCAGCACACGGTCTGGTATGGTATCAATATCTGCAGGCAGCACCACTTGAAACCACGGTGCACCGCCTGCATTGGGTGCATTGCTTAAGCCTTCAAAGTTGTTTATTAAGGTACTCATATACTTTTAATCAAATGCTGCTTATTATTAAGGACACTTTACGCATAACTTTTAAGCCACTTTTAAGCATTGGCGTGCTTTTTCGCGCCTATCGTGGTATTTTTTAAGTGTTTCAAACTTCCAAACATCTTCTGGAAAGTTGTAATTATCTTGCCAATCGCGTATGGCTACCGCTTTTTTAATACCATAACTGGTGCAGGCATCTACGTGCACCACAAAACGCTCTTTAAGTATTTCTTCCAGCCAGTTGTTAAACTCGGTAATGGCTGTGGGTGTTAATTCCCAGCCGTGGCGCAGGTAAATACCTTCTGCCAGTAGTACTTCTACTATTTCGGTGTAGCGTGCTGTTTTAAGGTCAGTATCGTGCCGCGCTCGTTCTAGCAAATTAAAAAGCATTTTGCCTTCTGCAGCGCTTCTACTTATTTGCAAAGGGCTGCCAAACTTGTTGCGCAGGTAGTGCGCCACATAAGGTTTGCACGGTAAGTTTATGCTTATCTGCAGTGCCATATTGTAAACATAAGCAGCAGCTGCTTAATAAATAGGTACAAGTTTTAAGCATTAATAAACAGTTGGCGCTTTTTTTGGTAGTGGTTGTTATTTTTTTCTAAAAACGTAAATATATTACGGCCTTAAACGTTGCATTTGCATAATTAATAAAAGGAGCTACCAATGAAATACACACCTAAAAAAACCCCAAAACAAGAAACCAAAACCACTACAGCTGCAGAACAATTAAACAGCCTTCTGCTGTTATTCCCAGCCACAGAATTGGCGGCATTTTACAAAGAACACAGCGCGCAAATGCTACTGCTAAACGAAAAGGATCTGGAAAAGCACCAAGCGCTTAAACAGCTGCTTCAAATACTGCAGCAGCTATAAGCAATAATCAAAGTAATTGAGTTTGCCGCGCCCATTATTTTGCATAATGCTAAACCCTGCGCTGCTGCTAAAGCCTAACGCTTCGCTGTAAAAATTGCCAGTAAACAATGGCGGTAGAATAATGGCACGGTAATCTGCTTCATCTAACTGCACCACGCTGGTGGTGTTCCACTCGTACTGCTTACGCTTTACTGTTTTCTTTACGTGCCTGGTATGCTTGTGGCCTTGCACCAGTACATTATAAATACCTTGTTTACCATAGTCAAACAGTACTTTACTTAGTTCTTTTTGCGCAAATGGTAAATGGCCGTGGGTTAATACATACTGTATATTATCAATAGTAACGCTTAGCACCATTGGGTGGTATTGCACATCAATAGTTGGCAGCTGCTTTTTAAATAGGTATGCCAGAAGTTCTGCCACTTCGCCTTTAGCATCGTTTTCTTTTTCGCTGGTAACTCTATCGTGGTTGCCGCTTACAATGTAAATGGCTGCTACATTATTAATGCGCTGCACAAAGCTTTCTAGCAATATCTCGAAACATAGCACAACGCTGTTTACACCATACATTCCTTTACCAAGTCCTTTCCAGCTGTTGCGGTGGTTTAGTCCGGTAAAGCTTTCGATAAAATCGCCAAGCAGGCAAAGGTGCACCTCTTTGTATTGCTGTGCGTTTATAATGTCGGCTGCTTGTTCTAAGTAACGCACCAGTACTTCAATATTAAATTTATCGCTGCGCAGCAGATCATCTACATAGGCACCAAAATGAAAATCTGCCGTACCTACTACACCAATGCCATTACCTGGTACTGGTTTTGGTTTGCTTGGTTTGAGTTCTGCACGTAATTTATCAAACACCTGCTGCCAATCTACACCAGCATCCACGCGCTTTTTAAACCAAACTTTTACCTGCACGTTTACGCGCCTAAGTGGTAAGCCTGCTGGGTCTTTCATAGTTACTTCCCAGCTATTAAATACGTGGCGCTCTACTTCCCAGGTATCTAAATCCACCTTACTATATGCCAGTGCATCTTGTAAAGTGTGTATGGCCGCTGTGCCATCGTATTGCCACACAGCAGTGTTGGTGCTTTCGTCCCACACCTGCTTATCTGCCTTGGTGGGCGCTGCAGTATTAGTATCTGCTACTGGTGCACCGCCATTGGTTTTGTACCACCACTTTTTAAATGTGTTGCTAAGCGTATCTGGATAAATACTGTGTAAATACCGAAAGTAAGCAGTTAAGGTTCTGTGCTCTGGTAAACGTGGGTGCTGGTTAAATAGGTCGGTGTAGTTGTGTGCTGGTTCCTTGCCTGCTGCCATTGGTTTTTACCTTGGTTTGTACCAAAGTATGGCTGTAAGCAGAATGTAAAAAGGACCAGCTAAATATGCTGGTCCTTAAAGCACTTTAAATACTTGTTGGTTTGGGTGTTCTTACTGTTTGTTTTTCAATTACTTACAGTGGTGTTTTTTATCCTACCGTTGTACGCAATTAGTTTGCTTCTTCTATCCATACCGAACATTTACACAATTTAACGCCTTTCCTTATCTCAACCAAATCGCTTTCAAGATGTTCGCAAACTAACAGTTCGCTTTGCCCTACAACATCAGCCATAGGTAACGCTTCATCACTCGTGGAAGCGTTTTGACTTGCGCACTCGCACCCGAACAAGTTTCGAGCAACCGCTTTAGTTGTTCTTCCAATTTTGTACCCCATATCAAAAAAGGCATCAATCTCTGGCTTCCCACTCCTTTGGTATTCATCGGTTGTCATTGCCAGAACAATCTTATTGCATCTACACCATGCTGCAACTACATCAAATTTGCTTTCCATCGCACTCTAAATTTTAAGGTTAGTATCTCGTTTCGTTGTTGTGGTACGCGCTACCCATAGCTGTGGCCGTTGTGCATAATAGGCTTAACTGAGTGCATCAAATAAACCTACTTGCTTAATGTTGTTTGCCTGATATATTCCAAGTGCAGCTTCAAATATTGCCTTTCCAATTTCGGGAGCAACACAGTTATTTAGCAGCTTCTTTTTATTTGGATAATCGTATTTGCTTAAATCAAAACCCAATTTATGGTGATTATCCCCTTCAGTCCTTGCCCCCCCTTTACTTTTTACAGGCCCCATTCTTCCAATACTACTTTCCACTTTTAATTTAGGTATCTTAAAATTTGCCCAGAAATAATGCCTACCGCTTTCTTGTGGTTTAATTAGTGGCTCATAGTATGGCTTTACATTTTCAACTACATACTTTCCTTTAAAGAATGTTTGCAGCAGGATTATTTCTTGATACAATCCCATATCAGGGTATCGTTTTACGCCTTGTGCATTTAGAAAGTGATTTGTAACCGAATGTGTGGGGCAAGGCGGTGAAGCCCAGATAAAGTCGTATTCTTCATAATGATTAAGCAAATACTCGTGAGCATCACCAACTATTACATTATCCTTAGGATATAAGTCTTTATAAATAGCTGCTATACGTTCATCGTATTCAATGGCCGTAATATCTAAATTTGGGCCATTCCACTCTTTTCGGTTGCCCCCTATTCCGCTGTATAAGTTTAGTACTTTCATTTAGTTTTCTGTTTTAAATCCGCCTACTATGCACAACAATGTGTAAAACGCCATACAAGTACAGGCGTTTACACTAACCGTTAAGCTGCTGCATATTCTGCTATATCTTGCAGTACGGTGCCAGTGTGTGTACCGGCTAAATCTTCTGTGGCTGGTATAAATAGGCGGTTTTCATTCATAAACTGCAGCACGGTGCGTTTATCACTAAAGTGGCTAATGGTGTAGCACTCTAGCTTATTATTAGTGCGCACGTAAAACCGTTGGCGGCTAAGCGTGGTGCGTTCGCCTTCGTACCAGTGCACCAGATCTTCTGGTGTGCAGGGTCTAAGTATTAATTCTGCTTTGATGTTCATAGTGTCTAGTTTTTTAAGTTTTTGTAAAAATTCAGCACAACCAATATACACAATTTTACATAACTAAGCGGCAGATGCTTAAAAAGGCATCGGACACATCGGACACATCGGACAAAATCAGTAACGTATTAATAATCAAATGCTTAAATAGTTAAGCACATCGGACAAACCACGTTTTTATGTCCGAAGTTGTCCGAAGTGGTTTTTTTTACCTTCGGACAACATCGGACAACATCGGGCGGTATTTCGGACAGTTTTTAGATGTAATTAATTGATTTTTAAGTGTTTATTATTTGTCCGAAGTTGTCTGTACCTAAAAACACGTTTCAGAAATTGAATCGGCAAAAAGCGCCTTTTTCGTAGTTCAGTGTTTAAACACTAATTACGAAATTTAATTTTCCGATTTATTAAACCACCAGCAGTTGGGTAAATAGGTGGTACAAAAAAGCCCCACCTTTAAGGCAGGGCTGCAGGTTTGTATGTACTCTGGATAATTTAAGCCGCCAACGGGCTTACAGCGTTAAGCATTTGTGCATTACTAATATGCAGGTAAACCATAGTGGTTTTAATATTGCTATGGCCAAGAAGCTGCTGCAGAACAGCTAGTGGTGTACCGCTTTCGTGGCTATGCGTGGCGTAAGAATGCCTTAAGGTATGTGGGTTGCACTGTAAGTGCTTTTTAGTAATGCGCTGCACACTTACGGTGGTGTACTTGCGTTGGTTCTGCCCTTCAAACAAGTAAGTGCTGGGTTTGTAAATTCTATAGTATTGCCTAAGCTTAAACAGCAGGTGTGCAGGCAGCGGCAGCAGTCGGTCTTTTTTGCCTTTACTGCATACCACTTTTAGCGCCATCCTTTTGCTGTCAATATCTGCCAGCTTTAAGTTGGTAATTTCAGATACGCGCAGCCCACAGCCGTAAAGCAGCATACAAATGCACTGGTGCTTTACGTTAGTGATCTGTTTTATTTTCTGGTTTATCACTTCTTTAGGCAGCACGGTTGGCAGCCTATTTTCTTTTTTTGGATACGGTATGTACTTCATTTTACGCGGCTGCCCTAAACACTGGTAAAAGTGGTTAAGCATTCCGTGTACCTGGCGCATAGTGCTGGTGCAGTTCTGCCTTGCTATGTACAGCTTAAGCTGGTTGGTGTTTATCTGCTTTGGCGTATCTGCCTGCCATCCGGTATTTAAAAACCGCTTAAGTAAAGAACAGTATGTGCTTACTGTTCTGCTGCTGTAGTTTGCGCACTCTAAGTGCACCTTAAAATCGTTTATGTACTTGTTGGTGTTCATCAGTTTACTGTTTGTTTTTCAATTACTTACAGTGGTGGTTTTTAAATGTAATAACCTGCTTACTCATAATATAATTACTTAAAAAGGTAGACCATCATCCACACCATCTTTAGCCGTGGC
>JGI11705J14877_10002201_pt1 | contig 10654 bp, 11 predicted proteins | sample Etolaghawater15m_FD_14877 | JGI IMG/M metagenome (IMG submission 14877) | reverse complement strand
ATTGTTTACGCGCACTGGTGTTGCATACTGATGAACACACGCGCTGGACGCAGACGGTGAAGGATGTGATGCATGAGGACTGCACAGCACAAGGTCGCATGGTGTACAAAGTGAAGAGCGCGCCGGTGCGCGAAGACTGGTGGTATGACGAACGCGTCGTCTACATCGATACGCAAACCTTCGCCGATTACCGCTCGGAATACTTTAAGAATGGTGCGCAGGTGAAGACGCTGGATAAAGCATGGTACGCGCTCGAAGATGAAACCGATCCGCGCGCGCTTGCATGGCGGTATTGGTATGCCAAAGATGTAGAAACCCAAAACGAAGGCATGGCTGTGGTGCCGCCGGATGTGGTGCGCTGGAATCAAGATGTGAATCCAAGCTTGTGGTCCGAGCGTACGTTGCGAAGAATTAAACGTTAAATGCATGGACTGCCGCGTCGGGCTACGCCCTCCTCGCAGTGACGTGTTTTGTTGGACTGGCGTCATCGCGAGGCGCAACGCGCCGCGGCGATCCAGCGCCGCAGGCGCAGAAGAATCTCAGACTTAAACTAGAGCCCGTACACCAATGACTACGCGTAACCAACCCACCCAAACCTTCTATCTGCAATGGCGCGATGCGATTCGCAAATCGAAGCTGCGCGCCTGCATCAAAACCGTATTGCATGAGCTCGGCTTTCACAGCGACCCCGACGGCCAACAGGTCAGCGCATCCCAGCAACGCATCGCCGAACATACGGGGCTGGATCGCTCAACGGTGAACCAGATGATCGGTGAGGCGATCGAAGCCGGGTATCTCGAAATCGTTGAACCGGGCCGACAGGGCCGCAGCAATGTGTATCGGCTGCGTCTTCCGGATCCGCCCAAGGCCTAAAATTCTGCTTGCAGAATATTCAAGAGTTTTCTAGAATACGCGACACACAGGAAAAAAGCTCGAAAAACACCCCACGAGGCCTCGCCTCTTGCTTACGGAATACACCATGAAAACTCGTCTGCTCACCACCCTCGCCGGCCTTGCGCTGGTTGCCAGCAGCCAGGCTGCGCTTGCTCAGCAGAGCCAAGACACCCAGGTTCGCACGCCCCGCGCGCCAATGATGCCGGCTCCGGGCTACGCACCGAACATGCCAGGCATGATGCCGCCAGGCTATGCCGCTCCGGGCTACGCGCAGGGCTATGCCCCGAACTACGGCCCGAATCCGTTCGCGACCCCGTTTGGTCCGCAGATCGATCCGCGTGGTTTTCAGATGCCGAACTTCAACCGCAACAGCATGAATTTCTCGCCGTGGAACGGCAACATGATCCCGCGTCAGCGTCAAAGCACCCGCACCTTCGATTTCGGTTGGATCGGTGATGGCCCATGGCGCATCTCTCCGTTCGGCGACGGCAAGCCGCTGGGCTGGATTGAGCCGATGCAGGAAGAAATGGAAGCGGCAACCCACAAGGCACCGACCATGCCGGGCGGCTGGAATGTACCGAAGATGGATATGCCGGACGGCGGCGACATCGCTGACCAGTTCTACAGCCAGATGTGGAACATGCCNCGNAACTTCGAAGTGTCCCCGCCGAACGTGGACATGGGTCCGATGCAGGGCTTCAACTGGTAAGGTTTTCCTTGCCCACGAAAAAGGCGGCCTTCGGGCCGCCTTTTTTATGCCTGTCGATTTGTGTGCCTGCGGCACTGGACTGCCGCGTCAGGCTGAATAGCCGCTTCGCGGTGGATCGCCGCGCGACTACGTCGCTCGCGATGACGTTTCAAGCTCAAAACACGTCACTGCGAGGCTTCGCAGAAGCCGCGGCAATCCACCGCCCGAAGGCCGGCCATTCAGCGCCGAAGGTACCGCAGTCATTGCGAGGCGTGAAACGACGAAGCAATCCACGTTTTTTTGTCATCGCGAGGCGCTGAAAGCGCCGTGGCGATCCACTGCCGCAGGCAGATATCAATCAGCGAAGCTGCCTTGCGACGAAGCAATCCACTGCCATAGACAGCGATTCATTCGGCGCAGCCGCCGCTAATGATCGTAGGCAATACCGTAGGTGTCGGCGAAGTACTGAATCAACGCACGCTGCTGTTCGGTATCGAGCTTGCTGCACATGAGAATTAATGCCGCGAGCTCTTCCTCATCGGCGTAAAAGAACGCAACCGGAACGGCCAGCACTTCTGCCAGCTGCGCGGCAACCTGAAGATCAGGGATGTGTTTGCCACGCTCATATTGGCTGATGCGCGGCGCAGCACCGTCTTCGTCAATGCCGATGGCGACCCCAAGATCACGCTGCGAAATACCGCAATGACTGCGAGCCTGTCGCAGGCGCTCTCCAAATGAAATCCGGGTAGGCATGACTACTTCTCCTCAACCTACCGAAGTTAGGACCCAGTCTTTTTGCTGGGTTGATGTTGGTCCTCTGATGGACCGGCAGGTGCTTTCAGTCTAGTCCTCTGAAGCACGTTCGGTAATTAAGGAATTCTTCAGTACACAAACCAAACCTATCGCACGCACCCGTGTGCGCAAAAAATCGTGCAATCGGGTGCCGCACATCGTGATGATCTTGTATAAAAATCAATAGTTTGTACAATTACGCAATAATTAAGATGTTCTTAATTGATCTGTTTTCATGTTTCTGTACTATCTCATCGCTGTTGTTTTACAGAACACCAAGGATGGAGCGCCAGATGCGTCTGGCCACAATAAAAAATGGAGTCACACCATATGGCCGCAACTGCACTTTCCGCGATGGAGACCGCGTTCTTCGCACAATCCATTCCGCGCAATCCCGAAGATATCAAGCGCATTGCGCATATCCTCAAAGCCATCTCACACCCCACCCGCCTCAATATCTTGTGCGTGGTTTCCGATGGCCCGCTGAGCATTACCGAAATTCAAGAACGTGTTGGCGGCACCCAAAGTGCGATTTCGCAGCATGTTGAAGTGATGCGCACCCGCGGCATTCTGGTCTCACGCCGTGAAGGCAACCGTGTGTTGTGCTCGGTCAGTGACAAAAATGTCGTTGAGCTGGTGGGTCACATGCGCAAGGTGTTCTGCCCGACCAAACTCAATTAAGTCGGCTCAGCCCCGTCACGAAAAAAGGCGATGCAGTGCATCGCCTTTTTTGTTGCATTGTGCCTGCGGCACTGGACTGCCGTGTCGGCCTTTCGGCCTCCTCGCAGTGACGTATTGACTGATTTCAGCGTCATCGCGAGCGAAGCGCGGCGATCCACATCAATCAATCGGCGCAGCCGCCTTAGACACTAAACGGATGACGCTTGATGATGGTTTCCTTGCGATCTGGACCTGTAGAAATGATGTCCGCCGGAATCCCCACCAACGCTTCAATCCGCTCGAGATACTTGCGCGCATTCTCGGGCAGGTCTTCGTAACGCTGAACCCCCACAGTGGATTCCTGCCAACCCGGCATCTCTTCATACACCGGCTCGGCAATCGCATACATGTCCGCACCAATCGGCGGCGTGCTGCGCACTTCGCCATTGATCTTGTAGCCGGTGCTGATCTTGATGACATCCAGACCATCCAACACGTCGAGCTTGGTCACACACATGCCGGTCAAGCTGTTGATCTGTACCGCGCGACGCACGCTCACCGCATCGAACCAACCACATCGACGCGGACGGCCGGTGGTGGTTCCAAACTCATGGCCCTTATCCGCCATGTGCTTACCACTCGCATCCACGAGATCCACGCCGTCATACAGCTCGGTTGGGAACGGGCCACCGCCGACCCGCGTGGTGTAGGCCTTGGTAATACCCAGGACGTAATCGAAATAAGCTGGACCAAAACCGGAGCCCGATGCCGCACCACCCGCCGTCGTCGTCGATGAGGTGACATACGGATAGGTGCCGTGATCGATATCGAGCAAGGTGCCCTGNGCGCCTTCGAACAAGATGTTGTCGCCACGCATGCGATGTTCATGCAAACGCTCTGGCACATCATCCACCAACGCTTGCAGCGCATCGGCCATCGCCAGGGTTTGATCCAACACCATCTGAATATCGACGGTTTCTTGCTTGAAGTAGTTCTTCAGCGCGTAGTTGTGATAATCCATCACCTCACCCAAACGAGCTGCGAAGTGTTCACGGTGGAACAGCTCGCCCAAGCGAATGCCACGACGGGAAACCTTATCTTCGTAGGCCGGACCAATGCCACGACCGGTGGTGCCAATCGCTTTTTTGCCGCGCGCAATCTCACGCGCCTGATCGAGCGCCACGTGATACGGCAAGATCAAGGGACATGCCTCAGAGATACGCAGACGATCGCGTACCGGCACGCCCATGTCTTCGAGCATTTTGATCTCTTTCAACAACGCAGTCGGATCGACCACCACGCCATTGCCGATGTAGCACATCACGTTTTTGCGCAAGATGCCCGATGGGATCAGGTGAAGCGCCGTCTTCACGCCATCGATCACCAAGGTATGTCCAGCGTTATGGCCGCCTTGAAAGCGCACTACAGCTGCAGCAGTTTCGGTCAGTACATCGACCACCTTGCCCTTGCCTTCGTCGCCCCACTGAGAACCGATGATGACTACGTTCTTGCCCATAGCGTCCACACTCGTCCGTTACGCAGCTACGCTGCGGATGAAAGAAAAGGTTTGATTGTTACTTCTGTTTTGCGCTGTCTAGAGCGCAACGACTTTCCACTTACTGCCGTCTTGCACCAACTGCTCGTTGCAACCCATGGCCGCAGCATCACCAATCTGCCCCGGCAGCGCTTGCACCACACGCAGACCCTCAGCACGCAAGGTTTCCATCTTTACCAGCAACGCCGCATCGCGGCTCGCCGGCGCAAAAATGCCGGCGCGAGGATAGGTGTGGCCCTCGCCTGACGCAAGCGTGCTCGCAGCCGCAGCATCGAGTGCCAGCAACGTCCGCAAATCCGATGAGAACCCCGTCGCAGGGCGCGCACGCCCAAACACCTCGCCGACATGGTCATAACGACCGCCGAGTGCAACCGCTTGCCCCTGCCCCGGCACATAAGCCGCGAACACCACGCCGGTGTGATACTGATAGCCGCGCAACTCGGCCAGGTCGAGATGAATCTCGCTCACGCCCAAACACGTACGCAGATCGGCCGCCAAGCCTTGCAGTTCATGCAGTGCCGATTCGATCTGCGGCACCAGCGGCAGCACAACCTTACGTGCACGTTCGAGTACCGCATCCGCCGCACCAAACAAACTCGGCAACGCACACAAGGCATCGGACTGCGCCTGCGGTAGATTGAGTCGTTCTACAAGCCCACGAATCTCGGCATTGGCTTTGCGTTGCAGCGCATCAAACAGCTCAGTTTCGGCATCCGCCGGCAAGGCCAGCTGCTGCATCAATGCGCGATAGATTTCGACATGACCGAGATCGAGGTGAATCTCTTGCGCACCCGCAGCACGCAACATTGCCAACATCAAGGCAATCACTTCACGATCGCTTTCAATGCCGGCATGGCCGTACAACTCGGCACCCACTTGCAGTGGACTACGACTGGCACCCACGCCTTCCGGACGGGTGCGCAAGGTCGGACCGACATAGCAAAGGCGCGTTGGTGTTTCTTGATTGAGACGGTGCGCATCAATACGTGCGACCTGCGGCGTCATGTCCGCGCGCACCCCCATCAAGCGACCGCTCAATTGATCAGTAAGCTTGAAGGTAGACAGGTCAAGGTCGTTGCCGGTGCCGGTGAGCAAGGATTCGAGGTATTCAATCAGCGGCGGCACCACGAGGTCGTAGCCATGGCGCTCAAACAAATCGAGCACGCGGCGGCGCAAGGCCTCCATGCGCCACGCCTCTGCGGGTAGCAACTCTTCAACACCATCCGGCAATAACCAACGATCAGAAACGGACATCCGCGCACTTCCTTCCTTCACAACACCCAGCTGATTTGGGCACAAAACCCCGCGATTTTACAGGAGAACGCCCGCTCGTTTTTGGATTCTGCGACCCTTGTGATCGGATTTTGCGGGACGCACTTCGCCGTCCTTGGCTGCTCGAGGGCGGCGTCCTGCCGCCCACGCCCGCAAAATCAATCATCAAGGTTCGCTGAGATCTCGATACCTCAGCCACGCACGAAGTACAGCAAAACCGCCCCGGCAATCAGGCTGCCCAGCCCGATTTTGCGGATGGTTGCCGGCTCGGCCTCGCCCATGGCGCGCATGGTGTTTTGCCACATCTGCGGAAAGGCGGTCGGCATCAGGCCTTCAATCACCAAGACCAAAGCCAGCGCTGCAAGAAAGTCATCCAGAATCATGAAGGTCCTTAGAGGCCATGCCTCAACGTAAAAACGGCCGCACTACGGCGGCCGTTAGGGGTCAGCAATCCGCGGGTTACTTGGTGCCGAAATGGTTAAAGAACGCAGAATCCGGCTGCAACACGAGCATGTCTTGTGTGCTGGTGAAACTCTTCTCATACGCACCAAGGCTACGGTAGAAGCTGTAGAACTCGGCATCCTTGGAATAGGCATCGGCGTAGATCTCCGTCGCCTTCGCATCGCCGTTACCGCGCAGCTGTTCGGATTCACGACGCGCTTCTGCGAGCAGAATCGTACGTTGACGATCGGCCTCAGCACGGATCTTTTCCGCCTCTTCCGCCCCCTGCGAACGCAGTTCCTTGGCAATACGCTCACGCTCGGCTTCCATACGCTGGAACACCGATTCACTCACTTCACGAGCCAGGTCAACGCGCTTGATACGCACGTCTACCACCTCAATCCCGAAGTTTTCCGTTTCACGATCTGCCAGAGCGGTGATGGAGCGCATGATTTCCTTACGCTCACCCGAGATCACTTCTTGTACGGTGCGACGACCGAACTCGCCACGCAGTCCGTCTTTCACGATCTGGGACAAACGCAAGTTGGCGCGATTGATGTCACCCCCCGCAGAGATGAAGAACTTCTCAACATCCTTAATGCGCCAGCGCACGAAGGAATCGACCTGCACGTTCTTCTTTTCTACCGTCAGNTAACGCTCNGGTTCTGCGTCCAGGGTTTGAATCCGCGCGTCAAACTTACGGATATTGTTCACGACCGGGATCATGAAATGCAGGCCCGGATCGTAGTCTGTACGTTCAATCTGACCGAGTCGGAATTTGATCCCCAGCTCGCGTTCGTTCACGGTAAAGGTCGCGAGATACAAACCGCCCAACAGGACTGCGACCACAATCAATAGCAATGAATTCTTGTTCATGGTTCGCTCCTTATCGCTCGTTGCGAAGGTCTGGACGACTGCTGCTCACGCGACGTGAAACTTCCTCACGCACACGATCGAGCACACTCGACGAACCCGCATTGGCGCTGCCGGTCGTCGCAGATGACGCCGAAGAAGCAGAACCGGTGACTGAAGGCAGTGCGCCACCCAACATCTTATCGAGCGGCAACACGGTCAAGTTATTACTGCCGAGATCCACCACAACCTTAGAGGTGGCGCTCAACACCTTCTCCATGGTGTCGAGGTAGAGACGCTCACGCGTCACATCCGGCGCCTTTTTGTATTCGGTTAAGACCTGATCAAAGCGGCTCGCGGTACCTTCGGCATCAGCAACCACCTGCTCACGGTAGGCTTCGGCTTCCGCAACGATACGTGCAGATGCACCACGCGCACGCGGGATGATGTCATTGGCATAGGCTTGCGCCTCGTTAATGAAACGCTCACGGTCCTCACGCGCCTTAACCACGTCTGCAAACGCCGCCTGTACTTCATCGGGTGGCTGTGCATCCTGCATGTTCACACTGGTGATTTGCAGACCACTGACATAGAGATCGAGGATCTCTTGGGTGCGACGCTGCACTTGCGCAGCAATCTCAGCACGACCTTCGGTCAAGACGAAGTCCATGGTCGATTTACCAATGGTTTCGCGCAGTGCACTTTCGGTGGCTGCACGCAATGCGAGATCCGGCTCGACAACGTTAAAGGAATAATCTTTTGCATCTTTAATGCGGTACTGCACTGCTAGCTGCACGCTGATGATGTTTTCATCTTGGGTCAGCATCAAGGCTTCACGCTGGACCACACCTACCGATCCTTGAGCGCGACCGCCGCTGCGATAACCGATTTCGGCGTTACGAATTTCTTCCACATTGACCTTTTCCACCGACTCAACCGGATACGGGATGTGCCAATGCGGCCCCGGCATGGTGGTGTCCACGAACTGGCCAAAGCGCATGACAACACCACGCTCGGCAGGATCAATGATGTAAATGCCGGACAAGCCCCACAGCACCAAGGCGAGGATGGCGATCGTGCTGCCACCGACAGGTAAGCTCGGCATGTTGACGTTGCCCGAACCACCGCCGGAGCGACCATCACCGCCGCCCGAACCGCTGCTCCGCTTCTTGCCGCCGCCAAGCACGCGGCCCACCGCATCCTGCAGCTTGCGCGCAACCTCATCGAGATCGGGCGGACCGTCTTGCTTGCGACCACCGCCAGACCAAGGGTCTTTGTCGTTGGAGTTGCCGGGTTCGTTCCAAGCCATCTCGTGCGAGGTGGATGTTGGAGATGTTGCGACCGCCTCGGTACGAGCACGGCGCGAAAATAGGGTTCGTAGCTGAATCATGTTGTTCCAGTCGGTTTCAAGCCGTCATTGCAGCTTGTGGGTTTCCGGCTGTCCGGTTGGGATGCGCGTCCGAATTTTGCTCCTCCAGACGCGCGGCAAGGCCCAGATGATCCAGTACCTTGCGTTGTAGTTCAACCGAAAGTCGTAATCGGCCATCCTCCAGCACCTGTTCCTCACGGATTGCATGCTCAGCATGCAAGCGGGCACGCAAGGCGCCCTCACTGGGCTGAAGCTCAAGCTGGCCTGTGACGACATCCTCGGCAAGAAGTTCATCCAGCGCCTGACGCAAAAGATCCAAACCGATGCCCTGCTGCGCCGAAATCCAGACCCGCACTGGGCGTCCTTCCAGCCCACGATCAATCTTCGGGATCACGCCCTCGATGCGATCGATCTTGTTGTAGACCTCAAGTTGAGGAATCTTCTCGGCATCGATCTCGCCCAGAACCTCTTGCACCTGTGCAACCTGCTCGGCGCGCTCCTCACTCGATACATCAATCACATGCACCAGCAGACTGGCTTGTTCCGTTTCTTCCAAGGTCGAACGAAACGCAGCCACCAATTCATGTGGAAGATGGCGTACAAAACCCACCGTATCCGCCACGATGACATTACCGGTGTTGCTCAGACGAATTCGCCGCAAGGTGGGATCCAGTGTTGCAAACAAGCGGTCATCGGCATACACCTCACCGCCGGTCAGCGCATTGAACAAGGTCGACTTACCGGCATTGGTATACCCCACCAACGATACGGTCGGCGTTTCGCTGCGCTTGCGTGCACGGCGTCCGAGCTCACGGGTGGCGCGCACTTTTTCCAGCCGCTTTTCGATATGAGTGATGCGATCGCCAATCAATCGACGGTCCATTTCCAACTGCGATTCACCCGGTCCGCGCAGACCGATCCCGCCCTTCTGCCGCTCCAAGTGGGTCCAGCCACGTACCAGACGTGATGCAAGATGACGCAGCTGCGCCAGCTCGACCTGCAGCTTGCCTTCATGCGAACGCGCACGTTGCGCGAAGATGTCGAGAATCAGACCGGTGCGATCGAGCACACGACGTTGAATCAGCCGTTCGAGATTGCGTTCCTGTGCCGGTGACAATGCGTGATTAAAAATCACCACGTCGGCTTCCGCGTCCTCAACTGCAGCTTTGATTTCTTCGGCCTTGCCTTCGCCGATGTATAGACGCGGATCGGGTGCCGTGCGGCGTCCGCGTACCAACTGCATTTCGTCCGCACCCGCCGATTTCACCAACAAACGAAACTCTTCGAGATCTTCGCGAATACCAGCCTCACGATGCCCCATGAAATCGACATGCACGAGTACGGCGCGCTCACCACCTTCATGGCGTTCACTAACGAGACTCATGCGTTGTGTCCAAGCCAACGAAAACGACCACACGCCGCGAAGCGTGTGGTCGTCCTCAGATCAGCAAACCAAAACGTTAATAAAATACGCAGGATCAATCCTCAACGGTATCGTCAACGATGGTTTCACCATCACGCTCGACGCGAATCGGACGCGACGGCACCACGGTGGAAATGGCGTGCTTATAGATCATCTGGCTCACGGTGTTTTTCAGCAGCACCACGAACTGATCATAGGATTCAATTCGACCCTGCAGCTTGATGCCGTTGACCAAGAAAATGGAAACCGGAACGCGCTCCTTACGCAGCACATTCAGGAAGGGGTCCTGCAAATGTTGGCTCTTCATGCTTAGCTCTCCTCGCCGATCCGCATGCGCTGTCGGCTGTTGTTATGCGAACAGCTCAGACCATGCCGGCTGCCCAAGGTTCGAAGGAGCAAAAAACCGCTACAGGTTACCCGTAACGGTTTGATTTCCTTCTCTTTTTCTGAGGAAGAGCACGTTGCCTCTACGTGTGCAATCGCGTCTACCCTCCAGTCGAAGCCGCAGTATGCAGGAACTTACCCAGGTCTTCAAGTACTTTGTTGAATATCTCTTCGGGTCTGGATGCGGAGATGCCCTCGGGTGAGCACGCAAACGGATCGATCCGCCGGAGCGCGGGATCCGACCAATTCCGCAGCCAGGTCAGTTGACGCTTGGCAAGCTGGCGGGTGGCGGTAATTGCCTTCTCCACCCATTCGGTTTCGTCC
>JGI11705J14877_10002200_pt1 | contig 10656 bp, 13 predicted proteins | sample Etolaghawater15m_FD_14877 | JGI IMG/M metagenome (IMG submission 14877) | reverse complement strand
CTTGCCCACTTCCACACGCATGTAATTCCAGAGTTCGAGCGCCAACTGCGCGTCAACTTCTGCATAAGGCCCAACATACATGGCCGGCATCTTCCACATCTCTGCTTTTGGATCGAGACCGAAGGTGCGTGCCGCTTCAACCAAGTCTTTCTCTGATTTGGTTTTACCTAAAATGTCAAACGACAGCGCATTGAGGCTGTAACTAAAGCGGTTTTCGTCCAACAAACTGGCAATCAACATCGTATCGACAATGCGGCCGTTCAACTGAAAGCCTTCTCGTTTGATCCAACCGGCATCGTACTGCGCGTTATGCATGACTTTTTCACAAGGCAGTTCAAAAACCTTCTTGAGCCACTTGCTTATAATTCTTTTGTCTAAGTTACCGCCGCCTTTATGCCCGACAGGAATATAACCAGACCAATCCTCGGTCGCGATAGCATAACCAACCACCTCGCCGTTACCTGTCGCCCATCCCGGACCCATCGTTTTGATGTCCGGGTCGCGCGTTTCCACATCGATAGCAATACGAGTCGCACTGCTAAGGTCAGGTAGCTCGGCCGGAGGCACCCATTCTGTTTTCGGCGTAAACATCGCCATTTGCAAACTCATTTACCTCTCCCTAGCCACCAATACCAAATGGGGCAGATGAATATAATTGTCCAAAGAATAAAATTAGCCCATGTCTCGTGCATCGTTTGAATCTTCTTTAAGCTCAAACTTAAAACTTAGACTTGGTGCTTTTGGATTCGCCCCTTCCTTGCGCTTCCACGCGGCAACCCAGTAGTCCTTGCCGTCGATACTGGCTTCACCTTTGAAGTCTGGGTGCGTGTCTTTTGCTTTGTCTTTGTTGCCCCAGATCGCTCCGCGGTTGGCGTTGTCGTATTCAGTCATTTTCGATCACCTCTACCTCTGCGGTGGTTTGTATCCAGACGTGGGCTCCGCAATCTAGCGGCTTTTCGGGGTCGTACACAACAGCCGATGGCCCGTAGATATGCACAGAGTTACCCTTTTCGTTACCTTTTGTATGCTTGACGGTAAAGATGGATTTCGGGTCGTCCGGATTCTTTTTGTTATGCCGGACGTTGTGTTGATTGACGTGTATCCGTTTGATAACACCTTGTTTAATTTTCATTTGTTATCTCCCCACCTAATGCCGCATAGCCGGCGATGTCCACCCAAGAATCTTCATGCCGCGGCATTTCGCACAGCCTACTCATCTTCACCGCAATCATGCACAGCACCACCTCTTCTGCCGTGACGTCCACACCAAGGACGGCAGACCACATTTCTGCAATCCGCTCGTGATTCTTCCGCGGGTCGCCGTAAACCTCGTCGCGTGTTGCAGAGATAAACTCATCTGCTTTTTCTAAAATCTCTCTGCGATTCATAAATACTCCACCTCTCGTATATCTGCCATTGGCATACCGTCCTCATACACTGACTTCCACACGGGACTGCCTATCGACAAATCCAGATCGGGAGCATTCATTTCCTGCTCTTCAACTTCAATCGCTTCTAGCGAAACATAATCCGGCATCTCTGGATAATTGCGTTCATGCAACCACGTTGCACAGATGACATACTCTCGATCCTCTGCATCCCAATACCAGTGTGTCCCGTAGTATTTACCTGTTTTCATGTGTTCTTCCTCCGCTAGGCAGTTTAAAAATATGCCGATATGCGTAGTATGAGTACGCAAATAACCAATTTGTTAAACCGGTGTTGTGATCGCCGCTTATAGTTCGTAGCTCCTCGACACATCTTCTGGTTCAACAATAAACAGGTTTTCTCGCGCCCGAGTCACTCCGACGTAGAACACACGATGTAAATCATCAGGATTGTTCCGCGCCGCTTTTTCGGCCGCCGGAGATAAATCTGTAAAAAGTACAACGTTGTCGGCCTCCCCACCCTTTGATCCGTGAATCGTGGACACTGTAATGCGAGGCTCACCATTGAACTTTTCCCCGCGACGCAAGAGCGCGATGATGTACGCCCGATCTTGCTCCGGTAGCTTATCCATTGCGACGTGCCAGATCATCTCTTTGTCAGCGTTAAGGCCGTGGTCCGCGATCAGCGTATCGAGATCCACCATATCTTCGTCGGCAAGCGCGGGCAGTTTTTTGAACCCCCGTGCGATCCGCTCTTTAGCGCTCATAAACGAGTAAATGTTGCGCGCGGTTTTGCCGGAGACTTCGCGTCCTTTTCTCAAAGCTTCCCAACCGTTGACGGCGTCTGCCACCTTTTCAGAGATGGACCGGTGTCCGCGGTAGTTGAACAGATAGCCGTTTGACTTGAGGTCGGTCGCAACTGGCGACAACTGGTACCCCGCTTGAGACAGGATCAGCCATGATCCGTCAGCCATGTCGATTCCATCGATGGTGGATATCCGCGTTACTTGCCCCCGATCTGACTTTGGTTCATAACGTTTCGGAAACCGTCGGCTAATCCGGTTGGAGATGTTCTCTGCTACAGCGTGAACTGACGACGGTATGCGGTAGGACTGTGCAAGGATTTCAGATCCGCCATCCAGATTGATGAAATGATCAACGTCTGCCCCTGCCCAACGGTAGATGGCTTGGTCGTCATCCCCCGCGCAATACATTTTATCGGACATGCCGTCCAGAATATGTGCGATGTCCCACTGGAGTGGAGACAAATCCTGTGCTTCGTCTAAGAAGGTCAGCTTGAATCGATGTTTAAAACTAGGCGCTTGCTCGACAAACAGCTCTAACATGTCTGTAAAATCGAATAGTTTGTACATTTCTTTGTACTTGCGTAAGGATTGATCCACATAATTAACAGTGTTCCAATCTCGATCCAGTTCGCTTTCGTTGTACTGCTCGCGCAAATCTACCTTCCGTAGACGCGCCAAGTTAATCAGCCCAAGGATCGGATCACTGGTTTTCGCTAGATCCATAAAATCGTCAGATCCCCGCGTCGAACCAAAGAGTTCCACGCCGATGGCATGGCTTAGTTCTTTGTAGTTTTCCGGTTGCATGATCTGACCCGAACTAATGTCGGTCATTGACAAGGCAAGGCTGTGCAATGTCCGAAAGTAGACAAGGTCGTGCTTGGCATCAAGCCCGAACCGCTCTGCCGCGCGCTCTTTTGCTTCTGTCGCCGCTTTCTTGGTGAAGGCAAGGAAGGCAATCTCTTGTGGCAATACGCCCGATTCGAGAGCCTTATCTACCATATTAAGAAGCGTTGTTGTTTTTCCTGTTCCCGGAGGCCCGAAGATTCTGAACATTCTTGTAATCCTTCAAGTTATCTTCAACATGTTGAACGATTTGACGTACTCGCTCGCGCGACAGGCCCATACGTTTCCCAATTGCGGTTAGCGTCATGTAATACTTTTTCCGCATTTCGTAGATCTGAAAATTTCTGTCTTTTTTATCCATTGGATTCCACCCACTCCTCTAACTCTTTGATTCCTTGTATGCGCTCTACAAATATCGGCGTATGTTCCCCGATGTAAGAACCCAGAATATTGAAATTGAAATACTCAACGGCTTCCCAAATCTCGCACTTCAATTCTCGTTGAACCGCTTGTATTGATAAGTCGATGTCGTACACGACAACTGTCGGTTCCCCGCATCGGTGACCAACACCGATAATCGCATCGTCTAGTCCGTCTGCCTTCAACATCAGAATGGGGCCTCTTCTTGGTTAAACTTAGGTTTCAAATCCACGTCTGCTGATTCAAACGCCGGTATAGACCACACGCGGACGGCACGTCCTTTGATCTTCAGCACCGTGCTTTCGCCGCTGATATCGCGTAATCGTTGAGCGATTTTGTGTGATTTAAATTCAAAAAACTTATTCTTGCGGAGATGCGCTTCAAAGTCCCGCAGTCTGAAATAGGTCTTATTGGAGTCCTCGTCGGTCCACGGGCGGCGAAGCAAGATTTCTTCTTTGTCCTGCGCTTGCTGTAGGTGGCGACAAAACTCTTCGAGGTAATCATAGAACTGCCCCGAGGTCGACGCGTCCTGCGCCACTTCCATTACCGCGCTTTCGTTGTCCCGCATTTCAGACATTAGAGTGCTAATTCGACTCTCCCAGTTCTGCTTCGAGACCGTGCGCGGCATAAAATTAAGTTGCTCCATACACGCTTTTTGAAAAGTAGGTTGCGAAAGGAGCGCGTCAGTGTCGAGTTCCAAAGGCTCCCCGTTAACGTCCATAAACCAGACAGGCGGTGTCGAGTTGTATTTTCGCAAATTTGCAACGGAAGCCCCTGCCGCCGCCGAAGCAATACCGAATTTACGCGTCTGGCAGAGATCTTTGTTGCAGTGCGCGCAGATCGGGGCATCAGAACATCGGTATGCGTAGTCCTTTTTTTCAAGTTGTTTCGCAACAGTGTTAACTTCGTTGAGTGGCAACGGCGGGTCCAGAAACTGCCCGTTATATTCGAGTATCTTGCTTTCCCATTCATCGGGATAAGCTTTCCGTAAGTAGACGCCCAAGTTGAACAGCCCATTGTTTCGGCCTCCTTCTGAAATCTTTTGTCTGCATAAATGCTGTAAGCATGGCGGACCGTCTTTGACGATGATATCCGAGCTGTTGGTATCTTGCGTTAAGGTTCCGATCTGCTCCGGAGTCTGCACATGCGCGTCGTAGAGCTGATAAAACTCTTCCAGAGTAGCTGAGGTGCCGTCATCTTTAATTGCGTAGCGTAGGCCGTCCTCTGCGTCGTAGTAAGGCAAATTAAGAAAGTTACCAATGTCGCCCCGATCCAGATGAAGTTTCACCTGCTTTGGAAAAATTTCGCTATTACCGTAACCGAGAGCCGTAGAAATGTGTTGCAAAGTCTCCTGCATCACCTTGGCTTCAATCCATTCGGTCGTAAACAAAAAGCAATGCGCGCCGCCCGATTTAGATCGGCATACCACTAATGGCAGTTTCGCTTGGCGTATCTTCGCAACAAGGTCTGTGTGATCAAGCGGATACTGGTCGATGTCGATACATCCCCAGACGCAACAGTTATCCTCGTTAATCGGAATAATACCGATGCCCTTGCCAGTTCCTGACAAGTGACCTTCCCATAGTTCCGTGGTCCGCGTTTCGCGAATGACGGCCGCTTTACCGGCGTTCTTGCCGCTTTGCGTCTGTTTTTCTATTTTGAAAGTTCCGTATGCCTGTTCTAAACCGGCAAAGATGGAACTAAATTTTTCGACTGACATAGTTGATCCTCAAAAACGAGATGTGTACACATTGTGTGTACACATCCCGCATGTCATTAAAACGCTGGGTTGTTATTCGTTTCCTCATCATCCCCATGTTTAACAACAACGTCACCGGCCATAATGCTTTCTGCAAACTGCTTGGCTTGCATATACAAAGCACCGTCAGACACTGGCTCTAAACGTGACATTTCCCACCCGTGCCATGAACCTTTTGAGTTCTCTTCTGACAGGGTTTTCAGCAGGTAAGTGTAAGCAAATCGCGCCGGAGTGAATGGCCCATTGGCTCCCTGCATCTTTGCGGATGCAACCATTGAGTTCCACTTGCGTGACTTCTTCAACTGTGTTGATTTCATTGCAAGTAACGCTGTTTCAGCAGAACCGTCCTCATTGAGTACGATAACGAAATGCTGATGCGTTTCTTCAATGTATTCGCCGTTCCCGCCGTCTACATACTCGCGGTTATCCGATGGATCGCGAGTTGTTTTTGGACGATCTTCGTTTGGCGCGTAGATCGCTTGTGGAGCACCACTACCTTGACCACGGGGAGCCCACTGAATAAAACGACGCTGATAGGCACATGGGATCACCCGAATACCTTCCTTGCCGCTGTACACTGTGCCGCTAACCGTGTTGTAGATGTCGCCCTTGCGTCCTTCAAAGTTTTCGTCGTCGAGCAATGGGTCGAGCGCCGAAACAATTTTCAGGAAAGGTAGGGCAAGATCTTCTTGCTCCATGCGAGTTCCGATGCCGGCATCGGCCTCGAACATTGTTGGGTCAAATTCCGCAATTGCCCCTGATTGCTTTTCAGCTACTGCTTTTGATGTTGCCATTATTTAGTCCTCTTGATTACTGCACGTTGTCCTACCCAAGCGCCGAATAGCTCCATTGGGAAGTCGTCACCGTTTTCTACGCGTTCCTTGATAAAGGCTCGCAAAGTTTGTGGGTGAATATCAGTCTTCTGCTCCGCCGCTAATCCCTGCTGTGATGCAAGGGCCTTGAAGGCAGATGCCTGATCGTCTTCGCCGCGGCCAAAGATACACATCACTTGATTCTTGATGATGTCGTCATAGCCGTTATCGCGAAGCCACTCGAAAGCCTGTGGCTTATCGTCAATGCGGATTGATGCCCCATACGTTTGCTTTACAGTAACGTTTGAGCCGTCGTCCAAGGTCATTGATGACAAACCAAGTTCGGCCAACATGGTCGGCAAGTCTTCGTCAGTCATTTTTAAAAGAGCGTTTTTCTCTTTCTTGAGTTTGGCCTCAAGATCTTCGATTTCTGCTTCTTTATTTCTTATTGCTACGGCCATTGAGGCAACAGTATGAAGCCCTTCTTGGTCTAGCGTTTCTATGCTCGATTCGGCAGTGTCCTGCTCCATCATTCTCAGCAGATCTGCTGATTGGTTAAGATCGCTCATGCGCTTTCCTCCGTTGTTGAAGGCACCGTTTGGGCCTTGACATTTCTATATATAATCCTATGATTAGCAAGAGTCAAGGGGAAAGTTGCATGAAATTTGAAAACTACGAATTTAAGACTAAGCCATATGAGCATCAGCTAAACGCGTTACGCGACTCGTGGGCCGCGGAATACTATGCGCTGTTCATGGAGATGGGAACGGGGAAGTCGAAAGTTGCTATTGATACAATGGGTATGCTGTATGAAAAGGGTCATATCGACGCGGCGCTCATCGTTGCTCCGAAGGGTGTTTACGATAACTGGATTCAGAAAGAAATAAAAGTTCATTTGCCGGAACGTATAACGCGGAACGTTATACGTTGGACACCAAACTCAGGAAAGGCGTACCAAGAAGATTTAGCTCAATTGGTATATAAAAAGTTTGATGGAATCAAAGTGTTAGTCATGAACGTCGAGGCGTTTTCCACTCCTCGTGGTACACGATTAGCCGAAGAGTTTTGCGATAAGAACCCGAACAACCTAATTATTGTTGACGAATCGACAACGATTAAGAACAGGAAGGCACAGCGGACCGCGAATATTATGTCGCTGATGAAGAAGAGTAAGTATCGTCGTATCTTAACTGGTTCGCCAATTACCAAGTCACCGATGGATTTGTTTAGTCAATGCGCGTTTTTGTCGCCCAAGGCTCTGGGTATCAATTCGTATTACGGCTATCAGAATCGGTACGCCGTTGTGCAGAAGCGGACGATGGGTCACAAAAGCTTTAATGAGATCACCGGCTACCGTCGTCTGGATGAGCTAAACGAAAAACTCGATAAGTTCAGCAATCGCGTGCTGAAGTCAGACTGTTTGGACTTGCCAGATAAAGTGTACATGCGGCGGAACGTTAGCCTGACCGATGAGCAAGCCAAGGCGTATAAACAGATGCAGAAATTGGCTCTGGCAAAGCTGGAGTCCGGTGAGTTATCCACAACTGCATCCGTTTTGACTCAGATTATGCGCTTACAGCAAATTTGTTGTGGACATCTTCCTGACGATGCTGGTGATTTGCATACTTTAAAGAGCAATCGTTTGTCAGAACTGCTTGATATTATTGAAGAAACGTCTGGCAAAATTATTATCTGGGCGACATTTACTCATGACCTGAAGTCAATTCACTCAGAGCTGACCAAGCGGTACGGGGGGGGCTCGTCCAGTATCTACTTTGGTGAGACGCCGCAGGATGAACGGCAGGCGATTGTTGATCGGTTCCAAGATCCCGACAGCGAGCTACGATTCTTTGTTGGTCAGCCTCGAACTGGCGGTTACGGCATTACTCTGACCGAAGCAAGCACTATGATCTATTACAATAACGGTTACGACTTAGAAATACGCTTGCAGTCAGAAGATCGCGCTCACCGGATTGGTCAGGAAAAGAACGTCACCTACATTGATATCGTCACGCCAGACACCGTGGACGATAAAATCCTTGGTGCCTTACGCGAGAAGATTGATATTGCCGGTCAAGTGCTTGGGGAAGACACTAAGACTTGGTTGATCTGAGCAAAGATCCGATGCCCGAGTTCACTGCTCCGCCTTTGGCGAATGTTCGCTCAATGCCGATGCCTAATCCGCTTGGCGTATTACCGGCATAAAATCCACCGCCTAATTGTACTCGGCCCGACGCTAAAGCTTCCTGAAGCGCCTGTGCCGGAGTAGTTGGTGTGGTAGCTCGGTTAAACTCGTTAACCTGCTGACCAAACGCGCCAAAACTGGTGTTCATTCCTAAAGGCGCTTGCCCCACAAAGTTTTCTGGATTGAAAGGAGTTGTTCCTGTTACCGGAGCTAAAACCTCGGGGTTTCTTACGTTTGAATTCGGTAAGTTGCCGAACATTCCGCCGGGAGGAATTGCATCACCAAGAGGAGTACCTTGATTAGACAGGTTGACCTGCCCTGCAAAATCTCGAGAGAAGTCTGTAACCACCACACCGTTTGGAAGCGTTTTCGTATAATTAGGAGTGCTTGTTACCGTAGCAGGTGTTGTGTTGAAGTTCACGACGTTTCCACGGCTATCAATCCGGGTGTTTTCTCCGGGTTGCGTGGTCCGCGATCCCTGCCCTGTTTGCTGATTTGAATAGGCATTATCGGTGTTGCTTCCACCGCCACCGCCGCCACCGCCTCCTCCGAAGCAGTACATGGACGTTTCTGGATCGAATCCGCGCTGTCTAACTTTTACGATGCCATCTTCAAACATAATTCATCTCGTCTCTTTGCTATGCGTCCCAAGCGGTCTTTTGCGTACCGAAAAAAGTGACACTCACCTTTGACGTCACCGTACTGGCGTTGCAAAGTCCTGCCCGCATCTTTCACGCATTGTCTCACATTTTTAAATGCAATAAAGTCGATGGCATACAAGCGGCCATCCTCTGGTCCGGTCTTCCAATCGCTCGGCTGTAGTTTATCTGTTTTTGTCAGGTAACCCAGTTCCGTGCATTCAGGTAAAAACGTGTAAGTAAAAAAGCCAATAACTTCGTTGCCGTCAAAGAAGAACTGAATCCGATTGTTTTCAATCGCAGGAGTAATCCAGTCTTCCAGATCAGAAATAAACCACCGCCGATGAAAATCGGACCGCATCATTAAGCTGATGGCGACTCCTAACTCGTTCATGAGAACAAGCTTCCTATGCCGCCGGCCGCTCCCAAGATTGGATCGTTAGGGAACATTGCCGCTAACTGCTGACGTTGCTGTGGATTTGCCGCGCCTTGTGGTGGGGCAGGTGCCGCCATCGGAGGCTGTACTGGAGCGGGAGCCGCGGGCCGTGGTTGAATCACCGTTGGCTGTGAGCGAGCAAACCGCTGTGCCATCAGGTTCTGCTGTGGTGCTTGCGGAGTTACAGAAGCCCCGAAATTGTCTAAGTCTGGCTCTTCAGCCTCTTCTATAACCGCTCTTTCAGCATAAGGAAGTCTTCGGCCAGCTTGAGAAATAGTTCCGCTGATTGCGCTTTCTATTGCTTTAAAGGTGTTTTTAGCATCTTTCGCATCTTTAATTTCTCGCATCATTAACGCCATTAATCGTGGATTTTTCATCATCTCGACCATGAAGTTAACTTTAGCGGTTTCTGGCGCGCGTAACAGCATGTTTACTACGATATCGGAGCCACTTTCAGCCGCAATAATTCCACCGCCAATTCCACTGGGCGGCGTTATGCCAATTTTTTTCAGCATCCCTTCTAAGGTGTTTTGTACTTGTAAACCAAAAGTGGCGCCAAGAATCTTAGTCATCATCATCTTGGACGCTGTTGGATTTTTAAACAATATTTTTTCTTGCTGACCTGTAGCAAAAGCCGCTTCAACGTCAATCATTTCTGCTAAGTTTTTCTTAATTAGACCAACTTCATCTTCACCAATTAGTTTATTACTTTTCATCCAGTCTATGACGGTAAAGTCTTTGCCGTCTTTTGCCGCCGCAAACTTTAACGGTTGGAACAGAAAATCGGACATTTTCTTAGGGCTAAAGCTAAAGCCTGTTCCACCGGATTGTGTAATTGCGACATCAAAGATAGATCCGCGCAATGCTTTAAAAACATCCGATTTAAATTCTTCCAAGCCTTCTTTTCCAAACGGTTGGTTTGTTTTCGGATTGATCGAGTTTGCATCCATGCCGTCAATTAAACGTCTTAACTCATTAAGCCCCGTGCTTGGATTTTTACCCGTCAATATTTTAGAAACGCCTAAACTGGCTTTTTCTCCCCCAAGAAACCCTTCTAATACGGAACGAGTTAACAGTTCCTCATCAGTTGCTTCTCGGAACAACGTAGAGTTTGCTAATCGTTGAGCACTTTCTACTGTAGACAAGTCTTGAGCCAAGCTGGGGAAAATACTCATTAATCGTTGCACTTCAGGATTGTTCCGGTAGTCCTCTAGTTTCTTGGGATCAACTACATAAGTGATATTTCCTGTTTCTTTGTCTACGCGCTTGCTAAGAATTTTCTTTTGAGCGTCATTAACCAGTTTAAACATTAGATCTGGAATATCTTCGCCGGCTTTTAAATCCTCTATAAAAGTAGGGAATTCAGTCT
>JGI11705J14877_10002199_pt1 | contig 10657 bp, 15 predicted proteins | sample Etolaghawater15m_FD_14877 | JGI IMG/M metagenome (IMG submission 14877) | reverse complement strand
TTCTTGAACAGCTTGAGGTGGTGCTGGACCGGCCGCTGAAAGCAAAGAAGGCGGGAAGAAAGCCAAAAAGAAATAAATAGGTATGGTGTCCCCCGATTTGCCCCGGTGACCGGCGCTCCCCTGTGGCGGCAAGGCGGACAGAAATAGTCTTCAGATCATTCTCCCGGAACACTGCGGTTCCGAAAAGACGGGAAAGGCGCGCTGGATGGCGCCTTTCCCGGAGAGATTGTTGCGGTGAACCTCCCCCCCTCCCATAGTCGTAAACCCACGGTCACGTCTGACATCAGATCTTCAAGCTTGTATTTCCACTTTGTTTTCCCTAGCCTGGGGCCACGCACGATAAGCTTCCCGTCCTCGACCCTGAGGTCAACGGTCGCCATCATTTTGACATATTCCTATCATTTTGAAAGATTCATGCGACAAGCTGAACACGCTCCGCAACGGCCTGAAAGCAGTGATCCAGGCGATGAGCGGGTTTTCTCATCCACGGCATGGGTTTTGCAAAACCCTTTTTTTATTCTTGAAACCGTTCTCAAGAAAAGACTCCTCATTTTCATAACCCCTGTTTCAAGTCGGGAGGTGTAAGTATGGCCGAAAGCCCTGCTTTCAGTATCATGCTCGTGGATGATGAACCGGATGTCATAAACGCGCTGAAGCGGCTTTTTTTCATGGAAAATTTTACCATTCTGACCGCCGCCGGCGGACACCAGGCACTGGATATTCTGAGAAACACGGATGGGGTGGTCAGGCTGATCATTTCCGATCAGCGCATGCCCGAAATGACCGGGGCCGAATTTTTGGAACAGAGCAGGCAAATTTTTCCCTATGCGCCGCGGTTTCTGTTAACCGCTCACTCCGATGCCGAGACGTTGATTCAGCTGGCAAAGGGATCGGAAAGATTACCCCATCCGGAGAGATTACCGAGTTGACGGTAGAGGGGCTCAAAACGGATGTTTATCTCCGAGGAATCACGGCCGGTCCGGATGGAAATATCTGGTTCACGTTTTATGAATCGTCCTTTTTTGGAGGAAGGGGGATCGTAAGAATCACGCCATCCGGCGTTGCGACCGTGTTTAGTTCCGGCATCGATCAGTACTCCAAATTGGGGAGCATTGCTGCGGGACCTGACGGCAACCTTTGGTTTACGTTAACCAATGCTACAGGTCCCTAATCTTGTTTTTAAAGATCCGATTCCGGGAAGTCCCACTTTGTGGGGCGACTTCGTTTATCAGGTTAATCCGGAGCATCCCGCGCTGATACCTCTGAAGTTGACCACTTACGGAACGATCAGCAATCCAGCCTTTTCCTGCACGGGGCCGACGATTTCCGGAGACCTGTCCATCCATATTCCCGATGTTCTGTTTCCGGACCAAACCACGCATTTCTGGATGGATCTGGAATAGCTTCCGGTTCTTTCCGTCAATGGCGCGCATTACTGGAACCTGAAAGCCTGGGGGGAGGTTCCCCGATAAAGAGGATTCAAATGTTCAGAGTCAGCAGGTTGATGCTGGTTGCGGCGATTTCCGGATGGAGTGCGTTGCCCGGGGGAATGTCCCTCGCGGCAACAGCCGATGACCTTGGCCAGGCGGATGTGAGAGGCAAGATCGAATCGGGCTTGACCGCCGGCCTGGTGCAGGGCGCTCAAGACGTGATGGTCGAATTCGACGTGTCTCCCGGTTTTTCGTCGGTTGCCGGTCTTTCCTGGCAGGATCGAGGCCGCCGGGTGCATGAGATACTTCTGGAGACGACGGGCGAGGCCCAGAAAGAAGCAGTCAGCTGGTGGGATGCCTAATCTGGATGAAAGGCGCCTGGGAACACGGATAGTCGTGTGGCCCACGGCGCCCACGCCGCCGGGACGATGGCGGGATCGGACGATGAGCTGACCATCGGTGTGCCGCCCGGCGCCGAATAGATTGCCTGCGATGGTCTCGGCACAGGGAAGGATGCGATGGAAACACGCCCTAAAATCAGGAGATAAACCATCTGTAAGAGTCGCGCATTTTTGAAATTCCGGTCATGGTGAAAGCCATGCATTGCCGCTCAGGATTACGACGCCGAGAAGGTCAACAATGCCAGAATCAGGAGGAGAAACATCATGAAACATTGTCAAAGGATTTTGTGCCGTGGGATGATCAGGATTATTCTGGGAATAGGCCTGGGGCTCTGGTTTTCCACTGCAGGGTCCGCGAAGGCGATCGTGATCGAGCTCACCTTTTCCGGAACAGTGGATACCCAAGGAGCGACGATCTATGACCTGACGGGGAATGCGGAGTACAGAGGCGGCGGCGAAGACCCCACCGCGCCCCGGTTCAAGGATGCGACCGTCTATTCCTGTCAGTATGGCGATTCCGCAGCCGGGACCGGGTTTTTTGCCAGGGTGAGCGGGCCGTCGCCGGAAGACATCGCGTCCTTTACGGCCACAGGCCCCTCCGGGACGTTCAATCTGACGCCGGGATATTCTTTCAGGGAATCGGGGCTGACCTATCGGGCCGGCTCGAATACCGTGCTGCAAGACGGGACCTACACCTTCAGCGTTACGGACAAAGAGGGCCGGACCGCCGTAATTGAGAAGTCCTTTGCCTATAACGACGCCCTCCCGAAAGTGGATGAAGGGGGCATGTCTCCTGCCGCTGGGGCCTATCTGGGGACCACCACTCCCACCCTCAGCGCCCCTCCGGCGGCTGGAGACTACCGATACCAGATTATGGTGTGGGACATGGGACAGAAAGCTGTCTGGTACGCTGTCGAAGGGTTGAGAACCCCGTCGGTTACGGTCCCGTCCGGGGTTTTGCAGGCCAACACGCCCTATTCCTGGGCCGTCCGGGTGTGGGACGTCAAGCGGCAAAATTTTCGAGGGACCGAGGCTTCTTCAATGTGCCTGTGGTTGACGCGGCCCTGGTGGTCCTGGACCCGCCGGTTTCCTTTCCCGATGGGACCTATCAATTCCAGTTGACGGACAAAGCGGGAAAAACCGCCACTAAAAGCGCGACCTATGTGTACCATCCCGTCCCCGATTTTTTGTCGGACGCCCGTGTCCCCGAAGCCAACGCCTACTTCGATACCCAGAGGCCAACCTTCAGCTGGGATCGCGTGGCCGGAGACACGGGAGACGGCGCGTACCTTTATTCCATGCGCATCACCGATTATTCCACGGATATCCGGTGGTACGAATCCCCCAGGAGCGTTGCGACCTCCTTTACGCTGCCCGCCGACGTCAATCTGCCGAAAGGGAATTCCTGCAAGTGGCGGGTGAATGTGATGGACGCCTCCGGCAACAACTATCTGAGGTCTGACTATCGGACCTTCACCATTAATGGTCCGGCCTACCCGGTCTGCGACATCAAGGCCAACGGATTGGACGGGCAGGTAACGGTATCGTCCTCCGAGCCGGTTTCGGTAACGGTCAGTCTGGATCCCGGGCGAAAAACAGGGGAGGAGGTCGAATGGGCATGCGTTGCCTATACGCCCTTCGATCCCCCGCTGGACTGGTTTTCGTACGTGTGTCCCGGAAGCTGGATTCAAGGGGATCTCCTATACGCCGTGGCGCCGCTGTCCGCGATCCCCGGACCGGTGGAGGTCCTGTACGCCACGCTGCCTGTGGGCAGGTACTTTTTTCTTTTCAGCGTACAGAGACCCGGCGGCGCCTCGGATGAGCCGTTTCACAAGGTGGATATGGTGGAAGTGGAGGTGCGGTAGGTCTATTTAAAATGCAGCCGTTTTCCCCGGGGCGGGGGGGGTAAAATCCGACGTGAGACATATTGAACCACGGGCCTGTCGGTGCGGCCCCAGACGGTTCTACCGTTCCGGCGGACATTTTCGTTTCAATTATTTGGTGAAAATGCAAATGACAAGGGCTTTTAAAGGTGAAAAGGATGATGTTCTGACATTTAGGCTAAGGACCGGTGATTGGAGTTCATGGTGGTTGAAAATTGGTTTTTCGATAAAGGAGATTGCATCATGAAGAAAATACTGCTTTTCATTCTGTTGTGTCTGGTTTCCGCGTGCAGTTCATCCTCGTCCGGACCCGCCCCCGCCGGGAAGCAGCAGGGGGATCTGGATGCGACGTTCAACTCGCCGGACGGATATGCCGTGTATCCGGGGTGGAACAAGGATTCCTATATGGGCGCGGCCATTCAACTGGACGGAAAAATCCTGGTTTCCACCGGAATATCCAACGGCACGGACACGGATGTGGGGGTATTGCGTTACAACCCGGACGGAACCCTGGACACGGGTTTCGCCAACGGCGGCGTGTTCCTGTATGACAGCGGCAACGGAAACGACTGCGGCCGGTTCCTTTCGGTAGATGTGGACGGCCTCATCACCCTGACCGGATATGCCCATAACGGCCATGATGTGGATGTGCTGGTCATGCGGTTGAAGCCGGACGGGACCCTGGACGAAAGCTTCGGCGCCGGCGGCGTTGTCCTTTACGACAACGCCGGGGCCTTTGTGGCTGCCGCGGTAACGGATGCAAACGGTATGTACGCCATCAAGAATATCAGTCCCGGCAACTATGGCGTTGAGCCTGTTCCCCCCATAAACAGCGGCTACCAGTTTGACCTGGATGAGCCATCCGACCCTTACACATTCGCCGTGACGGATACGACGCGATTATGGCAGGTCAATTTCACATCGCTGGACCCAAGCCAACAAGATATAGGGACATTTTCAATTTGCTTTACTCACAAAAATTACCCTGACAAATTTTCTGATATGGGCTGGAAAATTATTTTCGACAGGGTTTTCCGGCTTGCTTTTATTCCTATGAGATTAGAAAGTTATTCCATCGGAAAACATGCTGCGAATTCGGATCAATGGGCGCAACAGTGTGTTCAATTCGCGTATGGATTTACCGTAGCTATATACATCGCATGTTCAGAACAGTAATTGCTTAAAGCCGCCAATCTGATTCGCCGGGCACTCGGCCTTCAGTACCCGGAAATAAGTCAACATTGAAACAACGTGCCGGTCAGCCACTAAGACCAGAATCTTCCAGAGATCCATCCCAGTGCGGCCATTATTTGGGTTCACGCCTTCAGGGATTAAGCCCTTCAGCACGGAGAAGACTTGGTTCCGTACATTGCGATTTGATAATAACGCATTTTCTTTCAAAATTGAAGTAAAAAGACGATGCAGAATACACAAAACTAGAAGTTTTTCATCACCGCAAAGATGCGTAACCATGCAAAAATCGCAACAAAGTGCTTTTCGTTCAGGCACTAGTTATAAGGGAGGGAAAAGCAATTGATTTCAAACGGCGAAGTCTCGAAAAGAGCAGGGGAGGGGCTATATGCTGAGTACAACTGCAGTGACGTGTACAGCCAGAAAGCAGGTCATCGTTTAGCGAACGTCATCATGGGGTTGGAACTTGACCTTTCGTTTCAGGAAGGCGGCGGGCAGAAACGGGTTTCCTCTCTTAACGGATTCCAGACGTTGAAACCTTTTCCTCACATGGTCTATCTGCCGGAAATCTACCACCATGCCTTGCGCTTTCTATACGAAGGCCTGAATGAAGAAAGGCAATTGGCGACCTGCCCCCAACTCCCCCCGGAGGAACGCCTCTCGCGTATCGAGTTCGAAATATACGACTGGGCCCGGGTCGGTCGCATCCGTGTACTCAAAATCGGCGAAGATTTCGTGAACGCCATGGCGGCCCGTGAGTCCGAAGCCGCGGCCGGGGACGTTACGGTATATCAGGTCTGGCTTCCGCCGGCGTCGCCTTCGGTGGGTTGGGCCGTGGAATCCTTGCGGAGACGGGGCTATTTTCCGGGGGGCCTTCTGCCTCGCTGGTTCGATACGGATGGACTCCTTATGCAGCGACTGTGTCACACCCCCGACTGGGAGGGCAGGTATTTCCGGACCGCTCCCGGGAGATTCTCCGTATCGTTCGCGAGGACTGGGAGAGAAGCCTTGCGTATTGCTTCGGCGCCGCGCCAGACAAAATCAGGGATAGATTTGGCGCCAAGCTCATTAAGTGATTCTGGCTATCCACTTCACTCAAGTCGCTGGGGCTTCATAATCCTTACCGAGCCTTTGGTCGCCGCATAATGCCTCGCATATCGTGATGCCTTAGTCTGGTTCCAATTTATCGGCATGAATCAGACATTTCGATAGCGAATCAATGTGTATAGAGGGAAGGCACAGTATAGTTGGGCACCCTTAGCACGGCATAAGCCTTCCTGCGTGTTCGCATTCTTGGGTGGATCTGCTCTTGCAAATAGTGCTTCGATGGTGATATCCGGTGCGAACCATCTCCTGAGGATTACTTGAGCGAAGTGGATAGCCCGTTTTGAATATTAGCGGTCGTGCCACAAGCCTCCCCAAAATGATTGAACCGGCTGTATCAGACGGCAGATTTCTGGTTTCAGGAGTGATGAAGGTCCGGCTATGAGCGAACCCTGACAGGCGCCAGGATTCTCACCATACACACCGCATTGGTTCTGAACCCATTGGCGTGAAACAAGAAGCGACAATTTTACTTGTCATAACATCATCCGGACGTTATACTTTTCAGGCAGGTGGCAATTGGGTCATGGGTGCGTTTTGCATTGATATGACGGATTCCCTGCCGGCCAGCGTAGAATCCTGTGTGACCCCGCCTGCACGGTCACGCAAAGGCAACAACGGACCGCAGATCCGATCCCATGCCCTGAAGCCCCCTGAGATCGGTTACGATAACTCAAAGGAGGCCCCATGAACGCTAACATACAATCCAAATCCGTTCGGATCGATGTCCGTGCAACCATTGCGGTCAAGCAGTTGCTGCAGGAGGCTGCCCGTACCTGCCACAAGAACGTCAGTGAGTTCCTCTTGGAAGCAGGTATCTCAGCGGCCAACCAGGCCCTGGCAAACAGGCGTCATTTTGGACTCGACGATGCGCAATGGGCTAAATTTCAGGAACTTTTGGAGCGGCCAATACAATCCAAACCCCGTCTTGAGGAACTGGTGACGCAGCCGGGGGTGTTGGATTGACCGCTCGGGAATATGAACCCATACGAAAACTCGGCCCTGAAGATTCGGTCGAGTTTTTTGACTGTGACCAGCCGGCACTGAATCAGTTTCTGAAGCGTTATGCACTGGTAAACCAAAAAGCCGGCAGCGCCCAAACCTATGTCTCGTGCAAGGAGAGCAAGGTCGCAGGCTTTTACAGCCTGGCAGTTGGCAGCGTCGAACGTGAGAATGCGCCGCGTCGCGTGGTAAAAGGGCTGGCTCGCCATCCTGTGCCGGTGTTAATCCTGGCGCGGCTGGCGGTAGACAAAGCCCACCAAAGGAAAGGGCTGGGACGGGCCCTTCTCAAAGACGCCCTGCTGCGAACGTTACAGGTAGCGGATATCGTAGGGATTCGTGCCTTGATCGTGCATGCAAAAAATGATGTTGCCCGCCAATGGTATGCTGACTGGGAGTTTGAACCCAGCCCCACTGACCCGTATCACCTATTTCTGATGCTTAAAGATTTGAGGGCGATTGTGGAGAAACATTAGTCTGTTAGAGACATTTCTTCCCAACCGCCGCCTGCTTTGTAAAACCCGGTCAGAGCAGTTGTAACGGCGCCACCACTCTCCGAACTGTCTGGGTCGGGAGAGAAAGCGGTATTTTTGCGCTTTCCAGGAGTTTGGGGACCTGCATGGTCTTATTCACATAGGCATAGCCGTCTTCTATAATCTCTCGGAGGTTGGGGATTCCAATGGCCAGGTTTTTCATTTTTTCTCTCTTTCACCACGCCCCAGACCCTGTGCGCGATGCGCCCATACCTGTCCGTTCCCACCTCCGGCACCCCTATCGAAAAGGCTTCCCAGTGAGACGCTCGCTATGCCCCCTTCCTCTGTTTTTCAATCTTGACTTACAGTTACACTTACACTTACAGTATTTCTTGTCGGGTTGGTCCTCAATCTTTACATTCCTTCGGTGATTTTCCGGGGTGGCATCCTCATCTGCATATTCTGTGTACGGACGGCTGTTTTTGTGGAGATGGTCCCGCCGGGGCGGGATTCCGCGTGGCCCCGTTTCTTGAGTTGAAACACCTGGAGGCCATATTCCGACATAAAGTTTTCAAGATGCTTCTCTCAAAAGAAAAAATCACCGAAGATATGGTTAACATGTTCATGAATTGGCGGCATTCGGGCTTCAACGTGTTTTGTGGCTCCAGGATTCAACCGGGCGATGAAAAGGCGACCCGCCTGCCTCGCCGGCTTTGAATCTTAAATTAAATCACTTCTTGCCGGGCCAACACGCAAGAAGTATTGCAGCTCGTATTGCCGCCCTCATCAACAGTGAAAAGTATTTTGGCGATCTAATTACAAAAGCCATATCCGCCTTATTTGGAGCAAACGAGGCAGGCGGGTGGCCGCCAGCCACTCCAGAGCATCAAATAGGTGATAAGAACTGGGAATTCAAACCACTAGTCTTATCGCCGTTTTGGGCGCCGCCAGTCTTGCCATCGGTTTGGCGCTGCGGGGGTCCCTGTCCAATTTTGCCGCGGGCGTTCTGATGATCATTTTCCGCCCCTTCAAGGTGGGGGATTTCATCGAAGGAGGAGGCGCATCAGGCACCGTCGAAGAGATCCAAATCTTTTCCACCCAGCTCAAAACCCCTGACAACAAAACCGTTATTGTCCCCAACGCCAAGATATTTGGCGACAAGATCATCAACTATTCCGCCAAGGGAACACGCCGTGTCGATATGACATTCGGCATCGGCTATGGAGACGATATCGACAAGGCACGCAGTATCATACGGGCCATAGTTGACAAGGATGAACGTGTTCTAAAAGACCAGCCCGTTGTGGTGGCGGTCCACGAACTGGCCGACAGCAGCGTAAATTTCACCGTTCGGGTCTGGACCAAATCGAGCGATTACTGGGGCTTTTTCTGGGATACCAACGAGGCGGTCAAAAAGCAATTTGACGCAGAAGGCGTTTCGATCCCCTACCCGCAACAGGACGTGCATCACTATCAGCATACTTCATAGGCGCGATTCAACCGAGATGTTCTATGGCCTCAGGTCTCAGAAGTCCACGGGTATCGGCAATAACTCCGATTTCAATGGTTTTTTCAAAATCATCCATTTCAGCTAACCCAAAAAGGCGATTAGCGGCTTTGCCGTGCCAGATCCCCCAGGATTTCGTTGAAATCTTCGGGCTGTTCGTAAAAGGGCATGTGACCGCTTTGATCCAGAACCTCAAGCCGGCAATCGGGAATCTGATCCGCCACATACCGGCCTGTTTCGGGTCCGAAACAAAGATGTTTTGAACTCCCGTAGATGGCCAGGCTCGGCACCGATACATCTTTTAGCACGCCGGTATAGTCTCCCATCACATAATCGGAGTAAACGGCTACAGCAGCCGCCTTGGGCGTTTTCATGTGCTCGTAAAACATCCAGGCCAGCTCTTCAGAAGAAGCTTTTCCCCGTTGAAACATGTTGTGAATAAACCTTTGCCCAAATACACTTCTGTCATCCTCTAAAGAGCGAAAAGATGTGTGCATGCCATCGAAATTGTAGTCTTTCAGGGCGTGCGTATTCCAGTCTTCCGTAGAAAAGGGAAACGGCGTCATTTNCACCAACGCCAGTGAGGCAAGTTTTTCTGCTCCAAAGCGGCGCCAATATTCCAAAACCACCGGCCCTGCCAAAGACCACCCCGCCAGCAACACCCTGTTCAGTTTCAGAGCCGTTAAGACCGCCTGAATATCGTCTGCATAACGGGTCACGGTGTGTCCTTCAAGGGTTTTTGAAGAGTTTCCATGGGCCCTCAGATCCATGGTCACCACTTGAAACCTTTCGGACAATCCGGCCACTTGACGAAGCCAGAATCTACTGCTCATGGTCCACCCGTGAACCAGCAGGATCGAAGGGCCATTTCCAGCGGTTTCCACATAAATCCGGGCCTCATCGGCGGATCGGACCCAACCCGCCTGTTTCTCCCCTTCACTCCCATGAATCGGTTGAAACGCGCTTTCCTTCATAATGGCCTTCTCCTTGAGGGTAAGTCAGAAATCACTCACGGATTGCAGCCCATAAAAAAAGGCAGCACGCTGGAAAAACGCCCTGCCTTTTTCATTAAGGGCCTCGTAATAAAAACCCTTATGCCATAAGCTGTGCGGGGGTGACAACGGCCCCGTATTTTTCTTTGAGTGCCATGAGTCCTTCACGCTGTTCATCTAAAATTTCAAATAGGCGGGCCGGAACATTAGTCTCTTTTCCGTAGGCCTCTTTCTGAAGATCAACACGGGCAACGATGTTATCGATATAGAGGGAGAATTGCTTGATGTAGAGATCCTCGGGATATTCCTTGTCAATGATATCCTTAAACAACTTCTTCAAATCCTCATAGAGAGGAATGTACCCAATCGGGGTCATAATGGCCTCCACATCACCGTGAAAGCGTCTTTCCAACCAACCCAGCCAGACCTTTACATCCCGTTTTTCACCCAGCAGTTTTTTGGACTCTCCTCCCCGGGCCTCATGGGTCAAAAAATAGTTGAGTCCGGCCAGCATGGGCCGCTTCTTGTCGTCAATCTTTGGGCTGTTGAAAAATTTGAACTGTGCATCCATATAATCCGCAAGCGCCCCTGGAATAAAGGGCGCATTGGCCCAGGGCGCCCGTTTGACGCCCGTGGCCCCCACTTCCGTGGCCGGTGATAAGACTTTGCTTTTTTAA
>JGI11705J14877_10002198_pt1 | contig 10660 bp, 9 predicted proteins | sample Etolaghawater15m_FD_14877 | JGI IMG/M metagenome (IMG submission 14877) | reverse complement strand
ATGCGTTTCTGGTACGAAGATCACGGACTGATGGTTTGCCCCCATACGGCCGCCGGTCTGATGGCGAGCGAACACGCATTGAAGGGTGAACTCGCCGGCACCGGAATGGTTGTGACGCTTTCGACCGCCCATCCGGCAAAGTTCGTCGAGGTTGCCGAGGAAGCGGTGGGGGTCAGGCCGGAGATTCCGCGACGGCTCGCCCGGGTTCTTGACCTGCCGAAGGTTTCCGTTCCGGTCACACCGTCCCTGGAATCGCTGCGAAGTGTGCTGCTGGAACGGTACCGTTGACGCGCGTCGGTTTCGAAGCGTTACTCGACGTATAACCGAAGCGTCTTTTTTCCGTCGGGATTCCGAAAGGGNTTTGCCACGTCTTTCAGGTATTTCCGGTAGATGGTGCAGGCGCGGTAATAGCCGTCTGGTCCGCGGAAGGTGGAGCTCAGATCACACCGATAGAGTTCCAGGAGTTGCGGAAAGAGCGGTGAGGACATCGTCCGGTTGCGGCGATAGGCGGGAAGAGCTTCGATTGCACCGGGAATCATGTGATTCCGGATCAGCCACCCGACCGCTTCGATCGTTTCCCGGCAAAACCCGAGTCTGCCCAGAATTCGTGCCGAGATATCGGAGCCGATCTCCGCGTGATGGTCAAAGCGACGGCCGTTGTTCTCCTGCGCATACGGTTTGCCAATATCGTGCAGGAGCAGCGCAAGGCTCACCGTGAGGTCCTGGTTCTTCCGGTACCGGAACGTTTCCAGCGTATGCCGCCACACATCGCCTTCGGGGTGGCCCTCTTTGCTGTGCGCGGTCTCTCTCATCCGGGACAGTTCCGGCATCATGGAAAACAGGGCACCACTCTCCGCGAGAATCTCTATCCCCGCCTGGGCGTTTGGCCCGGTAAGAACCTGAGACAAAATCATGCGCTGATACGTTTCCGGCCATTCATCCGGATTGGCACGCAGGGTCACCGTACCGGCGTCAAACGGGAATCGGGCAACCATGATTGCGGCAAGATCCGCGTCCAGTATTCCGCTGATGGGGACCGGATCTCCTCGACGCAGTGCGCGCAGGTCGGGATACACTTCGCCGGGGTCATAGTACTGATCTGTGCGCGGGTCATATCCGAACGCAACCGCCGGGTGCAGGATAGCCGGAAACTCAGCCGGAGAGTCCGACAGGACAAACAACCGGTATCCGCGGTAATTGATGACCGCTTCGTATCCGTCAATTCCGGTGAACTCCAGGCTGGAGAACAGCGTTGCGAGTTGGACCACATCCGCGTCCGTCGTGAGAAAGAGATGGTTCCCGGGTTCCTGTTTCAGATAGGACGCAATAGCGGTGCTTGCTCGCCATCGATACGGAATATTCTGTTGTTCGAGTTCACTCAGGCGGAGCATCGTAAATACACAATACTGCGTAGATCCTGTCGGCGTCCACGATCGTGATTAACGAAAAAAACACTGGTGTAAATTCATCGTTTCCCGGCATTATTGAGCCATGTTCAGAAACCTCACGAAAAGTGAACGAAGCTGGGTCCTGTACGATTGGGCGAACTCCGCGTATTCGATTGTGATTACCACGGCGATCTTTCCGATTTTTTACGAAAGCATCACGCCGGAGGCAATCTACGTAACGACCTGGGGCTATGCGAACAGCCTCGCGAGCCTGCTCGTTGCCGTGATGGCTCCGATTCTCGGGACCCTCGCCGATTACTGGGGCAGGAAGAAGAAGCTGTTTCTCCTGTTCTTCCTGATAGGCGTACTCACCACAATGAGCCTGGTCATGGTCTCGGACGGACAGTGGATGCTTGCGCTCGTCCTGTATATTGGCTCGGTTGTCGGGTTTTCCGGGGCGAACATATTCTACGATGCATTTCTGGTGGACGTAACCGATGAAAAACGGATGGACTGGGTTTCCGCAAGCGGATTCGGATGGGGGTATATCGGCAGTACGATCCCGTTCATGGCGAGCATGATTCTGATCATGAATGCCGCCGCACTCGGTCTCCCGGCAACGACGGCGGTTCAGATCTCGTTTCTGATGACCGGACTCTGGTGGTTCTTTTTTACCATTCCATTTCTCCGGAACGTGAAACAGAACTACGGAATCGAACCGTCGAAAACACCGGTTTCCGACAGCTTCAAGCGGATTGGAAAGACGCTCGCCGATATCCGCCAATACAAACCGGTTTTTATCTTCCTTATCGCCTATTTCTTTTATATCGACGGCGTAGATACGATCATCAGAATGGCTACGCCGATTGCCCTGCGAATGGGTATCGATTCCAATATGCTGCTGGTTATTCTGCTGGCGATTCAGATTGTCGCATTTCCGTTTGCGCTGTTATATGGGCGCCTGGCACGGAAAGTGGGCGCGTACCGGATGCTCTTCATCGGTATCGGAATCTACGTCGTCGTCGTACTTGTTGCCTATTTTCTTCCGACGTTTGAGAGCATCCGCACACGGACGATACTGTTCTGGGTTCTCTCGATGCTGGTTGCGTCCAGCCAGGGCGGTATCCAGGCGCTGAGCAGGTCGGTCTACGGGAAGCTCGTGCCCAAAGACAAATCCGCCGAATTCTTTGGCTTCTACAACATCTTTGGAAAGTTCGCGGCCATTATGGGTCCGTTTCTGGTGGGTTTTTTCGCGCAAATCACCGGAAATGACCGCATCGGTATCCTGAGTATTCTGATTCTCTTTGGCGTGGGCGGTTTTGTGCTCCGTGCGGCAAAGCTCCAGGAAGGGCAGACAATGCGTTCCGGTGGTGCGGATTCTGAGTGAGATACCCGGGGAGTACACATGGTTGAACCGGGTTCCGTCCCGTTGCTGGTAGTGTCGGCTCACCCGTTTTCGGGCGGCTTTTCCCGGGCAGTGGCGCAGGCGCTCGGTGAAGCGCCGGGAAACGAGGTGGTTGAGCTGTACGACGGAGGGTTTGACCCGGTTCTGTCGACAGAAGAGCTGGAGCACTATCTGGACGGAGCGGCCGCAGGGCAAACCCACGCGGGAGGGGCGGCCCACGCGGCCGCCGCGCCTTCGGTCGCGAGCCTCCAGCAGCGGGTACGGAGCGCCCGGACACTCGCCCTGAGCTTTCCCGTCTGGTGGGGCGGCCCGCCGGCGATGCTGAAGGGGTTTTTTGACCGGGTGCTTCTGCCCGGTTTCGCGTTCCATATTTGCCCGGACGGCAGGGTCTCGGGCGGACTCACGTGGATTCAGCGCGTCCACATCTTCTGTACACTCGACAGCGTTGATTCCGGCTATGCGGAACGTACGGTCGCCGCGATGAAACAGATTTTGAATGAGACAACGTTCGGTTTTTGCGGCGTCCCGGAGAACCGGATTGAGTGGCACGTCATTCCGGCTATTTCATCCACTACGCCCGAAGATCGGCGCCGATGGCTTGATGCGGCCCGGGAAACCGGCCTGAACCCGGACCGCACGCCGGATTGACCAGCGATTCTCTATCTGAGAATTTGCCTCGTCAGTTTCGCCGGCCCAGAAATCGCAGCAGATAGAGAAAGAGGTTGATGAAGTCCAGGTAGAGGCGCAGCGCACCCATGATCGAGACGCGGATGTAGTCCGCTTCGTCGGTTGAATTGCTCAGTTCCGCGCTCATTCGTTTGATTGCCTGAGTATCGTACGCGGTGAGTCCCATGAACAGGAATACCCCGACGAACGAGATGATGTAGTCCAGCCCGCTGCTGCGCAGGAACATATTCAGAAGTGAGGCGATAATAATACCGATCAGCCCGGCGAAGAGGTACTGGCCCATACCCGCGAGCTCCCGTTTCGTGGTCGTTGCATAGATGCTGAGAGCCGCGAAGGTGCTTGCAGCCACGAAGAACGCCTGGGCAATGCTCGATCCCGTGTACGCCAGGAACACGACCGACAGCGTGATTCCGTTCAGGATCGAGTAGCCGGCGAAGCTGAGCGTAGCTGCCGACGGACTCATTGTCATGATCCGGGCGGAAAGGAAAAAAACGAGCGCAAACTCACCAAGAATCAGACCAAAAAAGACCATCCGGTTCAGCACGAGTGCACGAAGCAGGTCCGGATTCCCGGCGACATACAGCGCGACTACTCCCGTCAACGCAAGTCCGAGGGTCATCCAGAGATATACGTTTCGTAAAATGCTGCGATCCCGTTCGATCGCCGCAGCGAATGTCTGTGTATTCTGACGCAGGTCCATAGGTATTCCTCCGATGAGAATAAACTACCAACATCTCGGCAGAAGTCAAGTGTTGTGTGACACCTCACTTGCGAGCGCGCACTTTGAAGAGTACAATTACCATATGGCAGAATTTACCACTATTCATGAAATCCTGAATTCCGGCGTGGAGAGTTCACCGGATTTCACGGCGCTCTCGTACGTTGGTCATCCGGGAATCACCTTTACTGAGGCCGGACGGAAAGTCGCATCGATTCGCGGCTTACTCCATGCTTCCGGCGTTGTTCCGGGTGACAGAGTCGCCATATTCAGTGAGAACATGCCGTCCTGGGGATTAGTATATTTTGCGGTAACGACGTTCCCGGCTGTCGTGGTACCGGTGCTTCCGGATTTTCCGGCAGACGATGTGGTGAATATCCTGCAACATGCAGAGACGAAAGTCCTGTTCCTCTCAGCCAGAATGCGCCAGAGGATGGCAGAGCGGCTGGAATCATTGTCGGGTGTTCTTGTCCTTGAACTGGACGCGTTGAATGATCCGGCCGCCGATGCCGGACTTTACGCCGAAGTTGCTGCCGGTAGCGTATCGCCGGACGACCTGGCGGCGATTATCTATACCTCCGGTACAACCGGTTTTTCGAAAGGGGTGATGCTCAGCCACCGGAATATTGCGTCCAATGTCAGTTCGGCGGCGGGTATTCCGAACATGAAGCAGGGTGAGCGGATGCTTTCGATTCTGCCGCTTTCCCATACGTATGAATGTACGCTGGGATTTCTCCTCCCGTTCAGCCTGGGCGTCGCGATCTATTATCTTGACCGGCCGGGTTCGGCGAGTGTTTTGATTCCCGCGTTTGGCGAGGTGCGGCCGCACCTGATGTTGTCGGTTCCGCTGTTTATCGAAAAGATCGTCCGGTCTCGTGTCTTTTCGGTTCTGGAATCAAAAGCGATTACACGATCGCTCACGAAATTCGCCCCTACCCGGAATGTGCTGTACCGTATTGCCGGGAAGAAACTGAAAAAGACCTTTGGCGGCAGATTGCACTTCTTTGGCGTCGGCGGAGCACCGCTGGCGGCGGATGTGGAGCGCTTCCTGCGGGTCGGGCGCTTCCCCTATGCGATTGGTTACGGGCTGACCGAAACGGCGCCACTTTTGGCCGGATGTGCGCCGGAGGAGACCAAATTCCGCTCGACCGGACCTGCGGTACCGAACGTAGAACTGCGACTGCTCGACGGAGAGCTGCAGGCGCGCGGTCCCAATATCATGCAGGGTTACTACCGGAATCCGGAACTGACGCAGGAAGTTTTTTCCGAAGACGGCTGGTTTCGTACCGGTGACCTCGGCGAAATCGACGCGAACGGATTCGTCTATATCAAGGGACGGAGCAAGAACATGATCCTGAGCGCCAGCGGCGAAAATATCTATCCCGAAGCGATCGAATCGGTGATCAACCAGTTCAGTTACGTGGTTGACTCACTGGTCATCCAGAAAGGCGCAAATCTGATCGCAAAGGTTCATGTGAACTATGAGGAGCTTCTGGCGGGAGCGGGTCACGCGAGCGATGCCGCCGCCGAAGCGATCCGGTCATTCCTTGACGAACTGCGTACGGAGGTTAACCGTCAGTTGTCGGCTTTCTCCCGTATTACCGTCATGGAGGAGCAATCCGAACCGTTCGAAAAGACGCCGACCTTCAAGATCAAGCGATATCTGTACCTGAACTGACAGGACTCATCAAATATTAACGATGGCGTAATCAAACGCTCATCCGGTAAGAAGAAAGTCCTTCCATTCGTTACACACAAGATGGAGGATTTTCTCATGCAAAAAACGATCGTATTTCTGGTCCTGACCGTATTCGTCGCGGCGTTCGCGATGGCCAGCGGTGCCCCGGAAGCCGCGCCCGACGGCGCACTTGGCGGCAAGATTACGCTCTATACGTCTGAAACGCTTACCGACGTCCAGCTGTATGCGAGCCAGTTCGAAAAACTCAACCCCGGAACGACGGTGGAGATCTTTCGGTTGGGAACGACGGAGCTTGTCGCCCGGCTTCTTGCCGAACAGGAGGCCGGAGAGACGTCTGCCGACGTAATCTGGTTTGCAGACATGGCCCTGTTTGGTGACTTTGCGGCAAACGGCGATCTTCTATCAATTGATCCGCCCGAAGCGGTTAATATCCCTGCACAGTACGTCTATTTCGGCGGGAAAGCGTATGAGACGCGGTTGATCTACCAGGTTGTCGCGTACAACACGAATCTGATTCCCGGCGGCGTCCGCGGGTGGGCAGACCTCATTGAACCGCAATGGCGCGGGAAAGTCGGGTCGGCGTCTCCGTTTTCCTCAGGTGCGACGCTTACGCAAGCGGCGACGCTTGTGAACGACGATCGGTTCGGGTGGGATTTCTACGAGCAACTCGCCGCGAATGAAGCGGTTGTCAGCGGCGGAAACGGTGGAATCGCCACAAAAATCGCATCCGGAGAGTTCGCTCTCGGATTGACGATAGATTTCATGGCCCGCGCACAGATGGCGCAGGGCGCGCCGGTCGGGTACGTCTATCAGGAAGAGGGGTCGCTCTACGTTCCCACACCGATTGGCGTGCTTTCGTCAACCGGAAATCCCGACCTGGCCGAGGCGTTTGTGAACTATCTGCTGAGCGTTCCCGGACAGCTTCAGCAGGCATCCCGCGGATATCTTCCCGTGAACCGGAACGTAGCGCTACCGGAAGGGATGACCCCCGCCGATGATATCGGAATCCTTACAACCGACTGGGAGTTCATGCGGAACAACCGGGAGGAAATTCTCACGACCTTCGGAGAGACGTTCGGGATCAACTGAACCGATGAGAACGTCAACGGTAAAACCGGGAACCGTCGCGGCCTTTTTGGCTGCGGCGGCTCTGTTGTTTTTACTCTACATCCGCCCGTTCATACGCCTCGGCTTGATTGCGTTCACCCGGGACGGAATCTTCAGCTGGGAAAATCTCCGGGTCATACTGCCCGGCGGGTCCGATTTCCGGGCTTTGATGAACAGCCTCCTCACGGGGACCGCAACGACTCTCATAGCCGTAATCATTGCGATCGTTCTGGCATACCTGCTTGCACGGACGAACGTACCCGGGGCCCGGTTTTTCTCCTGGGTGTTCGTTGTCCCCTATTTCATTCCGCCGTTCATCACGGCGTTCGCGTGGACACGGCTCTTTGGCCCCGTAGGGTATTACAATAGATTTCTGGTCTGGCTGTTCCATTTGAGCGAACCGCCAATTTCGATCTACGGAGCCGGTGGCGTTATCGCCGTATCGGCGTTGTATACGTTTCCCGTCGCGTTTCTGATACTCCGGAAGGCAATGATGCAAATGGACTCCGGTCTGGAGGAGAGTGCCCGAATTTCGGGAGCGAGCGGTATTCGGGCCGCGGCTGATATTGGCATACCCACACTCCTGCCGTCGATTGGAGCCGCAGCGGTGATCGTATTTGTTACGTCGGTTTCGATGTTCGGGATTCCGGCGATTCTTGGCGTTCCCGGACGGTTCGTCGTGCTTACGACCCGAATCTACGCCTACGTCGGCAGCTTCGGGAACCCGTGGGGATTCAACATTGCGGCGGGACTCTCCCTGGTGCTCCTCGTTACCGGAGCTCTCGGGTTGCGGCTTCAGCAATATTTTATCAGGCACGAGCGATTCGTCACCGTTTCGGGAAAGAGCTCGGCGGCAACCCCGGTTTCGCTGGGTCGATACCGTTGGCCGGTCTTTGCGGCCCTTCTGCTTGCGACGATCGCCGGGGTCTTCGCTCCGATTCTCGCGATACTGGTTACAGCGGTATCCCGGGCGCTTGGCCTCTCATTCACCTGGAATAATCTGACACTGGCCCATTTTTGGCGGGTCTTTTCGGCTATGCCGGTGGTTACCCGTGCGCTGGGAAACAGCGTGCTTCTGGGGGTAACGATATCGTCGCTGAGCAGCGCCGTCGCCATTGTGGTCGTATTCGTTCGCCGGTTCGGGGCGCAGCGGATCGCGCGAATCGGTGCCAGGCTCACCGATTTTGTCGGTAGTGTACCGTACGCCGTTCCGGGCATGGCTATCGGTATCGCCATGATCGTGACGTGGATACGCCCCGTGCTGGGGGTCCGGTTGTACAATACGTGGTGGATCCTCGCCGTTGCCTATCTTGTGCGCTTCATGATTTTTCCGATGAGGTCGGTCGATGCCGCCGTTCGTGCCGTAGACGGGAGTCTGGTGGAAGCGGCACGACTTTCCGGTGCCTCGATGACGCGAAGCGGGCGTGACATTCTGTTTCCCCTCATCCGGCCGTCGGTTGTATCGGGATGGATTCTGGTCTTTATGCCGGCGCTCACCGAATTGACGCTCAGTATTCTCCTCTATTCCCCCGGGAACGAGACGATCGGCGTTACGGCGTACAATATCATCCAGGAGGGATTGTTGCCGGTCGCTTCCGCTCTGGCGATTATCATCATCGTTCTGGTGCTGCTTGCCGACCTGGCAATGCGGCGTATCACGACTGCGGCGGAGGGACTCTGATGGCGGCCATTTCGATCTCGGGCGTACACAAGACGTACGAGGATTCCGGACGCGAGAAGAACCGGAAAGCGGCTCTTCTCGACGTATCTCTTTCTATCCGCGATCGGGAGTTTTTCACGCTCCTCGGACCTTCGGGATGTGGAAAGACGACCCTTCTGCGCTCGATTGCCGGGTTTTTCGGCATCGATAGCGGTTCAATAGCGATTGGCGACAGGACCGTGAGTGACCCGTCAACAGGAACCCTCGTTCCGCCGGAACACCGCGATCTGGGAATGGTTTTTCAGTCGTACGCGGTATGGCCTCATATGACCGTCGCAGAAAACGTGGGATACCCGCTGAAAATCCGAAAGGTCGCCGCGGCCCGGATCGGCGCGCGCGTTGACTCGGCGTTGCGGCAGGTCCAGCTTACGGGGCTTGCGGGTCGATACCCCGCTCAGCTTTCCGGCGGGCAGCAGCAGCGCGTTGCCCTTGCCCGTTCGCTGGTGATGGAGCCGGCGGCGCTCCTCCTCGATGAGCCGCTTTCGAATCTTGACGCACGCCTCCGTGCAGAGATGCGATTCGAGCTCAAGGAACTCCAGCAGCGCCTCGGGCTCACGATCGTCTACGTCACTCACGACCAGGAAGAGGCGCTGGCGATGTCCGACCGGATTGCGGTGATGTCCGAAGGGCGCCTGGTGCAACTGGGAACGCCACAGGAGATCCATCGGCAACCGGCTTCCGAGTTCGTGGCGCGTTTTCTGGGACGCAACTCGATCATCACCGGGCCGGTGAACGGGCCGGAGAAGGTGCCGGTGAACGGGCCGGCGCTCGACTCCCCGGGCGGCCGGATAACCGTCGCGGCGGGATCCGGTCTGATTACCGCCGACGCGCGTGAACCCGAACGTTTGCCGCCGGGGTCCGACGCGATCGTCTCTATCCGGTATACGGCAGCGAAAATCCTCGAATCCGGCGCTCCGGGCGCCCTGCCGGCGACGATTCGTGTTTCGACGTTTATGGGAGACTACTGGTTGCACGAGGTTGAGCTCTCCGATGGTCAGGTTGTCATTGCACGCGGCGAAACTGACGAGCCGTCGTACGAACGTGGACGCGCCGTTGCGCTGCAGATCAGTCGTGCGCACGTTTTTCCGGCAGAATTCCGGTGACCTCCCGAATCGTACTGATAACCGATACCCACCTGACTCCCGCGGGAAAACGGTACCACAACACCGATCCGTGGGCGATTTTTTCGACGGCGCTGGAACGTATTGTCGAGCTGCGTCCGTCCGCGGTAGTACATCTTGGTGATATCGCTTCCCGTCCGGGAAGCGCCGAAGTATACCGGACGTTTCTTCATACGGTGGAGGAGTCGGGTAGACGCTGCCCATGGCACCTTGTTCCGGGGAACCACGACGACGTTCTTGCGATGGAATCGGTTTTTCCGCTCCGGCCCGGCAACGGGATCGTTCTTCACCGGACGGTCTCTTCGGTCACCCTTGGCGGTATACGTATTGTTTTCGTGCCGGACGGTTGTGCGGTTACCGCTGCGGTTCGGCGCGCGTTTCGTCATCCGCAGCCGCTTCTTGCAGTCACCCACCGCCATCTTTACCCGGTTGGTGTCGACTGGATTGACTCCACAATTCACCCGCATCGAACCGGGCTCCTTCAGCTTCTGTCGGACCGGAAGAGTGCGGGGCGGGCATCAATCGTTGCGTACGGCCACGTACACCGCTGGCAAACCTTTGATGCCGGCGGCGCACCGAGTCGTGACTCCCGGGCCGCCGTGGTTTCTCTGGACAGCCTCTCTACCCGTTTCGATATGGAAGCCGATTCGTGGGCGGTGAGTGAGCCTGCGCCGTCGGTAGCGCTGGTCGAGTACGTTCCCGAGACCGGAACCTTTACGACGACCCGGATCGCACTTAGTGTCCCGCACCGTGTGTAGGACAATCACGGTAACGACTTTCTCCCAATAGATATACAGAAGCAGAAACCTGTTTTC
>JGI11705J14877_10002197_pt1 | contig 10660 bp, 10 predicted proteins | sample Etolaghawater15m_FD_14877 | JGI IMG/M metagenome (IMG submission 14877) | reverse complement strand
TTTTAAAAACTCTTTACAAAATGAGACAAAAATGTGATGTATTTATTCCATTTATGCAAGGCGAAAGTTTTAAGATGGTACCATTTAGATTACCGCTTAAGAAAAAAAAGTTTGGTATTTTTGAAGCGGGAAATACACATAGAAAAATAAATAAAATTGATATAGCCATAGTGCCTACGGTTGGGGTTGATGGGAATTTACAGAGAATTGGTTTTGGAAAAGGGATGTATGATCGTTTCTTTACTTCATTAAAAAAGAGGCCATACACAATATTTATACAACCAGAGTTTTGCCATACTAAAGAGTTTATTTGTGACTCTTACGATATCGACTGTGACATTTTGATAACACCAACAAAAACAATTAGGAAAAAGCTAGCATCAAACCATAGGAAATAATAATGTTCAATGAGATACTACTAGGTGGGGGAACTGCCATTGTAAGTGGTGTAGTTGGATTTTTCATTTCAAAAAAATTAACAAGTGCAAATTTTGATGTTTATACACAACAGGCAAAAGCAAAAGCAAATGCCATAGAAAACGAGGCACAGGTTCTCCTTGAACGTGCTCAATTTAAAGCTAAAGATATAGAGCACGAAGCTCAAAAAGAGTTTGATAGTGCTAAGGCAAGAGCAAAAGCTGATCTAAATCAACGTGAAGATGAGCTAATCAGGAGAGAAGATAGTTTTGCAAGATTTAAGCAAAATGAAGAGAAAAAAATCTACCAAGAAAATACAAGTATAAAAGCACTTAAAGTTAATTTAGAAAGAAATGAGAAGTCCTTGGCTTCACTAAAAATAAAATATGAAAAAAAGATAGATGAGGCACTTCATGCTATAGAGCATAGTGCAGGAATGACTCAAGAAGAGGCTAGAAATGTTCTTTTTGAAAAGATAGAAGAGAAGTCACGCGGTGAAATCGCACATATAGTTAGGCGTTATGAAAATGAGGCAAAAGAGGATGCTGAACATAAGGCAAATTATATTTTAGCACAAGCTACAAGTCGTTTTGCTGGTGAGTTTGCAAGTGAGAGACTAACAAACCTTGTCCATTTGGAAAATGATGAACTCAAGGGTCGTATTATAGGAAAAGAGGGGAGAAATATTAAAACCCTTGAAACACTTCTTGGTGTCGATATCATTATAGATGATACTCCAAACGCCATACTTGTAAGCAGTTTTAATCTTTATAGACGCTCAATAGCAACAAAAACACTACAGCTTCTTATTGAAGATGGTAGGATTCAACCAGCCCGTATTGAAGAGATTTTTGAAAAAGTGAGTCGAGAGTTTGAATCAAAGATTTTAGTTGAGGGCGAAGAGATAATCGCTGATATGGACTTAGGTGTTATGCATCCTGATTTAGTGAAACTCATTGGTCGTCTGCGTTATCGTGCGAGTTATGGGCAAAATGCACTGGCACATACTTTAGAAGTGGCACATTTAGCAGGAATAATGGCTTCTGAGATGGGAGGTGATGCAACACTTGCTAAGCGTGCTGGAATACTTCATGATATTGGAAAGGCATTGACTCACGATAATGATGGAAACCATGTTGACTTGGGTGCTGAAATTTGTCGTCGCTATAATGAAAGCGATGTCGTTATAAATGCTATATATGCTCATCATGGCCAACAAGAGATAAATTCAGTTGAGTGTGGGGCAGTTTGTGCAGCAGATGCACTCTCAGCAGCAAGACCTGGAGCAAGACGTGAGGTGTTAGAGAGTTTCTTAAAACGTGTAACAGAGATAGAAGAGATAGCTTCAGTACATACTGGAGTCAAACAAGCTTATGCCATAAACGCAGGTCGAGAGATAAGAGTTATAGTAAATGCTACACTCGTTAATGATGATGAGTCAGTTTTAATGGCAAGAGAGATTGCTAAAGAGATTGAGGAGAGAGTTCAATATCCTGGTGAAATAAAAGTAAATGTAATCAGAGAAAGCAGAGCTGTAGAGTTTGCCAAGTAAAGCAGGCTTTGCCTACTTTACAGACTTATCAATAGTAACGATAATCGCTCCTCTTAAATCATTCATCTCATATCCAAGTGCTTTGTCAAGTGGATAGCGTTCTGCTATGGCTCTTTTCATATCTATATCTTTGACATCACCATGACACTTAAGACACACTGCTTTGTCTATTAGAAGAGGTTTATAATACTTAAATCTCTTAGTATCAATTTTTTCCACTATGTATTCAGGAAGAATTACTCCTGATTTTTGTAGTTTTTCAAGTGAGTCTAAGATAATTTCTTCGTTTTGTATAGGTGCATTTGCAGGACTTCTATGCAGTTTACTAACTCTTTTCACTGTGACTCCATTTGGAAGTTTTTGATTTACAGTCTGTGTTAAATCATAAGCTTCATTTGAACAGAAGTTTAGGGCATCCATTGGACCACCTTTTTTCATATGCATCTTCATGTTTTTCCCAAGTGTTTTAGCAAGAAGGGCTACCCCCTCTTTGCCTTGTTTTATAACACTCTGCATCTGCATCTCTTCTTTACTTTGGGGCGCTGCTAAAAGCAAAGAACTAGTAAGTCCAATAAGAGCTATAGAATGTAGTATATTCATCGTTTTCTCCATTTAATTGTTTGATTGTTCTTGAATTGTAGCAAACTTAGAATAATTTAATGCAAGTTTGATTATAATTTCGTAATTTTTAAAGCAAGGGAGCTATTCTATGCCAGAATTGTTTACATTTTTCGGTCTTGTAACACACGACAAGACGTTCATTTACCTAACACACATGTTGCTTTCAGCAGGTATCGCTATTTTACTAGTCAAAGTTGCAATGTCAAACTTGCAGACTGTTCCAAGAGGTACACAAAATCTTATGGAAGCATACATTGGTGGCGTTTTACAAATGGGTACAGATGTTATGGGTAAAGAGGCGGCTCGCCGTTATCTTCCTTTAGTAGCAACAATTGGTCTTTTTGTTGGTATCGCTAACTTAATAGGTGTTGTTCCAGGTTTTGAAGCTCCTACTGCATTTCTTGAAATGCCACTTACTCTTGCACTTGTTGTATTTGTTTACTATAACTTTGAGGGTATCCGTCGTCAAGGTGTTGTAAAGTACTTTAAACACTTTTTAGGTCCTGTTTGGTGGTTATACTGGTTAATGTTTCCAATTGAGATTGTTTCTCACTTCTCGCGTTTAGTTTCTCTTTCATTCCGTCTGTTTGGAAATGTAAAAGGAGATGATATGTTCTTGATGGTAATCTTAATGTTAGCTCCATGGTTACTTCCAATGATTCCATTTGCACTCTTAACTTTTATGGCATTCTTACAAGCATTTATCTTTATGATGCTTACTTATGTTTATCTTGGTGGTGCAGTTGCGGTTGAAGATCACTAGGTCTTAAGAAAAACTGTTATGCAAAAAGATTTTTATGACAAAATCATAAGCTTTTTGCTTGGAGCATCTTGGGGGATTATCTTCTTTGGTGCTTATCTTACTTTTAAAACTTCTATAGTCTTTGGACTAACTCTTGCTATCTTTTCAACAATATCTTTTATAATACTCTCACTTTTTTTAGTTTTACTTCTTGATGCATTTGCTATTAATAGACAGAGACTCGAAGAGTCTAAAAAACAGACAAAACTTTTAGAAAAAATCTACTCTAAACATACGAAATAAAATATTTTTATTAACTTTGCTATTTGAAAGCAAAAATGCGATAAAATAGATAAATTATAATTTATTTATTTAAGGAAATCCATGTTTGAAGTAGTTATCGGTCTTGAAGTCCATGTACAATTAAATACAAAAACAAAACTTTTTTGCTCGTGTCCGACGAGTTTTAATCATGAACAAAATACAAACACTTGTCCAACTTGTTTAGCACTTCCAGGTGCACTACCTGTTCTCAATAAAGAAGTTCTTCATAAGTCAATAATGCTAGGAACAGCGATAGATGCAACTATAAACAAAACATCTTTTTTTGATAGAAAGTCATACTTCTACCCTGATTCTCCCTCAGCATATCAGATTACTCAACTCTACACTCCTGTAGTTGAACATGGTAANTTGCAAATAGATTNTGAAGATGGAACTCATAAGGAGATAAGAATCAATCGTGCTCATATTGAAGCAGATGCTGGTAAAAATATCCATGATGGTGATATCTCAAAAGTAGATTTAAACCGTGCAGGAACACCGCTTCTAGAGATTGTTTCAGAACCAGATATGAGAAGCGCTGAAGAGGCGATTCTTTATCTTAAAAAGCTTCACTCAATTATACGTTACTTAGATATAGGTGATGCTAATATGCAAGAGGGAAGTTTTCGTGTAGATGTGAATGTTTCTATTAGACCTAAAGGTGATGAAAACCTCTATACTCGTGTTGAGATAAAAAACATCAACTCATTTAAGTTTATAGAAAAAGCTATAGCCCTTGAAGTGGCTCGTCAAAGTGAAGCATGGGAAGATGGCGTTTATGATGATGAGATATGTCAAGAGACACGTCTTTTTGATCAAACAAAACAAGAGACTCGTTCTATGCGTGGAAAAGAAGAGGCAGCAGATTATCGCTACTTCCCGGAGCCAGACTTACTCAAAGCTATAGTAACAGATGAAATGCTTGTAAAATATTCACAAATTCCCGAACTTCCAGATGCTAAACGCGAAAGATTTGTATCAGAGTTTGGGTTAAATGAATACAATGCCGGTGTTATAACATCAAGTGTAGAGATGGCTCATTTCTTTGAGACTATGATGGGTAGAGACGGAGTGACTGGTAAGACTGCTACTTCACTCTTGACGGTTGAGCTTCAAGGGCGTTTAAAAGGAGAACTCAACATCACAAACTCACCTGTAAATGCTGAAAAACTTGGTCTTTTAGCATGTAGAATTGATGATAAGACTATCTCAGGAAAAGCTGCAAAAGAGATTCTTGATTATCTTATGGAAAATGATGAAGATGTTGATAGTGCTATTGAAACTTTGGGACTTAAACAGGTTAGAGACACGGGTGCTATAGAAGCTATTTGTGATGAGATTATTGGGGCAAACCCTGATAAAGTGGAGCAATATAAAGGTGGGAAAGATAAACTCTTTGGCTTTTTTGTTGGACAAGTTATGAAAGCTTCAAAAGGAAGTGCAGACCCTCAAAGTGTAAATGAACTCCTAAAAGCAAAACTAGGTTAACTCTCAATGATAAAACGCCTGATACTAGATGTTGCATATTTTCTTAATGCATCAAAAGCATATCAGGCAAAAAAACTCTTTATCTATAATATCTTAGAAAATGACAAAAATAAGTATAAAAAATATATAGATATTTTAATGATTTCGCTTATTTTTATAAGTGTGAGTGTTCTCATAAGAGAAGTTAAATTTCATGTAAATGATTATCTTCTTTTTTTTAGTAATTATGTTATCTCTATTATATTTTTTGTTGAGTATATGCTGCGTTTATGGGTGAGTAGTAGTGTAAGTGCTATCATAGTGGCTCAGTCTGAGCATGATACTTTTTTATCTAGAGATATTCGTTTACTTAAAGCTTTTAGAGAAGTCTTTAATGTCAAAATGAAGTATATGCTCTCAATTAGGGCTATTATTGATTTACTTGCAGTCCTACCATTTTTCCATGAGTTGCGACTTTTACGAACTTTCATTTTGTTTCGTATTTTTAAACTTTTTCGTTATGCAAAGAGTTTTCAAACATTCTCAGGTGTTTTAGCAACTAAGAAGTTTGAGTTTATCACATTAGCGATGTTTGCTTCTATAGTTATATTTGTCTCTTCAGTACTCATCTATGTGATGGAAGCAAACAATCCAAACTCACCTATAAACACACTCTTTGAAGCTGTTTACTGGTCTATAGTTACTATCTCTACAGTTGGTTATGGGGATGTAACTCCTGTTACAACTGAGGGAAGATTTGTGGCTATGGTTGTTATCACTTCAGGGATTGCTGTGTTGGCCTTTACGACATCTTTGGTGGTCTCTGCGTTTACTGAAAAACTTGATGAGATTAAAGAGGTAAAGAGTATTGAAGATATTACAAAGCTTCAAAATTATTATCTTATATGTGGCTATGAGAGTATTGCAAAAGAGTTGGCAAGAAAACTTAAAAAAAGCACACATGAAATTATTGTTTTAGATTCCGATCAAACGCGAGTACAAAGTGCTAAAAGTGATGGTTTTATAGCTATGAACTACTCCTCTGGAAGTGTTGAGAGTTATAAAAAACTCAATATTGACATAAAAAAAGAGGTAAAGGCGGTACTCTGTTTAAGAGAAGATGATATTGAGAATGTCTACACAGCCTTAACTATACGCTCTATGGACAAAGATGTTTTTGTATTGTCTTTGTTGATGAAAGACTCAAATCGTAAAAAACTTGAGTTTGCAGGAGTAAACCATATAGTTTATCCTCAAGAGTTGATTGGACTTATCACGAAAGAGCTTGTAGGGCAACCTGCCGCGTTTGAGGTTATTCACCAGCTTAGAAGTGAGTATACAAATGTAGATATAGATGAGATAGCACTTACAACTCGAATAGTAGAAAATTTTCCTACTATTGGTTCACTCGGTAATAAAAAATATAAGGTCATTGTACTGGGTGTTTTTAAGGGCGATAGTGACAAGTTCTATTTTAATCCAATAGATAGTACTCTGCTTGAAAATGGAGATTATCTTCTTGCCGTAGGGTATAAAATCTTTATATCTGAGTTTGAAAAATCTTTACATATAAAGGCTAAAAATGGCTAATACTACTGCTCTTATTTTTGGTTTAAATAAATATGCTTTAGAGATACAAACAAATGTTAAAGCTAAGTATGACAGAGTTAAAATATATGCCCTAGATGGACAAGAGATTTCAGGTCAAAGTGTTGAGTGTGAACTCTTTGATTTGAGTGATGAGTGGTCAGAGATTGAAAAAGATATAGAGGTTGAAAACTCTATAGCATTTTGTGCTCTTGAAGATAGTGCTGAAAATATATTTTTGACTATCTCCCTAAGAGCACATTTTGAAGAATTAATTATTATTGCCATCGCTTCAAATAATGAGAGTGCGAACAAGCTAAAGATGGCTGGAGCAAACAAGGTCATTCCTCTTGTTGAGACAACAGCAGATATTATTTCAAATGTTTTAGAAAAGCCCATATCAAATAAAGTTTTGCATAGTATCTTGTATGAAGAGAGTGCACTTAAAATAGAGCAGGTAAAAATAACAAACGCAGAGTATTTTAAAGATCAGCCTATCTCGGACATAGATTGGAGAAGATATAAGCGAATTGTGATTCTCTCTGTTATGTATGAAGATATGAGCCATGAATTTATCTATGCTTCAAAGCTTAAAAAGTATATTATAAATGATGGTGACATTTTAGTCGTGGTAGGTTTTCAAAGAGATATAGAAGATTTTAAAAAACTTATAGGGAGCAATTAAGATGAAAGTTGGAGTAATTGGAGCTGGAAAGTGGGGAAGTGCTTTGGCATTTGCCCTGAGTGAGAAAAATGATGTACTCATCACATCAAGAACACCACGTGACTTGCCAAACTTTGTTTCACTTAGCGAGATACTTGAGTGTGAGTACCTTATTATCACTGTTCCCGCACAGCAGATAGCATCTTGGTTAGCAGAAAATTTTATCTTTAAAGGACAGAAAATTCTGATCGCTTCAAAAGGTATAGAGGCAAGTAGTGGGCGTTTTTTAAATGAGATTTACTCTGCTTATGTTCCAGATGAAAACATCGCATTTCTCTCAGGTCCATCTTTTGCAGTGGAGGTGATGAAGTCTCTTCCTACTGCACTTGTGGTGAGTTGTGTAGATGAGAGACTCTCTGAGGAGATAGGAGAACTTTTTCCATCTTTCATAAAAACTTACTCCTCAAGTGATGTTGTAGGTGCTGAAGTTGCAGGAGCATACAAAAATGTCATTGCCATTGCTGCTGGAATATGTGAGGGAATGGGACTTGGTAAAAATGCAGCCGCGGCTTTAATCTCACGTGGGCTTGTGGAGATGCAGCGTTTTGGTATGGCTTATGGTGCTCAAGTTGAGACCTTTATAGGACTTGGGGGAGCAGGAGATTTGTTTCTAACCGCTTCATCTTCTATGAGTAGAAACTTTCGTGTAGGCTTAGGAATTGCTAAGGGTTTATCTCAAGAGCATATCTTAGAAGAGCTTGGGGAAGTTGCAGAGGGGATAGGGACTTCTTATGCCCTCCATGAACTCGGAAAAGATAAGGAACTTTATCTCCCAATAGCACGAGAAGTTTATGCTATGTTAGAGGGAAAAAGTCCAAAAGAGTCTATGCGAGACTTACTCTCTAAGTGAGGGCTTTAAGCTTTTTTCCTCAACAGATCCCCTAAAGATCATAGTAATTCTATCAACACACAACTCGAAGCTGATATAAAATTACAGGTAAAAGAGATAGAACTTTTGACTCAAAAAAATAAAGAGTAGTCTCTGTGTGTTGGAAGATAAAGAGTGAAAAGNTTGAAGATGGTACTTCGAGGGAAAAGTAATAGAAAACTTAAATAATATGCTTGCAGAAGAAAAAAACTTTAGACATAAAAAATAGTCTATTAATAGAGTTTCCAAAACATGCTACTAAGGAATAGAACTCCTTAGTAAAGTGAGTATTTTCGTATCACTTTAAAGTTAAAAGCCTTAAGTGGACAAATACTGCACTGAAATGCTGTTACAAATATATACACTCTAAAAAAAAATCTCAAATAAAACATCTATTATTATAAATGCTATGTTCGTGCTATGTTTCTATTTTATGATTCATCCTATATACACAAGGGAGATATAAATGAAGAAAATAACATTAAGTGCTGTAGCACTTGGTTTAATTGTTTCAGCAAATGCTGCTGAGGATTTAAGCTCGATGATTTCTGAAGGTAAGGTCAGTGGACAAGTTAGAATGTTTTATGTTGATCGTCAGTATGAGGGTGGAAATACAACTCACAGAAATGCAACAGCTTTAGGTGGAAATTTAAAGTTTGAGACAGGAGACTACAAAGGTCTTTCTCTCGCAAGTGCTTTTTACACTACTAATGATATAGGTGGGTTATGGGCTTATGGTCCAGGTGCTAAAACAGATCCTTCGTTAGTTGGAACAGGTTATGAGAACTATTCTATCATTGGTGAAGCATATGTAAATTACGATATGAGTAGTTTAGGTACTAAAACTGTTGCTAAACTAGGGTATCAGCGTTATGACACACCTATGATGGGTTCAGATGATGCTAGAATGTTGCCAAATACTTTTGAAGCATATAAATTAGAAAACAAAGATTTTTCTGATGTTACAATTCAATTTGCACATGTAAAATCAATTGCATATGGTTCATTTAATAATATTTATAGTGGTGGTATTTTTGGGGCAACTTCAGGATATGCTATGAATGGCAATCCAGGTACTGGTAAGTATTTAAATCTGGGTAATGCTACAACTGGAAAAAATACAGCTGGTGTTACAAATTTCTTGGTAAGCTATAAAGATAAAAACTTCAATGTAAAAATATCAGATGATTATGCATGGGATATGTATAACACTTTATATGCAGAAGCTGGTGCAACTTGGAACTGTTTGCTTAATGAAAATATTCATCCTTTCATAGCTGTTCAAGCAGTTAAACAAAACAGTGTAGGTGGAGAATTTCTTAAAAATGTTGCATTAGATAATGGAACAGGTGTAAAGGTAAATGGAAATGGTGAAGTAGATTCATTTTACTGGGCAGCAAAAGTTGGGGCTAAATACTCAGGTTTCACTACTTATCTTGCATATTCACAAGTAGGTGAAAATACAGATGCTGAACTAGCAAGTGGTAATGCTTATGCAAATGCTATTATTTCTCAGTTTGGTGGTATGCCAGCATTTACACAAGGAATGGTTACTCGTCATGAGTTTTTAGCAGGTACAGAAGCTACTAAGGTAGTTGTTGCTTATGATTTTAATACTATAGGAACAAATGTTACAGCATCAGCATTTTATACTTCATTTGATATTGACAAAAATAGTGGTTATGGTGGTCAAAGAACTACTACTGAACCTGGATTTGATGTTCAATATTATCCTGAAGCAGTAAAAGGTCTTCAGCTTCGTTTCCGTGGAGATTTCCCTAGAGGATTTGCTGGTACGGATGCTAACCCTACTGGTTGGGATGAGTATAGACTTATTGCTAACTACAACTTCTAAGAACTCGTAAAATAAATTTAAGGAAAAGACAATGAACAAAGAACTCGTTGAAAAAATCAAAGCAAATCCTGACTACCAACAACTCTTAAAGAGTAGAGGTGGCTTTGCTATCAAACTTACTATCACTATGCTAATAGTATATTTTACATTTATACTTACTATCGCATTTAACCCAGCTCTTTTAGGAACTCCTATTTCAGCTGATTCTGTAACTACTATAGGGATTCCTATCGGTGTTGCTGTAATTGTTTTTGCATTTATCTTAACAGGTATCTATACAAAACGTGCAAATGGCGAGTTTGATGACTTAACAAACAAAATCAAAAATGCAGTAAAGGAAAACTAGATGATAAATAGAATATTTTTATTTTTAATACTTGGTTCAATAGCGGTTTTTGCTTCTGGCGCAATCGAGGGTGAAGTAACAAAACAGGCACTTAATGTTTCTGCAATCGTAATGTTTCTTCTTTTTGTTGGTGCTACTTTAGGTATGGGCAGCAAAA
>JGI11705J14877_10002196_pt1 | contig 10673 bp, 9 predicted proteins | sample Etolaghawater15m_FD_14877 | JGI IMG/M metagenome (IMG submission 14877) | reverse complement strand
AATAAATGTCGTATATAGGTGACACGGCCAATACGGTCGGCTAACGCCAAGACCCTTGTGTGTCGTTAGCTATCAATTTCATCATTTTGCAAGAGGCCCAAGTATAATGGGATTCCACGGAATAGTATTGTCAGTTTTTCGTCATATACTATGCCTGGTTATTGAAAGGGGGAGCTGCATAGGCGGTGGAAAGCCCCGCTAAGTTGATTTGTAGTGGCACTTGGTTCTTCAATCGTCGATCTCTAATTTTGCTCAAACAGGTAGATGAACAAAATTAGTAAAAAGACTTAGCTTTATTTTTCGATTGTCTAAAAACCTTTACCATCGTATGATACTTGTTAGATATTGACTGTCATTTGAGATGAACCAAAAAATCCGTAAAACCTCAATCATGATTTGCTCATTTGCTAATATGTTAGGATAAAAAAATGCCTTCAGAAATAAAAACTGTCACAGTAAATTTAAGTTTTGAAAAAACATCTTTACCTCCTTTCCAGGACATTGTTATTTTAGGAAAAGACTGTCCCTTGGGCTTGAACGGGGTTGGGCAATGCCTCGACCTTCTCGTACCAGATGGCTTTACTCGGCATGAAGTCGAAGATGAGCATGTAGCCGCAGTTATAATTAACAGAAATATTCTCAGAAGGTTACCATCCGAAAAGATCATCGATATCTTGCGCCAGAGAGTTTTTCCGTTTGTAGGCAGTACAGAAATTGTTAAAGTGGATTTCACTGCCAAAATTTCATATGACTCCTTAATTGTCAAGTTAGACACTTAAAAGAGATGCTGGTCAAGTTCCTTTACAGGAAAGACTTCGATTCAATTTCCCCTACTGATGGAACTTTGTCTATTAAAAATAATCTATTGTCTGCACAATTTCTGGTAGTGCAGGATGATTCCGGTTTTGTTGGTGTACTTACTCCCGAAGATTTATCTAAACGTCCTTACAATCTGGTTTTAGATTGCCTGAGTCCTAAACCATCCGTTTCCGTTGATGCCGATCTTGATTCAGCCCTTGCAACAATGAATCAGGACCAGATCTCCGCTCTCCCTGTCTTTAACAATAATAAATTTTCAGGTGTTATTCTGCATTCCGATATCCTGGATTTTTATGTAGAAGACAAAAAAACTCTCGAAAAACAAGTGAAGGAGAGAACAGCTGCGCTTGAACAGGCCAACGATAAATTGAAATTAGAAATTGAAGAGCGGAAGATAGTTGAAAAAGCTCTGCGCAAGAGTAAAGACGAATGGCAAAATCTGTTTGACTCTATCACCGAAATTGTCACCATCCAGGACACCGATATGCGTATTGTCCAGGCCAACAAAGCTGCTGGACAGCTGTTTGATGTCAATCCTCAAGATTTAATAAATAGATATTGTTATGACGTCTTCCGTGGGCTTGATCGTCCCTGTTCGGGCTGTCCCTCAACGAAAACAATTAAAAATAGTTCCAGAAATCATTCTGAAATTATAACGCATAAGTGCCTTGGAAAGACCTTCTTGGTATCCTCAGCAGCAATTAAAAACGAGAATGGCAATACGCAGTACCTTGTACACACAGCTCAAGACATTACAGAGCAGAAACGCCTAGAGGAAGAGCTTTTCCAGTCGCACAAGATGGAGGCCATCGGTACTTTGGCTGGAGGGATCGCCCATGATTTCAACAACGTTCTTTCTGCCATTATCGGATACACAGAGCTCGCAAAAGCCAAGTTGGCTGAAGGTAGCAGTGCTGCAGAAGATCTTGCGGAGGTTTTGCGAGCATCGCAAAGGGCTGCGGGGCTTGTCAAACAGATATTAACATTCAGCAGAAAAGGGGCTCACCAATGTGAATCTTTGCAGCCATATCTCATCGTTAAGGAAGCGCTTAAAATGATGAGGGCTTCTTTACCGGCTACCATTAAAATGGTAGATGATGTCGATCCTGAAAGTGGAACAATCCTGGCTGACCCGACGAAAATCCATCAAGTCATAGTGAACCTCTGTACCAATGCGCTCCATGCGATGAAGGAGGAGACAGGAACATTAACAATCACATTGCTACGAAAGGAATTAAATTCTGATGATGTTACCGCACATCCAGGAGTTGCGCCCGGTCTGTTTATTGAACTCACCGTGAGTGATACTGGTTGTGGCATGGATCCAGAAACGCTGCGAAGAATCTTTGAACCCTACTTCACCACCAAGGCAAGAGACAAGGGAACCGGGCTTGGCCTGGCAGTCATCCATGGCATCATCAAGGAGTATAAAGGAATGATTAAAGTTGAAAGCGAGCGAGGTAAGGGCTCCACCTTTCAAGTCTATTTTCCTGCGTTAATTAAAGATCCGCAAAAAGCAGAGGGTGCGGAAAAAGAAAGCTCCCTGCCAAAAGGCACTGAGAGGATTTTGACAGTTGATGATGAAAGTACAATTGTCGAATTACACAAAGCTTACCTTTCACGTCTTGGGTATGTTGTTACTGCAAAGACCAGCAGTACGGAAGCCCTTGCCGCATTTAGGACAGATCCTACAAGTTTTGACCTACTCATAACAGATCAAACCATGCCAGATCTGTCTGGTGTAAAACTCGCCGAAGAAGTCTTGCACATTCGACCTGACATGCCGATTGTTATTTGTACAGGGTACAGTACTGTTCTTTCCAAGGAAAAAACCATAGAAATGGGTATCAGAAAATATCTTACAAAGCCGGTAAATAACAAAGAATTGGCAAGGACTGTCAGAAGTGTACTTGATGAAAAATAGGTGGTTGTTATGTCGCTCTTACCTGTGACAGTCTTAAACTTTTGTTTTTCTGCACCAGGTTGATGTGTCTACTGTACGTCGCCCGTTTTGAACCCCATTTCTGGAAGTAAACATATCTCCCATTAGTGGTGATTTTTGTAATGTGTGAATAATAATGGTCTGCCATACATGTTAGTATCGCTTCGTGAAGTCTGAACAAACTCTTTGTGAATTTGAAATGAATTCTTAAAGTACCCTTTTTAAAAACCCGACACTACCCCAATAAAAAAAGGGTTAAGCCGTAAACGACTTAACCCTTTTTTCTATATTGGTAGCGGGGAGAGGATTTGAACCTCTGACCTTCGGGTTATGAGCCCGACGAGCTACCAGACTGCTCCACCCCGCGTTGCGAGTGGAAATATATACCATCAACAGCTATGTGTCAAGAATAAATGTACACCATTATGGTGATGACTGTGATTTACTCCTCCGAGGGAGGAAGGAGAGCCTGGAGGCGATGGGCGATCTCGGTGGGAATGGGGGTGAGTTTTCCATCACGATTTACAGCGGCGTGGATAGTATGGCCTTTAGCTATCAGTGTTTCTTTTTCTGCTCCCGGTTCTTTACGCAGAAGCCTGTAGGAGAATTTACAGCTGACTTTCTTGATCCAGACAAGTTTTGTTTCAATCTGCAGCAGGTCATCATAGCGGGCAAAGGCTTTGTAGCGAACAAAGCATTCGGTGACCGGAAGAAGAAGTCCGAGTTTCTCAATGTCACGATAGCTGCAGACTTTTTCCCGCATGAGTTCGGTTCGTCCGATTTCGAAAAAACGGAGGTAGTTTGCATTGTACACCACCGCCGCAGCGTCTGTGTCACCATAGATGACACGGTAGGGAGTACGATGAACAGCTTCGTTTATCACGTGCGCTGGAGGAGTTTTTTTATCATGGTTTCGCCATCCGGAAGGGTGCCGTCATCTTTCTTTCCGGCCATATTTCCTGTTTCCTCGGAAAATCCTTGTCCACTTCCCGGCTGCTGTTCTCTGGAGTCATAGAGAATGGTTGGGACCGGGTGATCAATATGGGTGCGGAGTGATAGCGGAGTGTAGTGGTCCATGGTTGCTATGAGTCGAAAGTCTTCGCCACGTTCACGAAGCCCTTGTACAATGGGGCCTACGATCTTACCGTCAAAGTCTTCAATGGCCTGTAATTTGTCAGAAAGTAAGCCCTGATGTCCGGCTTCATCGGGACCTTCCACGTGGACAAAAACAAAATCCTGTGTTTCCAGGCAGCGTATCGCAGCGTCAGCTTTCCCTTTGTAATTTGTATCTATGTAGCCAGTGGCACCCGGGATATTCAGAATGTCAAGCCCTGCCATAACTCCCAGACCTTTAAGGAGGTCAACGGCGGAAATAAGGCTGCCTGTAATGCCAAATCGCTGCTGAATAGTGGGCATTGCCGGTAACCTGCCTTCACCCCAGAGCCATATTCCATTTGCCGGATTTTTTCCTGCTGCCACTCTTTTTGCGTTGACCGGATGTTTGGCAAGGGCTTCACAGGCCTTTGTCAGTAACCCGTTCCAGTTCGGATCGGCCATGTAGCGGTGCCAGGGAACTGTCACATCTTTTTCAATGTAATCATGAGGTGGCACTGGGTTTAGGGCGGGATAATCACCTTTCACTACCAGGATATGGCGATAACTGATTCCCGCCTTGAAATGGAATCTGTCACTGCTGCACTCAGCCTCAAGTGCCTGGAGCAGTTGCTGAGATTCCTCGCTGCTTATATGTCCGGCAGAATAGTCTATCATCCGCACCTTGCCTGCTGTCCCCCAATCCAGGGTAACGAGGTTGCAGCGAAAGGCTGTTTCGTCGGGTGCAAGGCTGATATTCATTGCCGCGGCTTCAAGGGGGGCACGTCCGGTGTAGTATTCTTCAGGTTTGTAACCAAGAAGAGAGAGGTTAGCCACATCAGATCCCGGGGGATACCCGGCTGGCACAGTACGGGTGAGAAAGAGCTCTCCCTTCCGGCAGAGAGCATCGAGTACCGGAGTCGAGGCGGCAGCCAGCGGAGTACGGTTGTCAAGTTCCGGTAAAGGCAGGTCTCCCATGCCATCGCCGACAAGAATGAGGTATTTCATCTGTAACTTCAGGTGCAGGTTTATTTGTTATCCGTAAGGATTCGTATTTTAACAGTGTTTTCGGTGCAGACATCGAGAGCATCTATCTCCGCGATACACTTTTGTACGGAATCTTCGTTTGCAACATGACTGTGTATAACAATGGCAACGGGGTCAAGCTCATGACGGCTTTTCTGGATTACAGATTTAATTGATATATTATATTTACTGAAAATTCCGGAGATGGTTGACAGGACTCCCGGCTTATCCAGTGCTGTGATCCTGAAATAATAGGGACCACTTAATTCTGACATCGGAGTGATCGTTGGTTTTCCAATATGTTGTGGCAGGTAGGAAAGGGCCGGCACGCGGTTTATCGAATTGCAGAGGATATTGCGTCCAATGTCGACAACATCTGCTGCAACGGCACTGCCCGTCGGCATCATTCCGGCGCCAAGGCCGTAGAGCAGGACGTTGCCGACAGTATCACCTGTGAAATGGATGGCGTTATAGGCGCCATTGATGTTAGCCAGCATATGTGAGTTTGGAACCATGGTCGGATGGACACGTGCTTCCACGTGAGTGTCATGGTTGCGGCTGATTGCCAGCAGTTTGATGCGGCAACCGAACTCCTTGGCAAATTCTATGTCCACAGGTGTGATATTGGAGATTCCTTCGGTATTGATATCATCGAGGTGAACATGTTTGCCATAAGCGATGGTCATAAGGATGGCAAGCTTGTGCGCTGTGTCGATGCCTTCGACATCGTAGGTGGGATCTGCTTCGGCAAAGCCCTGTTCCTGGGCATCTTTGAGTACCTCGTCAAAGGGGACGCCTTCGTCGGTCATTCTGGTGAGTATATAGTTGGCTGTACCATTCATGATACCCATGATTGATTCGATGCGGTTGGCAACGAGTCCTTCTTTTAAAGACTTGATGACAGGTATACCGCCTCCCACGCTTGCCTCAAAGCCAACTTCAACATTGTTGGCAACTGCTGCTTCAAAGATCTCTTTGCCGTGTACGGATAGGAGAGCCTTGTTTGCAGTAACCACGTGCTTTCCATTTTTGATTGCCTCAAGCATGAAGGTTCTGGCTGGCTCCATACCACCTATCAGTTCCACCACAATGTCGATATCAGGATTGCTGAAGATATCTCCAGCGTCTTTGGTCAGTTTCACCCCTGCAAACTGTTCAGGTAGAGAATCTGTCATGATGTCGGCGACCTGGGTCAGGACGATCTCGGTTCCGACCTTTCGCTGCAGTCGTTCTTTCTGTTCGTAAAGAGTTTGTGCAAGACCGCTGCCAACGGTACCAAAACCAATAAGGCCAACTTGAATTTTTTTCATAATATGGGGTGTAGTATCTCTGATTAGTGTGATGAGTTTTTCTGGAAACCGTATTAACTGCGGAGAAAATACCCTTTTTCCCACTGAAAGTCAAAACGTTAAGCGTGGATATTTTACTAGAAACAATTTCATTTTTCGATTAGGTTGTCTGTTAAAATTTTTGAGTGAGTATTCATTCACAACTGCGTTCAGATTGGTGCAGGTGGTAACGATTATTTCTACCCTGTACCAAAGCACATATACTTTGCCTAAAGGAGACTAACATGGCTGTAAACATTCTCGCATTTGGACCAAACGGTAGTGGAAAAGGAACTCAGGGTGCTATTGTGAAAGATAAGTATGGTATGGATCACATTGAATCCGGTGCCATTTTTCGTGAGCACATTAAGGGTGGAACCGAGCTGGGAATGAAAGCAAAAGCATTCATCGAGGCAGGTGACCTGGTACCCGATGAAATTACCATCCCCATGGTTCTTGAGACCCTTGCCAAATCCAAAGAAAAAGGCTGGCTGCTTGATGGCTTTCCTCGCTCTCTTGCCCAGGCTGAGGCTCTTGACAGCGCTTTGAAAGAGGCTGGAATGAAGATCGATTACGTAATGGAAATCCTTCTTGACCGTCAGATTGCCAAGGAACGTATCATGGGCCGTCGTCTTTGTGCCAATGATAATAACCATCCTAATCACATTGCGTTTGATGCAATCAAGCCCGTTGAAAAAGATGGAAAATTGGTTTGTCGTGTCTGTGGTGGTGAACTCAGTGCCCGTGCCGATGATCAGGACGAGGATGCAATCAACAAACGTCACGATATTTACTATGACACCAAAACCGGTACAATGGCAGCAGTGAATTATTTTAAAGGTACCGACAGTAAAGTGATTTCTGTTGATGGTTCCCTTCCTATTAAAGAAGTAACAGCGGCAATTCTTGCTGAACTCGACTGATTTTGATGGTTTCGTAAGCTGTCTCTGTGACAGGTTTTTATCTATGGGCATTTCCGTGGCAGGTTACGGTGTGCCCATTTTTTTTGCTTTTTTGTCCGGGATACTTTACATATGAAAGGCAAAAATATCGTATTTATTCTCTTCTATTGATTTAAGGGACCTATTTTATGGAACAAATTGTTTCTGAAGGATTGATCAACTCAGTGATGGCCAAAGAGGCTTTTGTAACGGAAAGCCGTAAGAAATTGATCGATCTGGCTTGTCTGATGGTGATAACGCTTCGTCAGGGCGGAAAAATTTTGATTTTCGGAAATGGCGGCAGTGCTGCCGATGCCCAGCATATGGCTGCTGAGTTTGTGAATCGTTTCCTGATTAACAGAAGACCTCTTGCGGCCATAGCGTTGAGTACCGATACCTCGATTATCACATCCATTGGCAATGATTTCTCATTTGATGAGATTTTTTCAAAACAGGTACAGGCGCTTGGAAAGCCTGAAGATCTGGCCCTGGGGATTTCCACTTCAGGTTCATCGGTGAATGTTATCAAGGGCATTGAAGTCGCTAAAGAGATTGGTATGAGGACGGCAGTTCTTACCGGTGGAATAGCGGGAGATGGTGGTGAGCTTGGAAGGCTTGCAGATATTTTTCTCAATGTCCCGACTGTAAAAACACAGCACATCCAGGAAGTGCATTTATGGGTGGAACACCTCCTTTGTGAACTTGTAGAGAGGGAAATTTTTGGTGAAGAATAAACCCCTTACTTTTGATGGACTGAAGACCTACTCTCTCCACGATCGGTATTCCAAGGTGACTGTGGAACATTTTGCAACTCCTCTGAGAGAAGGAGCCACTCTTCGTGAATTTATTGCTTCCCTGCCGAAACAGCTTCTCGGGCAGGATTTTCCCGAGCTCGTTCATCGCCTTGCCATGGCTCATCGTGCCGGCCGACCAATTGTTGTGGGAATGGGAGCACATGTTATTAAAGTTGGGTTAAATCCGGTACTGATTGATCTTATGGAACGCTCTATTATAACAGGGCTTGCCATGAATGGTGCCTGCATTATTCATGATGCTGAAATTGCCATGGCAGGATCAACGTCCGAGGAGGTGGGTGATGTCCTTGGTGACGGTGCTTTCGGTGCTGCCAGGGAGACCGGTGAGGTATTAAACGGGGCAATATCCCTTGGAGCAAGAGAAAACATTGGCATGGGACAGGCCGTCGGAGAGTATCTTCTTACCAGGGATTTCCCTCACAATGATAAAAGTCTGCTGGCGACCGCTGCAAAACTTGGGGTTCCTGTGACTGTGCATGTTGCCATGGGGACAGATATTATTCATATTCATCCATCGGCTTCGGGTGCAGATATCGGTAAAACCTCCCACCATGATTTTCGCCTGTTCTGTTCAGAGGTTGCCGGTTTACAGGGGGGGGCATATTTGAATGTCGGCTCTGCAGTGTTGCTGCCCGAGGTGTTTCTGAAGGCGCTGACTCTGGTGAGAAATCTTGGACACCGGGTTGATGATTTCACCACCGCTAATTTTGACTTTATGAAACATTACCGAACGTTGACGAATGTGGTGAACAGACCTACTGCAACGGGTGGGCGCGGCTATAATATTATAGGACATCATGAGCTGATGATTCCTCTTTTAGCAGCATCATTACTTGATGAATTGAGTGAAAACTGCTAAAACGGCACATCATCTGTGAATGGCCAAAGGTGAAGCTGTAATTGCCTGAATTGGGTGATTGTCTCCACTGTAGATGTGTGAAAAAAAGAATGAATAAGCAGTAAACCTCTATAAAAAGGCGTTTTTTCGTCTTTTCTGGAAATATTATGAGTAAAAAAAGAAATGGTAAGGTGTATCTGGTCGGTGCAGGTCCCGGAGATCCCGGTTTGATAACGGTGAGAGGGAAGTTTCTCCTTCAGAGAGCAGAGGTTGTCGTCTATGACTATCTGGCCAGTCCTAAACTTTTGAAGTATGTCCCTAAAGAAGCAGAGTTGATTTATGCCGGTAAGAAGGGTGGAGTGAAGCATACCCATACCCAGGAAGAAATTAATCAGATGCTGGTTGACTGGGCCGAATCAGGAAAGATGGTTGTCCGCCTCAAGGGTGGTGATCCTTTTATCTTCGGAAGAGGAGGGGAGGAGGTTGAGGTTCTTGCTAAATCGGGGATTGATTTTGAGGTTGTTCCCGGTGTAACCTCGGCTACTGCTGCTGCAACGTACGCCGGAATCCCCATCACCCATCGGGAGTATACCGCATCTGTAGCATTTCTCACCGGTCACGAAGATCCCACTAAGCCCGGATCCAATATTGATTGGGAAAAACTTGCCACCGGGGCCGGCACTCTGGTTGTGTACATGGGGATAAAAAATCTTCCTGTCATCGTAACGAACCTCATGAAACACGGCCGAGATCCCAAAACTCCGGTTGCTGTGGTTCGATGGGCATCTACCCCCGAACAGCGTACCGTTGTCGGTACTCTTGAAACCATTACCGACATTGTCCGTGAATCCGGCATAAAACCGCCGGCCCTGATCATCGTCGGTGAGGTTGTTAAGCTGAGAGAGACCATTGACTGGTTTGAAAAACGGCCTCTGTTCGGGAAAAGGATTGTGGTCACGAGAACCAGAGAGCAAGCATCCGAACTTATGGCCGCTCTTGAAGAGCATGGTGCCAACTGCCTTGAATATTCAACAATCAAGATAGAACCCATGGATTCTTACGAAGTGCTTGACGAGGAGCTTGAACGTCTTGATGAGTATCATTGGATTCTCTTTACCTCTCTGAATGGGGTGAAATACTTTTTTGAACGTCTTTACGCCAAGGGAATGGATGCAAGAGGCATGAAGGGACCGGCGATTGCTGCCGTTGGCAAGGCAACCGCTGACCTCCTGCTTGATTATGGTGTGCGGGCGGATTTACTTCCTGCCGTTTTTACTGGCGAAGGGCTGGCTGAGGCACTGCTTGATCAGGGAGTTGAAGGGAGAAATGTTCTTATTCCTCGGGCTGAGAAGGCTCGGGAGATACTTCCTGAGACCCTGCGTGGAGCCGGTGCCCAGGTCACTGTTGCTCCGGTTTATAAAAATGTCTCCCCGGTAGGCAAGCGTGAACAACTGCGTCAAGAGCTTGAGTCTGGAAAAGTTGATATGGTGACCTTCACCAGCTCTTCAACGGTCAGTAATTTTCTTTCAATGGTTGATGCAGATAGCAGCTCGGAATTGAGGCGTTTGATGCATGAAGTGACAATTGCGGCGATCGGTCCAATTACTGCGAAGACAGTAACAGATAATGGCCTCCACGTCGACATACAGCCGGAATCACATACGATTCCTGAGTTGGTTCACGAAATTGTGGAGTTTTACTCAAATAAATAACGATTCTGGCAGATTGCTTTTGAATAGGAGTGTGAGATGAGTTTTTGGCACAGGCCACAAACTCTGCGCCCACGTCTATTTACTCCTGCGACCGAATAGATTCACCGGTCGCAGGATGTTGTATCTTTCCCTACTGACCGCGAATAAGATCGAGCAGATC
>JGI11705J14877_10002195_pt1 | contig 10676 bp, 9 predicted proteins | sample Etolaghawater15m_FD_14877 | JGI IMG/M metagenome (IMG submission 14877) | reverse complement strand
AAGCGTTGGAACTCAATTTGTTCATGGTCAGTTTAAAAATATTAGAACAAAAGCCCAAGCGCATTCAAAACAAAGTTTACCCCTGGGGGCTCAGAAGTAGTACCCCGTTATTAACGTATTGATAATGCGCGTTCTTAAAATCAAATGGCGGCAACGGTTTTGATCTTGATTTGCGACTGATGTGCAAGTGGTCAGGGTGTATTGACCCGTTGTGCTTTGGATCAAGCGTTTAAAGGCCGGTACACAGCTGGATGCGTTGTTCTTGCGCGGTGGTGGACGAGAGCCAGGTTTTCAAGGTGACGCCGCTCAGCAGATTGGCAAAATCGGCGCAAAAGTATTCCGCCAGCATTTCGAATTTGTCTGTAAATCGATAGCCTTCCCAAACGACCGCGTTCGATTCATTGCGTTTGCGCACGGCGATTTCATAGACATGGCTGCGACCAAACATTTTTTTGGGGCCTTGAAATTTAGCCGCCCGTATGTCCCAAATACAGTTTGGAATGGAGGGGTCTTCAACATCAACATGCAGGACAAAATTGTCCGCGACGCCATCACCGGTGGGCATTTCGCGAATCAGCAGCGGTGCGCCCACGCCACGGATGCTGGCGATTAAATTTTCTGCGGGTTTGAGGTCGGCGTGGGAGAAGGGAACGCGAACATAAGGACCTGTGCAGGTGGACATCTGAGTTAACCCATCATAGTGCTGCCGATGGCTTCAATCCGCGCAACGGCCTAGACGTGACGTTGCTGAAGTCTACATGAGAACTTTGTGAAGGACTACATCTAACCCGTGCTATCCCTTGCTTACAGTTGACGAGACGATTCTGGTATAGGCTTTGGTGAGGCAGTATGCTGGGGTCTGAGCCTGTTTCCCATGTGGGTGTTTCTTTTCGTGAGTTTATGGATCTATGCGCCGATTTTTCCCTGCCGATTTTTCCTTTGCCCCCCTGATGGCCTTGGTGCCGGGCTTTATGGTGTTGGCGGCTTTTGCGGCGGACAAGACCGTGAGTGTGACCGAAGCCCTGTTAAGTGCCGGGGTGATCGCGTTGGGTGCCGGTTGGGCTGGGTTTAAGCAATCGCGGGCCTTTCCCGAAACGGTGACCAAAGTGGATACAACATTGGCCTCCGTTATCCTGGATGCGCTGCCCGATCCGGTGGTGCTGTTGGATGGTCGCAGACGGGTGTTGGCGGCAAATCGCGCGGCGGATGAACTGTTGGGATCGGGGATGCAGGGGCGCGATATCAGCCTGATCTTGCGCCAGCCCAGCGCGCAAGAGGCCGTGAAAAAAACCGTATCCGGGGAATTGCCCCGTGCCGATACGGATTTGGTTTTTGAAGTTCCGGTGCGCCGCGCTTATCAGTTGCAAGTCATGGGCGTGGCGCGCAGTGAAGCCCTTTCGGTGCGCGCCGTGGTGGCGTTGCACGAAGTCACGGCCTTGAAAAACACCGAAATCATGCGCGCCGATTTTGTCGCCAATGTCAGCCATGAACTGCGCTCACCGTTGTCGGCGCTCAGCGGCTTTATCGAAACCCTGCAGACGTCTGCCCAAGACGACCCCGAAGCCCAAGAGCGTTTTTTGGGCATTATGAGCGGTGAAGCCGCGCGGATGGCACGCTTGATTGACGACTTGCTGTCTCTGTCGCAAATCGAAGTCAATGAACACATCCGCCCCACCTCACCCGTGGCATTGGGGGACCTTCTCCATGAGGTGGTCGATTCGGTCCAGGTTCATGTGGATCAAAAGGGCATGTCGATCGTCACCGACTTTCCCGCCGATATGCCGGACGTCCCCGGAAACAAAGACCAATTGCGCGAAGTGTTTCAGAACTTGGTCGATAACGCCGTCAAATACGGAGCTCCCAAATCGACCGTCACCATCGCGGCCAAAGCGGTTGAGACCTTGGTTGAGGTGGGAACCTGCGGCATTGAAATCACCGTTTCCGATCAAAGCGACGGCATTGCGCCGGAACACCTGCCGCGCTTGACCGAACGCTTTTACCGGATCGACAAGGGTCGTTCCCGCCTTATGGGGGGCACCGGGCTGGGTCTGGCCATCGTTAAACACATCGTGAACCGCCACCGCGGTCGCTTGATTGTGACAAGTGTTCTGGGGCAAGGGTCCCAGTTTCGGGTGTTGCTGCCCTGTTTCGACAAATAAAAACCCTACAAATCTGCAATATGTCGATCGTCACAAACCTGTAACACAAAGTTCATAAAAGGGACTCCACGGAACACTAAGTTTCGCGCAAGACGACAGGTTGGGGACGTTCCCAAATCAGGCCCGTATGGGTATCCACAAGGGTATGTCGTCTCCGTATTTTTTTGTGTTTCTAGATGGAGATTGGACAAGATGTTCAAAAAGACCCTTACCGTAGCTGCCCTCGCGGGTATCGTTGTTGCTGGTGGCGCTGCTGCCGCCGACATGTCTCGCGACCAGATCCGTATCGTCGGTTCCTCGACGGTGTTTCCATTCTCGACAGTCGTTGCCGAACAGTTTGGTAAAACGAGCAGCTTTAAGACCCCGGTGGTCGAATCGACCGGTTCCGGCGGCGGTTTGAAACTGTTTTGCTCTGGCGTCGGTGACGAACATCCCGACATCACCAATGCTTCGCGTCGCATCAAAAAGAGCGAAGTTGAAAAATGCGCCAGCAACGGCGTGACCTCCATCACCGAAGTCAAAATCGGTTATGACGGCATCGTTTTTGCCAACGCTAATGCTGCTCCGGCTGTCAACCTGACACGCAAGGAAATTTGGTTGGCTTTGGCCAAGGACGTTCCTGCCGGTGAAGGCAAGACCCAACCGAACCCTTACAAGACCTGGAAAGACGTGCGTTCCGATCTGCCTGCCGTCAAAATCGAAGTGATGGGCCCGCCGCCCACCTCCGGTACCCGTGACGCATTTGTTGAACTGGTTATGGACGAAGGTTGTGAAACCTATCCGTGGATCAAAGCGATGAAAAAGACCGACAAAAAAGCCTTTAAGGCCCTTTGCCAGTCCGTTCGTGAAGATGGCGGTTATGTTGAAGCCGGCGAAAACGACAACTTGATCGTGCAGAAACTCGATGCCAACAAAGACGCCTTCGGCATCTTCGGTTACAGCTTCTTGGATCAAAATGCCGACAAGATCAAAGGCAACAAGGTCGAAGGCGTAGAGCCGACGTTCGAAAATATCGCTTCCGGTGCTTATTCTGTGTCGCGCCCGCTGTTCTTCTACGTGAAGAACGCGCACGCGGATAAGGTCCCTGGCATCAAAGAGTATGTTGCTGAGTTTGCATCCGAAAAAGCTTGGGGCAACGAAGGCTACTTGGCCGACAAGGGATTGATCCCGATGCCGAAGGAAGAACGCGCCAAGTTTGCACACGATGCAATGGCCCTTGCCAACCTCTCCATGTAAGAGACGCAGGAACATCAAATAAGCCGGCGGCGGCACACATATTTTTAGCCGCCGCCGGAATTTGTTTGGAGAATAAGACGTGACCACGTCAACAACATATACAAAACGCGCGCCTAGGGCTCGTGGAGGCCGGATGTACGTCACGCCGGCCCGGCGCGCGCAGAAGGCCGTGGAGGCGGTGATCAAGGGGATCTTGATCGCCAGTTCCACGGTCGCTATTTTAACCACGGTCGGCATTGTCGCTTCGTTATTATTCGAATCGCTGCGCTTTTTTGGTGAAGTTCCGCTGACCGATTTTCTGTTTGGTTTGGAATGGAGCCCGCAAACCGCAATGCGCGCCGATCAGGTTGGCTCATCGGGTTCGTTCGGGGCCATTCCTCTGTTTGCCGGTACCCTGTTGATCAGCGCGATTGCTTTGATCATCGCAACGCCCATTGGACTGTTTGCCGCCATTTATTTGGCCGAATACGCCCATGTCAGTGTGCGCAACTGGGTGAAGCCGATTTTGGAAATTCTCGCCGGTATTCCCACCGTTGTGTACGGTTTTTTCGCCGCCCTGGTGGTGGCGCCGTGGTTGCGCGGCGGCGGTGAGTCCATTGGCTTGGATGTTTCGTCGGAAAGCGCATTGGCCGCAGGCTTGGTGATGGGGGTGATGATCATTCCGCTGATTTCCAGCTTGTCGGATGATGTCATCAATGCCGTGCCGCAAACCATGCGCGATGGGTCGTTTGGTCTGGGTGCCACAAAATCTGAAACCATTCGCAACGTGGTGCTGCCCGCAGCCCTTCCCGGGATTATGGGCGGTTTGCTGTTGGCAGCGTCGCGCGCCATCGGCGAAACCATGATTGTGGTGATGGCGGCAGGTCTGGCGTCCAACCTGACCGCCAACCCTTTGCAAGCCGTGACCACCGTAACGGTGCAGATCGTGACCCTGTTGACCGGCGATCAAGAATTCGACAGTGCCAAAACGCTGGCCGCATTTGCCCTGGGCCTGATGTTGTTCTTCACCACCTTGGTTTTGAACGTCGTCGCCCTTCACATCGTCAAGAAATACCGTGAGCAATATGAGTGATACATTGACCCATTCCGAACGCATCGAAGCCGGGCTTGCCAAACGCTATCGCGCGGAAAAGCGGTTCCGTTTGTACGGCATTGGCGCCATTGCCGTGGCGATGGCTTTCCTGGCGATCATGCTGGCGGCGATTGGTATCCGCGGCATCGGCGCCTTTCAACAAACCGAAGTTGCGTTGACGGTTGTGTTTGATGAAACCCACATCAAAGACAACAACTGGCAGGCCATTGTTAAAAACAGCATGTACAAAAAGTTCCCGGACGTCACATCGCGCCAAGACAAAAGGCTGCTGACCCATTTGATGAGTTCAGGGGCCGGGTTTTATTTGCAAAACTTGTATCGGGCGGATCCATCCCTTGCAGGAGAAACCCGTACGGTGTGGCTGACCGCGTCGGATGATGTGGATATGCTGATGAAGGGAGCCATTGATCGGGCTTCCCTGCAAAGCGAGCGCCGCGTGAGCGATAAAGAAATTGTCTGGATTGACAGCTTGATTGCCGATGGCGCCCTTGAATTAAAATTCAACACCCACTTTTTCACCGGGGGTGATTCGCGCGAACCGGAACTTGCGGGCATCTTTGGGGCGTTTATGGGGTCCATCTTTAGCCTTGCAGTATGCTTTTTGTTGTCGTTCCCGTTGGGGGTCATGACGGCCATTTATTTGGAAGAGTTTGCCCCCAAAAACAAGTGGACGGATGTCATCGAAGTGAACATCAACAACTTGGCCGCTGTGCCGTCGATTGTTTTTGGTTTGCTTGGACTGGCGGTGTTTTTGAACTTCTTCATGTTGCCGCGTTCCGCGCCGCTGGTGGGCGGCATGGTGCTGGCGCTGATGACACTGCCGACCATCATCATTGCCTCACGCGCGGCATTGCGTGCGGTGCCGCCGTCCATTCGCGAAGCGGCGTGGGGCATGGGGGCCAGTTCGGTGCAAACGGTGTTGCATCATGTCTTGCCGCTGGCCATGCCGGGCATGCTGACCGGCACCATCATCGGCATGGCGCAGGCCTTGGGCGAAAGCGCCCCATTGTTGATGATCGGCATGGTGGCTTTCATCGTCGATATTCCGGGGTCTTTTACTGACCCGGCGACAGCGCTGCCTGTGCAGATTTTTTTGTGGGCGGATAGTCCTGAGCGGGCGTTCACCGAACGCACCGCGGCCGCGATCATCGTCCTTTTGGTTTTTTTGGTTACAATGAACTTGATTGCGGTTGTGTTGCGCAAAAAGTTTGAACGTCGTTGGTAAGGAAGTGAACGCAATGGAACTCGCCATCCACACAGATGTCTCAGCAAATGCACGCGTTAACACGCAGGGACACACCAGCAAACCGCATAAGGTTACGGCCGAAGGCGTGAATGTCTTTTACGGTAACAAGCAGGCGCTAAATCAAGTTAACCTGGATATTCCTTCCAATATGGTGACGGCGCTGATCGGACCTTCCGGGTGCGGTAAGTCAACCTTCTTGCGCTGTTTGAACCGCATGAATGATGTGGTTGATGGCTGTCGCGTTGAAGGGGAAATTAACCTCGACGGGGAAAACATTTATGCCCGTGGCGTTGACGTGGTGCATCTGCGTGCCCGCGTCGGGATGGTTTTTCAGAAGCCAAATCCGTTTCCCAAATCCATTTATGATAACGTCGCCTATGGTCCGCGCATTCACGGTCTGGCCAAAAGTCGCACCGATATGGATGAGATCGTGATGACCAGTTTGGAAAAAGCGGGGCTCTTGGATGAAGTGCGTGATCGTCTGGATGCGCCGGGCACGGGGTTGTCTGGTGGGCAGCAACAGCGTTTGTGCATCGCGCGGGCCATTGCCGTAGAACCGGAAGTGATCTTGATGGATGAGCCGTGCTCGGCCTTGGATCCCATTGCCACGGCCAAAATTGAAGAATTGATTGACGAGCTCAAGGAAAACTACACCATAATCATGGTGACGCATTCCATGCAGCAAGCGGCGCGTGTTTCACAAAAAACCGCGTTCTTCCATTTGGGGGAACTGGTTGAGCAGGGTGACACGATGGACATTTTCACCAAACCCATTGACGAGCGCACGAAGGCGTACGTCACGGGTCGTATCGGTTAAGGGGAACAAAGGTCAAATGGAACACGAACATATCGTTTCATCCTTTGATGAAGATCTGGGACGTTTGGACAGCATCATCGCCGAGATGGGTGGCTTGGCGGAACGCCAACTGGCCGATGCCGTTGATGCATTGAGCCGTCGTGATGTGGCGTTGGCGAAAAAGGTCATCGCTTCTGACAAGCAAATCGACTTGCTGGAAGAAGAAATCGACAATTTCACCATTCGCGTTTTGGCGTTGCGCCAGCCCATGGCCGAAGATTTGCGTGCCGTTGTGGTGGCGCTGAAAATGGCCTCTAATCTGGAACGCATCGGTGATTATGCCAAAAACGTCGCCAAGCGCACGTTGACGCTGTCCGCCATGGAACCGGTTGGCAATGCCACCCAAACCATTCAGCGCATGGCGCGCCAAGTTCAAAGCATGATCAAAAACGTGCTCGACGCCTATGGTGCACACGATTTGGCCAAGGCCGATGACGTGCGTATGCGCGATGAAGAAGTCGATTTGATGCACACCAGCCTGTTTCGGGAACTCTTGACATATATGCTCGAAGACCCGCGTAATATTACGGCGTGTACGCATTTGCTGTTTGTGGCGAAGAACGTCGAGCGCATTGGTGATCACGTCACGTCTATCGCGGAAAATGTACATTTTTTGGTGTCTGGCGATAAGCCCACGGATGAGCGTCCAAAAAACGATTTGTCCAGCCAAACCATTGTCGAATAATTTTTAAGGAACTGACTTGGAACATTTGGTTCTCATCGTCGAAGACGAACCGCCGCAAGCGGAGTTGCTTTCGTATAACCTGCAAAAAGAAGGCTTTCGTGTCCTGCTCGCCCAGGATGGGGAAGAAGGCCTGTTGATGGCCCAGGAAAATGCGCCCGATGCCATCGTTTTGGATTGGATGTTACCGGGCCTCAGCGGCATTGAAGTTTGCCGTCAGTTGCGCGGCTCCAGCGAAACGCGGGAAATTCCCATCTTGATGTTGACGGCGCGTGGTGAAGAAGAAGACCGCGTGCGGGGCATTGAAACCGGTGCGGATGATTATGTGGTGAAGCCGTATAGTCCTCGCGAAGTGGTGGCACGCCTTAAGGCCTTGTTGCGTCGCGCCAATCCGTCCCTGTCCAGCGAAGCGTTGCAGTATGCCGACATTGCCATGGACTTGGCACAGCACAAAGTGAACCGTGGCGGTCAAGCCATTCACTTGGGGCCGACCGAGTTTCGCTTGCTCAAAACCTTGATGGAACGCCCAAGTCGGGTGTTTTCGCGCGAACGGTTGCTTGATTTGGTGTGGGGGCGCGATGTCTACGTCGAAGACCGCACCGTCGACGTGCACATTCGCCGCTTGCGCAAAGCGCTCAATGAAAGTGGTGGTGAAGACGTTATCCGCACCGTGCGCGGCGAAGGTTATGCCATCGACTTAGATAAAGGCAATTGACCTAACACCGTCTCTTTCAAAAGCCCCTTTAGACCATCGCGCCGCCCCGTTCATCGGAGCAGCGCTTTTGTGTTTGGGCAACACTTTGAAAAAAACAGAAAAAGAGAACTGTGATGGAGATCATCGCATTTTTGCGCGTGGGGCATCACCATCAAACGAATCCATGTGGTGTGGGCATTTGACATTTGTCAGCATCAGGGATAATGTAAGTAATCGATTGTTTACATAAGCAATCAGTAACCAGGATACGGTGTCATGAACAAGTCCATGAAGAATGTGGGGTTTGGTCGGAAGGAGTCAGGTGAGCACGCCGTCAGCTTTGCCCAAATGTTGCTGAGCGGCAAACCGTTGGCGCGTCCAACATCCGCGATGGACCTCTCTATGCCTTATATAAAAACCAAACGTAAGGCCCACTTTGGCCGAAATATCGATGTCCAGTTTGAAGGCGCGTCGAACGGTCAGGCAGATAAAACCTCTCCTCCTTGGTGGCAGGTTTGGCGCAGGTGAGGCGGTTTGAAGGGGCAATCCGCGCCCGTGCGCGCGCAAGGCTCACTAGGATTGAGTGTGCCATTTGCGAGGTGGCGGGAACTTATCCACCATTATCATGGCGGTCGGTGACAAAAATGATGGCATAGTGTGTGGCGAAGAAACAAAACGGGCTGCCAACAGAGCCGCTCGACGGGCGCGCCGTTGATTTGAAAACGGTCAATCTTGAGGAAAACCAAACATGAGTTCTGGCAGTCTTCACCTGTTTAAAACGCGCCGTTTTGTGCCCTTGTTTGTGACCCAGTTTTTAGGGGCGCTGAATGACAATCTGTTCAAAAGTGCGCTGGTGATGCTGATCACCTATCAATTGGCGGACGGTGCTCAGGTTAACGGCCCCTTGATGGTGACGGCTGCGGCAGGGGTATTTATCTTACCGTTTTTTTTGTTCAGCGCAACGGCGGGGCAACTGGCGGACCGTTTCGATAAGGCACAGCTGTCGCGATTTGTGAAGGCAGCCGAAGTCATCATCATGACCGGCGCGAGTGCCGCGTTTTTCAGCCAAAACATCTGGGCGTTGATGGTGGTTCTGTTTGCCATGGGAACGCAGTCATCGCTGTTTGGTCCGGTCAAATATGCCATTTTGCCACAGCATTTACATAAAGATGAGCTGATTGCCGGAAACGCCATGGTCGAGGCGGGGACATTTCTGGCCATATTGTTGGGCACCATCGCGGGGGGCTTGCTGATCCTCACCAACGGCGGCGTGCTGTTGGTCTCTCTTTTGATCATCGCTATTGCGTTGTTGGGTTACAGCGCCAGCATTTTGATACCCACCGCCCCGGCCATGGACCCGAAACTTCGCATCAACCTGAATTTTTTGGCTGCGACGGGAAACATGATTCGTCATGCCGCATCTAAGCGCGACGTGTTTTTATCCATCCTAGGGATATCTTGGTTTTGGCTTGTGGGGGCGACTTTTCTCAGTCAGTTTCCGACCTTTGCAAAAGAGGTTCTGGGTGGCGACGAGAGCGTGGTCACGGCATTGCTGGCGATCTTTTCCATCGGCATCGCCATCGGATCCGCGCTGTGTGCAAAGCTTTTAAAGGGCGAAGTGACGCCTAAGTACGTGCCGTTCGCGGCCCTCTTGATGACAGCGTTTATGGTTGATCTCTATTTTGCCAGTACCCATGTAACGACCCTGTTGGGTGAGGCGGGTGAGTTGGCCGGGGTCTATACTTTTTTAAGCCAGTTTAGCGGCTTGCGCGTCACGGTGGATTTGCTGCTGATCGCCATCAGTGGCGGGCTGTACATCGTGCCGCTGTATGCGATTTTGCAAACCCGCGGCGAAGACAGCCATCGTTCGCGCGATATTGCCGCCAACAACATCATCAACGCCCTGTTTATGGTGGCGTCTGCACTGATCATCACGGCGTTGTTGGCGGGGGGCATGTCCGTGCCCGGTGTGTTTCTGACGGTCGCCATCGCCAACGCGGGTGTGGCGCTCTACATTTGTAAATTGCTACCCGACGAATTGGTCAAAGCCGCATTGGTGTGGCTGTTTAAGCTGGCGTTCCGGGTTGAGGTGAAGGGCTTAGAACATTGGCAAGCGGTTGGTGACCGGGCGGTGATCGTCGTCAACCACGTATCGTTCTTAGACGGCATATTGCTGGCGGCCTTTTTGCCCGAAAAACCGATGTTTGCCATCAACACGCTCATGGCAGAGAAGTGGTGGGTGAAGCCGTTCCTCGCACTGGTGGAAGCCTTTCCTATGGACCCGGCGAAACCGTTCAGCACCAAAGCGCTGATCCATGAAGTGGCGAAGGGCAAAAAGTGCGTGATCTTCCCCGAAGGCCGCATCACGGTCACGGGTGGTCTGATGAAAGTCTACGAAGGCCCCGCCATGATCGCCGACAAGGCCGATGCGGATGTTTTACCGGTGCGCATCGACGGCGCGCAATTTTCCATGTTCTCGCGCCTCAAAGGTACGGTGCGTCGACGCTGGTTCCCCAAAATCACCTTGACCATTTTGCCGCCCCGTCGGCTCACCGTGAATGAAGATCTGAAAGGGTCCCGGCGACGCCTTCAGGCGGGGTTGGAACTGTATGACGTGATGAGCGATCTGATGTTTGAATCCCGCCACACCCATCAGACGCTGTTTGACGCCTTGTTGGATGCCCGCACCATTTATGGCTCCCCCCCCCCC